>Ga0187815_10000655_pt1 | contig 16473 bp, 21 predicted proteins | sample NC_S_5_FD_132962 | JGI IMG/M metagenome (GOLD analysis project Ga0187815, IMG submission 132962) | Wetland sediment microbial communities from Neuse River Estuary, North Carolina, USA - ASW-S_5 | ecosystem: Environmental > Aquatic > Freshwater > Wetlands > Sediment | place: USA: North Carolina...
ATTCGTACCCCTCCTTCGCAAGGGCCTGCGCTAGCTTTCTGGCCATCCCCGACCGGTCAAAAGTCGAGAACAAGTTCACCGCATCCGACTTCCGCAGGGAGAAGAGTTCCAGATGGCTGAACTCCTCCAGCTGTTCGGCGTGAGCCTTGGCTCCGAAGAATTCGTAGGTCTTGGCTGCTGCATACAGGGCGGCGGGATAAGCCAGCGAGTTGCCCAGGAAGTAGGTGGTCCCTTTGCCTAATGTTAGCGCCGTCCTTTCTTCCTTCGCCCTCTCCGACATGCCGGCGAAATCGCAAGCGCAATCCCAGCCCACAATCTTCAGCACAGCCAGGGCGGAGAGGCTGAAGGACAGCATGCCCGGGGTCTTTGGGACATAGTTCATCGGAAGTTCGACGACACTGTCGACGCTCTTAGCCAGACGGCTGTCACTTCTGGCGGTCAGCGCCGTGGTCTCCTTTGCCCATCGCTTTACCCGCGCAGCAGCCAGCAGGTTGGAGGACGTCATACCAGAAGCCGAAATGAAGAAAACATGGAGACCCTCGGTAATCTCCGGGACGCTGGCTAGGCTGTAAGGGTCGAGGGCTATGCAGCGCCCCTTGGACGCATAGAATCCCAGGAGAGCTGCCGCATAGGAGTCACCGGCCCCGACGAAGATCGAGCCGCCCGGGGCTTTCGGGATCTTTGCCTGCGCGAATCTCTGGAGTATCGACGGCTGGTCTTCTACCTCGTCAGCCAGGCTTTGCAGCAGATTTCCAGCCATGGAGTGTTGTCCCCAACCGGGCCTAATAACAACAGTCTAAGAGTGGCACTTGAGGACCGGCCCCCATGGGTTGCAAGGTGGGGGTCCTCGAAGGCAAGGAACTATTGCTCTATTCATTTCCAGCGCCTCACCCCTTCACCAACGAGAGGACGAAGAAGTTCTGGGAGGAGCTCGCAAAGAAAGGCGTCCCAGTCAAACGCCTCCAACCTGAAAAAGCCGACAAGGAGATAATCGGGCTCTTCCATACAGAGGAACACATAAGATACGTCGAGCTTGCTTCGAAACTCGGCTACGGAGCCCTTGACCAAGGGGATACCCCTGCCTACAAAGGAGTCTTCGAGGCCACCCAGTATGCCGTTGGCTCGACCATCTCCGCCGTCGAGAAGGTTATGGCTGGAGAGGTTGACCATGCCTTCAACCCAGTAGGGGGGTTGCACCACGCGAAGAGGGACGCTTCGGCCGGCTTCTGCGTGTTCAACGACATAGGAGTCGCCATCGAGCTGCTCAGGAGGCGTCACAACGCTCACAGGATACTTTACGTGGACATCGATGTCCATCACGGGGACGGTGTCTTCTATTCATACGAATCAGACCCTGAGCTGTTCATCTTCGACATACACGAGGACGGACGGTTCCTCTATCCTGGGACTGGGGCTGCTACCGAGACAGGCTACGCGAGCGCGAAGGGCACCAAGATCAACATACCTCTGGCACCAGGAAGCGGGGACCCCGAACTCTCAGCGCGCTTGCCCCGCCTGGAGGAGTTTGCCAGGGGGTCGAAGCCCGAGTTCATCATCCTCCAATGCGGCGCAGACGGGCTCAGAGGAGACCCAATCGCTGGGCTCGACTACACGGCGAACGCGCACAGACAGGTGGCGGAGCTTCTCCATCGGCTGTCCCACGAACTCTGCTCGGGGAGGCTTGTAGCACTTGGAGGCGGTGGCTACGAGCCGCAGAATTGCGCTGACGCCTGGATTGCGGTTGTAGAGGCGATGGCGGGCCTATGAAGTCAGGTTGAATCACTTGATTTCACTTTTATCTAGAGCCCTACAGGTAAGATGGAAAACACTACGGGGTTGAAAGCGTGAAACCAGACAAGAAGCTAATCAGGAAGTACATCTTCGACCACTTCTTCGAATACGCCACCGCCCCCCCTCTCGAAGAGGTCATGCAAAGATTCGGCCTCACGAGGAAAGAAGCTTTCGCCATCTTCAGGGAGCTCGAAGAGGACCACCAGATCGTCCTTGTGCCTGGTACTCAGCGGATTCTGATGGCCAACCCCTTTTCGGCAGTCTCGACTCCCTTCCGGGTGCACATCAACGGGACGCGCTACTTCGCGAACTGTGCCTGGGACACCATAGCCCTGCACGTGATGCTGGAGAAAGAAACCCTGGTCGAATCTTTCTGCCACCACTGCGCCGAGTCCATCGAAATAAGGCTGGTCGGCAGCGAGGTGAAGTCGAGCAAGCCTTCCACCCCTCTGATTTACCTGAGCATGCCCGTGGCCAAATGGTACGACAACCTGATCAACACGTGCTCAAACAATATGGTCTACTTCTCTTCGAGAGAACACCTCACACATTGGCTTGCGGAGAACCCGCGGCTTCGAGGCGAGGCCTTGACCGTGGAGAGGATGTTGGAGGTTTGCAAACCCTTGGCCAAGGGCAGGATGGACCTCGATTACCAGAGGCCCGCAAAAGAGGAATTGATGGCCCATTGGGATTCGATAGGGATGAAAAGTAACTTCTGGAACTTCTGACCCTCCAAAGAGTTATACCTGAAACACCTCCAAACGCTTCCGAACCAACACGATAGGTTCGTCCCAGGGAGCCGCCGCTGTGTACAAGTTCCCGAAACTCTTGAGAGAGGGGACGATTCAGTCAAGGCCCAACCGTTTCATAATGCTCGTGAGGACAGGAAACGAAACTCTTCGTTGCCACTGCCCCACCACAGGCCGGCTGGGAGATCTGAAGCTCTCGGGGCTACGCTGTCTGTATTCGGAGTCAGCAAGCAGAACGAGGAAGACTAGGTACACTGTGGAAGCCATCTCCACTTCGCCTGCTGGGGGCCAATGGATCGGGATCAATCAGACCGCAGCCAACAGGTACTTCGAGTTCTTCCTCAGGAGCGGGGCGCTCAGTCGCCTTGCCAAAGGGGCGGTCCAAAGAGAGGTCAGGCTAGGGAGATCGAGGATCGACTTTCTGGTTGGAAACGCCTACATCGAAGTGAAAACACCGCTGATAACCCTCCCCGCAGGCAAGGGGGTCGCAAGGGTCAATCGGAGCCGGTTCAATTCCTTCGACAGGCTGATCAAGCACATGGGGGAGCTGAGGAGTTCATTATCCTCAGGCAAGAAGGCAAAGATAGTCCTCTGCTACCTGTACGACGCCAAGCCGTTCAGGCCACCTCCTTCCAATGGTACGAACTCAAGGATTCTGGCTGCGGCCCGAGCCGCCGAGGAGGCCGGAGTGGAAAGGTGGCAGGCGAACTTCAGGGTAAGCCGAACGGGGGTCTCGCTCATCAGATACTTCAGGAGCAGGCCCTACTCTTCTGCCGGGTGACCTCGCTAATCAGTGGAGGATCTCACGCTGTTTACGAATTCTGTGACTACGCCGTGGGCCGGGTTTGCCTGCAATACTTCGAGCCCCACCATAGGGTTCTGCCGTAGGGCCTCGCGCAGCTTCGCCATCAGGGGGCTTGGGTTCTTGACGACCTCCCTCTTGGCCTCCGAGACCACCGACTCGTGGTCGCAGACTATTGTGAAGCGCTTCATCCTCTTCTTCAGGTCTTCTATCGCGAAGAGAATTGCCAGGACTTCGGCGTCATCGCTTTCAAGCCTTCCGATCATGCCAATCTCGTCTTCTTCCAGCTCCTTCGCGTTGCGCGGTTTCCCCTCCTCTGTCACATATCCCACGTACGCCTCCCTGGGGAGTGATGGGTCGTGCACGTTCAGAATCTTTGCATCAACATAGACCCTGGGGGGCCTGGACCACCCTGGGAGTCGCATCCTCTTATCAGCGGCGCGGGATGATTGGACCACTTAAATAACTCGCAGAGGCTGTAACTTTGGTTCCACTTGATTTGTCCGAGCTGCGGCAGGGAGGTGCAAGACGGCAGTGCTTTCTGCCCCAGCTGCGGCACCGACCTCACCAAGATGACGTCAAGCCAGGGGTTGATGCTGCTGACGTCCAACTATGCGCCCGGATATAGAGTTGACAAGGTTCTGGGCATGGTCTATGGCATCACAGTGCGTTCACGTGGAATAGGAGGCAACCTGATGGCAGGACTCAGGTCCATTGGAGGGGGCGAAATCAACGAGTATACGGAAATGGCTCACCAAGCCCGGCAGCAGGCGCTCGACAGGCTCGCAGATCATGCCAAGAGCATGGGAGCCAACGCTGTGATCAGCGTCATGTTCGATTCCACAGAAATCGGGAACACTATGGACGAGATAATCGCATTCGGCACAGCCGTGGTCATTTCGCGGGCAGACGGGACGCAGGAACTCGTCAAGCTCAGCTGAGAGTAGAATGCCCTAATTGTCGACAAGAAGTCAGACAAGCTGGGACGTCTTCCTTGGTTACCTCGCCCCCGCTCCAGGTGAGAGAATTCTCGACGTCGGTGCAGGCAACGGCTCAAAGGCGGCCCAGGTCCTGCGGGCATCGGGAGGAGCCGAGGTCTACGCCGTGGACCCGAACGAGAAGAGGGTCGCATCCATGAAGCGCGACTTCCCGTCGATCAAGGGTTCCGTGGCTGGAGCCGAGAGTCTTCCCTTTCCCGACTCGCATTTCGATAAGGTCTACTCCACGATGGCCGTGCATCATTTCGACGATTTGGACAAGGGATTCGCCGAAATCGTCCGCGTCCTGAAGCCAGGAGGCTCATTCATTATCTTGGAGGTGGAATCCAATTCGTTCTCTGGCAGGTTGTTCAAGTTCTTCGGGAGGCTCACAGGTGAACACATGATGATCATGGACATGGACCAACTCCTGACGAGGGTGGGGAAGGTGCAGGGCCTCAGGATCAGCCGTTCGGTAGGGTTGGGGAGCAGGTACCTGATACAACTTACGCGGACATAAGGCGTCAAGGGAACAGCTACGTTTTCGTCCCCAGGCGCCGCGGGAGCCACATAACGGGAAGCGACAGGAACCATATGATTGCTCTGAGCGGCACTCCGCCTATGCCGAATTCCCCAAAGAAGGGGAGGTCCGAAACCAAGAACATGGCCGCCCCAACGACCAACAGATTTCTTATGACCTTGTACCGGTTAATCAATTGGCGCGGAATCAGATTCCTTTCCTCGGAGGCTAGCACATGAGTGAAGTAGGCAAGTATGAGGTTCATGCAGCCAATGTCCACACCATAGTACAGGCTCGCTCCAACCCCCACTGGGGTGCTGAGGCCCTTGACGAACAGGATATCGAAAAGGAAGGGCTCTATCGCCACTAGGAAGAGCAGGAGCAGGTTCAGCCTAATCATACCATACGTCTCAACGGGCATCACCGAAGTAGTGGCAGTGTATCGATTCCATACGTTGATCAAGATAAGAAAGCTGAAACCGAATTCGGCCAAGTCCAAGCTCAGCTGCCCTGAATCCAAAGGTAGGTTTCCTACAAACTGTAGCGCGCCTATCGAAAGAGCAAGCCCGAAAATCAGGTCGGAGAGTCCTTGGATGCGGGGTCTGGGGACTTGGGGTGTCCTATCCGACAAACAGGATGCATTGCCCAGGTGAAATAATAAACGCTGAGGCCACTAGTCTTGACAAGGGCGCTCTCTCTGGGAAACACGCCACCGGCGGCTCATGGTTATTTACCCGCAACGAGGAAACCGCACATTTGCCTTCTCTAGACTTGGGATCGAAAACCATCAGGTATTCGGTCACGAGAGGAACGAGCAGGAGGTACACCTACTTCCGCTTCAAGCAGGACCTCACCCTCGAGGTCATCCTTCCCAGTGGTAGGCCCGTAGATGTCGAGAAAGAATTGGCAGGAAAATCGGCCTGGATTCGCAAAGAATACGAGAAGATTTCGAAGACGAAGACCGTCCTCACCAAGAACACGGTCATGTTCGACGGACGCCTTCTCAGGCTCGTTTTCGCCGACGTCCCCGAAGACCGCCTCATCCCCGACCTAGTCAGGGAAGAAGTCCTTGTCCGCACGGCAGACAGGAATCGGGTGAGAGAGTTGGTACGACGTTGGTTCCTCAGGGAGACCTCTTCCTACGTCGTCAAGAAGGTTGCGGAGCTTGCCGTCCAGGTGGGCGCGAAACCCAGCAGTGTCGATGTCAGAGAGATTGGGAAGTGGGGATACTGTACTCGAGAGCGGAGGCTATCCTTCAGCTGGCAGCTCATCGCCCTCCCGGAAAGGCTCAGGGAGTACGTGGTCCTACATGAGCTCACTCACCTTCTCGAATTCAATCATTCCTCCGCCTTCAAGAAGAGACTCGCGGCCGTATGCCCGGATTTCCGTGCAAGGGAGAGGGAGCTTGACCTGATAGCGCCCTACGACAGGCTGGAATTGTACTAGTGGGAACCTGGGCGTCCTTCACCTGCGACTGTTCGGGGCGGCAGCAAACGAGCAAACTTTTTGTCCGCATCCGGGCCCTTCCCGACGGGACCACCTAACGCCAAAGTGCTATTGCGGCTTCGTCTGCCAGACCGAGAGCGAACTGAAGGAGCACGTCATCAAGACCCACGGGGCCAGGGATGGGGACTGGAAGGGTTGGGTAAGTGCCTAGTTCCTGCGAAGAGACCTTCTCGTTGCGACAGCTACGATCAGCTAGGCTTTGAGCCAGCGCCGCCTCGCTGGTTCTTGTCACGTTGCCTGTTGAACTTGCTCCTGTTCATCAGGCTTACGACGACATAGGCCACAAAGATGATGGCGATTACGATGGGACTCGAGAAGAGCTGAAGATACACCAATATGATGACAAGAACTGCGATTATCGGTAGCGCAATCATCAGTTTCGTCTTTGGGGTCAAGCCCGCCTCTCCAGCCCCTCCCTGTCATGGATAAATATCAAAGTCGAAAGGTCGAGCCCGTGAGCTACCAGCTAACGGGAGCCCAGGAGAAAAGGAGGAACAACGAGGCCAAGGCCAACGAATTCTACGAGCGGGTCAGGAAACAGGAGCAGGAGGTCAGAGACCTCCAGTCTCGCCTTGGAAACAACGAGAAGCAGTATGCCGACCTCCAGGCCCGGAAGACGGAGATGGACGGCAAGATGAGGCAGCTCACCGCCGACATGGACACGATGAACCGCGCCATCGCGGACCTAAGGGCCCAGATAACAGGGAAAAAACAATCAATCGAACGGGACCAGGGTGAGATGGAGAAGTATCAGAACGAAGTGGTCAGGCTCGATCGCGAGATCGGCGAGCTGATGAAGCGCCGGTAGCCCTGCCCTCCTTAGATGTCTAGCCCGAACCCCTGCACGAACGACTCGGCCCGCCGCATCTCAATGATGAAGCTCACTCCCTTTGGTGTCAGCCTGTAGGTCCTGTTCTCCCCATCCTGTTGCATCTCGATGAGCCCTTTGGCCGTCAGGTCGTCCAAGTACTTCACCAGCCTCTCGTGTGACAGGTTCGCCTTGTACAGTATGTGTGTCGGCTTCGCGTCTCCCTCGTCTCTGACCGCGTTGAGGATGTCCAGACTTATCCTGAGGACACTCCTCTGCTTCTCACCCTGGGCCAACCACTTCGCTCCCGATTACAAACACAAGCAGAGAGAGGAACCCGAGGAACTGGACCATGGTGCCGATGAGGAACAGGTCTGCACCGAGCAACAGAACGGACACGAGGAGTATGAAGTGGGCAACGAGTATCAGGATGAAACCCAGGAGCACCATCCCTGACATCCTGCTCTTCTCACCCGATCGGAGGAGCATCCCCTGAAAGACGACGAACGCCAGGAGAACGAAGGCGACGAAGTAGCTCAGCACGGAGTAGCTGTACAATCCCACCAATGCCGAGCCTGCTAGTGCGACAGGCATGGCTGGCCTCATCCTGCCTCCGTAGGCTGCACGGGCATATCCCACTGCTATGACAAGGTAAGCAATCATCTGGAGCGTCAGATACGTGGCGGAGGCGAAGAGTGTGAGAACCTTGTCGGAGAAGGATTCGACCAGCGTCCTCCCTGAGACAATGGAAGTGCCCGCGTCTACCAACAGCCCAAGGCCGAGCAGCATGAAGCCAATGCTTATCGCACGGAGGACCGAGTTGGAGACCAACCTGTTGACCTTGTAGGCGTAGTAGCTGGTGAGCAGGGCCACGAAAGCGCTCAGGAGGTTGAGGAAGAATGTTACAAGAGCGCTGTACGGCATCGGTGAAATCAAAGGCCCCAATAACCGCTTTAACCTTTCGTAGACGTCGTCTAGACGGAACGTCCAGACGTTCCTTTCCGCCCCGCTATATACGAAGCGCGCCCATAAGTCTCGTACCGAAAATGAACACGAAGAAAATAGCAATCGCGTCAGCAGTCGGGGCATTCGCCGTCATGGCGATGCTCTTCGCATATCCAGCAATGGCCTCTTCCACAGTCACTTCAGCGAATCCCAACTACCAGCAGCTCCTCCAAAGTTCCACTACTGCCAGTCCCCAGAAGATACAACTGACTTCCGGTCAGACGATCACCCTGACAAGCGTCGCCGGAGGTTACTGGGAAATCGGCGACCGCGCTGTCAACGGAACCGCCTCAGGCTCGATGACCCTTCAGGTGTCTGGAGCCCTCAAAGGCGGGTACATCATATCTGTCACCGGAGGCAGCCTCAACATCAACGGGGTCACATACTCCATCTCGAGCGGCTCGGCAGAGCTGGGCCCGCACGGTGTCTACATGGTCGGCCAAGGGCAGGCAGGGACTGCACAGTTCCTGTTCCAAGACAGGGACCTTGGCAAGTTCGGCAGCAGCAGCTACGGAGTCCTACGCATCGATCTGAAGGACGGATCATCCGAGTTCGCGGCGCGACTGCTCGTAACCATCTCAGCGTAAGCACGGCGTGGGGCAGCCCGCGCCATCCCCCCCATTTTTCTTCAAATCAGAGAAAAATTCTCTGGAGCGTCAGATTAATACACGGCATCCTCGGTATAGGGAATTAGATTGAACGCTACAGAAGCCGTCAGGACCAAGCTCGAGGTCAGGGAGTTCAGCTCGAAAGCTGTCCCCCAAGAGGTGAAGAAAGCCGTGCTCGAAGCAGCTAGGCTTTCACCGAGCGGCTCAAACACCCAGGAGTGGAGGTTCATACTCGTGGAGATGCGCAGCTCACTCGGGCGGCTAGCAGATGACAGCACCTCCGGGAAGTGGGTCGCGGGCGCCGGCTTCGCCGTCGTCGTCTGCACCAATCCGGCCAAGGGATACCACCTGATAGACGCAGGAAGAGCGGTACAGAACATGGAAATCACAGCATGGGACCACGGAGTGGCTTCCCGGGTCTTCACCGGGATCAAAGCGGATGAATTCAGACGGGACTTCGGGATACCGGGAGATCTCGATCCCACCATAGTGGTCGGCTTCGGGTACCCCGCGAAGAAACTCTTCGGCCGCAAGAACCGAAAGCCCCTCTCTGAATTGGCATACCTTGAGAAGTTCGGGAATCCCATCGGTTCAACCTATGGCTGAACAGTAAGGCGACAACAATATACCTGACCGCGGAGGCGACGTCGAGTCATGTTCGTGCCTACCATTGGCCTCGGTGCCCATGCACCTGACTTCGACCTGCCCGGTGTAGACAACGGGCGCTATTCACTTTCATCCTTTGCGGGCAAACCAGTTCTAGTGGTCATCTTCTCCTGCAACCATTGTCCGTACGTGAAGGACTATGAGACGCGGATGGTCGCGATTCAGAGGGATTACGCGGCGAAAGGTGTACAGTTGGTCGCGATAAACTCCAACGACGTCAAAGCCTACCCCGAGGACAGCTTCCCTGAAATGGTCAAACGGTCCAAGGAGAGAGGCTTCAACTTCCCCTACCTCAGGGACGAGGACCAGAAAGTCGTCGAAGCATACGGGGCCGTCTGCACGCCCCATATCTTCGCCTTCGACAGCAAGAGGGTCCTGCGATATCGTGGCCGTATTGACGACTCGAGGATCGCTTCGAAGGTAACTAGCCCCGATCTGAGGAACGCCTTGGACGAGCTAGTGGCCGGGAAGCCCGTCACGGTGGCTGACACCAAACCATTCGGGTGCAGCATCAAGTGGTACTCGATGAAGCCTGCTTAGGATGATGCCCGATGGTGGTGGGCCGGTTTCAAGTGATGAGTCTGTTGCAGGCAGCGCGAGCCAACGTCCTCGGCCTCCCTCTTGAATCGGCCTATTCTTGGGGCCTCAACAGAGCAATCTTCATCGCCGCGGCGAAGAGGGGTTTCAAAGGCGGTTCCTCGGCGGGCAAGGGAGGCACGGAGGGGAGCTCCAAACCAGAGGGCACCTACTCGCTTGGGGACGACATGGCGTTCAAGACTGAGCAGAACGGCGTCCTGCTCTTCACCATCGGAGGCAAGGTTCAGACAAAGGAGGAATTCGACAAGCGGGTGAAAGCCCGATTCGGCAAAGGTTTCTCGGCGGCCTGGAAAGAGGCGCTCGCCTATGTCAAGGGCTTCGACAAAGACATCCTGGTTTCATCTGACGAATTCTTCAGGACCGTCTATCGGCCCGTCAGGGATGAACTTGCCGACAAGTGGTCCTCCGCCTCAACCTAGGCGTAGCGCTGCTGTCTGAGCCAAGAGTGAATCGCCAGCGAGGCCATGGCCTCCATTGTGGTATTCCTTTCCTCGGCGGCTCTCCTCAAGCCGTCTGCAACTCTCGGGTCCAGCAGGATTTCCAGCTTCACGGCGTGGAGATATGCCACTTCCCTCCTGATGTCTTCGACTGGCCTCTGGGGGGCCATCACGAAGTGGCTGACCACGTTCTCAGCCTCAGGGGTCGTAAGTGGGGCTATTGTCTCGGCCAGCTCCTTCAGCTGAGTGGCCCTCTCTCTCTTCGGGAGTTCCTGGACGGTGGTCGCCTCTTCTGCCCTGTGAAGGAAGGTTGCATGCTTCACGGGGAGGACTCCCTCCTTCCGCTCCTTCGTGAGCGGGGCCTGCCTTACAGTAATGTCCGCCCCCGACTCCTTCCGAATTGTCCTTACTGCTTCAACGGCACTTATCCTGTCGTCAACGTACCTCCTCGACTTTCCCAATGCCTTGGCGATCTGTTCTGATGACCCATAGGCTCGCGGGTTGGCTTTCCTCAGCGCGAGTATGGCGTCGTACTCCTCTTCTGGCTCTATGTCCCGCCTCTGGATGTTCTCGACTAGGGAGACGATGATGGCCTCCTCGTCGGTCATGGGCCTGACAATCGCAGGAATCTTCTTGAGACCGGCAATCTTCGCAGCTTCGAACCGCCTGGACCCGACTACGAGCTCGTACCTTCCCCCAATGGGCCTCGCGAGCACTGGCTCGAGTATCCCCTTTTCTCTCACCGAGTCTACAAGGTCCCCGACGTCACCGGGGCTCTTCCTCACGTTTGTCTTCCCCACATAGAGCTTCGAGACCTCCACTGACATTATGGTCCCAGTCTGTTCCTTCCATCCCTGCTGCGCTGACGGGAACTTCGGCAAGATTCGGATGAATCATTCGCGAAGGGGCCTCTTAAAACTATCCAGAGGTTCCGGACGACAGGTTCGCAGCTTAGTCCAGTCGTACCTTGCTTCTGTAGGCGTCGAGATCTAGGAACCCGTGGCCGCTGATGTTGACCAAGATGCACTTCTCTTCCCCCGCCGCCTCCGCCTTCTTCGCCTCGTCGATGGCTGCCCTCACGGCGTGGGCAGATTCCCCTGCAATGAGCCATCCTTCGGTCTCGAGGAACGTCTTCGCGGCTTCGAAGACCAGGATCTCATCGCTCGGATACGCGACCGCCCTGATGTACCCCTTGTTCTTCAGCGCGCTGATTATCGGCGCGGCAGCGTGATACCTCAACCCATCTGACTTGATGGGGGTCATGGGAGTTTCGTGGCCCAGAGTGTACATCATCATCAGAGGGGTGTGCCCTGCCGTGTCACCGAAGTCGTACCTGTATTCACCCTTCACCAGGTTCGGCGCCGCGTCCGACTGGGCCGCCAAGAATTCGCACTCCCTCTTCTTCTGCAGGACCTCCCCCATGAATGGGAGCGCGATACCACCGAAGTTCGACCCTCCGCCAAAACAGCCTATGACGAGATCGGGTGAGTCGTCTACCTTCTCGAACTGTCTGATACATTCAAGACCGATTATTGACTGGTGGATGAGGACATGATTGAGAACGGACCCGAGGCAGTATACCCTGTTCTTGCCTAGATCGGTGTATTCGAGCCCCTCTGAAACGGCTATTCCTAGGGAACCTGGGTGCTTTGGATCCACAGAAAGGAGTGACCTGCCGAACGCCGTCTGATCACTGGGGGAGGCGAAGACCTTGGCTCCGTACATCTGCATGAGCAGCTTCCTCTCCGTCTTCCAGTCGTAGACTGCCCTCACCCAGAAGACCACAGTCTTCAGACCGAGGAGGGATGCCGCATAGGTCAGTGCGGTCCCCCACTGGCCCGCCCCTGTCTCAGTGACTAGGGTCTCCTTCCCTTCCTTGGCTGCGTAGTACGCCTGGGCGATTGCCGTGTTCACCTTGTGGGAGCCCGTGGGACTCAGGTCTTCGCGCTTGTAGAAGATCCTCACCTTCTTGAGGCCAAGCTTCTGTTCCAGCCTTTTTGCCCGATAAAGCGGCCTAGGGCGTCCCGCGTGTACGTAGAGCTCTCTCACTTCTTCAGGTATGTCAATCCAGCTGGACGTCGACATCTCCTGACGCAGGCATTCACCGACAAGCCTCTTCTTGAGAGCCTCCATTCTCGACTCCCCGTCCCCCGGCTCCTTGGGGGGCGGCAAGCCCCCTGGTATGTCAGGCACGACGTTATACCACTTCTTTGGGAGCTCATCAGGGGTCAGGACGATCTGGTCGGAATACATCATCGCGAGCCCCGCGGAACCGTAGATAACTACTCTGCCGAATGACTTAGGGAGTGTTCAGGGCAGCCTTGAAACTTTATACTCGTGGGGCTGCTCGGAATACACGATGCTCACCCAGGAAGAGAAGGAGAAGCTCAGGGCAAAGCTCAACCGAGAATCAGTGAACGTCTGTTTCAACAAGGGGACGGAGGCTCCGTTCACAGGGAAGTACTGGAACAACCACGAGTCGGGGACCTACCAGTGCGTTGTCTGTGGCACCCCACTATTCAGCTCGGATACGAAATTCGAATCTGGGACTGGCTGGCCAAGCTTCTTCCAGCCGATCTCCAAAGGCATGATCAAAGAAGAGACCGACCGGAGCTTCGGCACGGTCAGGACCGAAGTGAGCTGCGGAAACTGCGGCTGCCACCTAGGTCACGTCTTCGATGACGGACCTCGACCCACTGGACTAAGATACTGCCTCAACTCGGCCGCTCTCGAGTTCAAGCCTTCTTGAACCGATGGACGCAGGGGTTTGAGACTCCTGACAAGCCAGTGCTCCGCCCTAGGGGTCTTTGCTCGCCCAAACGGCCTCTCGGACGGCCCTCCGTCTCCCCTTGAAACTGCTCTCACGGTCGCCGTCTACCCCTTGATAAAGCCCCAACGGCGGAACAGCTCCGGCCAGCGGGCCCCCTCCCTCTCATCTGGCTAAACTTTGGTTAACCAAAAAGGGGCGTCAAATTGACAGCCTAGCCCTTAGGGGGGCCCGGCCGGGCTTGTCCCGACTGGTTTGTCCTCTCAAGGCTTCAGACACACTCCCCTCCGGATTAGAAGCAACTCGACTAGGGGTTCTTTCGCCCTCCGCCCAAGTGGAATCGCCAGGCGCAAAGACTTGAAGCCTGTTTTCACCATATCACAGGTGCCTCATAGGAAGCAAAGGTATGAGACGGTAGGAGACTGGATCCCAGGCAAACCCGCCCAGATCAGAGTGAGCAAGATGAAAGACCAGAGGTACGTCTTCCTAGTGGCGCTCCACGAGATGGTTGAATACGAGCTCTGCAAGATGCACGGGATTACGGACAGAGAGGTGGTAGCCTTTGACGTCAACTTCGAAGCTGAGCGCCGGATGAACCTTCATGCATTTGACGCGGAACCCGGGGACCATCCAAAGGCCCCTTACAGAAACGAGCACGAGTTCGCTACAATGATCGAGATGATGGTCGCCCAGAAGCTGGGCGTCAGCTGGTCCGACTACGAGAAGACCATTCTCTCGCTTGGCCCGAAGCCGAAGAAGATGCTAGTCCGCCCACATATCAAACGCTCTCGGCAACCTGCTGGGCTGCACCTTCACTGAAAAACGCCTGGTTTCACGGCTCTAACAAATCAAGCGGCTTCCGCGACAGCGCACTACTCGACGTGGTCGGGCTCATGCCGTTCCACTAGATTCTACAAGGAACCCCGCGGCCCTATGTAGATTACGGCCAGAATCCCTCTTTTCCGCCGGTCCGGAATCTGCGCCTGTCCTTCTAATGGCTCAGCGCCGTGCAATCTCTACCAGGTCGAAGGGAGGCTTCCCTCTTGCACCTGGGAGCCCCGTAATCCCGCCAATCAAGCTCTCGGCTGCCACCCCTCTCCTCTCCAGCACCTTGGCGAGCATCAGGGAAGTGTTCCCGGCCATGCACACAACAAGGATGGGCCTGTCATCCTTGGGGAGAAGTTCTTCGAACTCCGCCGATGGATCCCCTCCGTTGAGCACCGCCTGAACGTCCTTGACGTCGGCAACCCTGACCTTCGATTCGCCGCATCCGAGCGCGGACGCTATGGCCCTGATTCCTTCCGCTCTTGGGACGAACATGTTGTGCGCCCACACAATTCCTCCATATTCTCCAATCGCCGACACGGCTTCGTCAAGCCTCACTTGGTCCCTCTTCCCCCTCCGTGCAACGGCTTCCACTTCTGAGGTGTACTTCGAGGCTCCGTCAGCTACCATGACCACGAACTCTTTTCCGACTCCATAGTTGACTAGCTGCATGCAGGCATAGAGGGCCAAGGCACCGCTTTCCCCGACGTCGTACCCCTTCCTGTTGAAGAACTCGAACAGCCTGGTCGATTCTTCGAAGTCCACTTCATGCTCCCCGAGGTACAACTCGGGGTCGTAGAACTTCAGGCCCATCGCCTTATCCTTCGTCCTAATGCCAGCAACGTCCTGGCCGGACAGCGGGAAGACGACCCTCACTGCCTTCCTGTCATGCCGCGAAGCGACGTATCGGCTGAGACCGCCAGCCGTCCCACCTGTCCCGAAGGCGCACACGAAGTCCGCTTTCCCCAGGGATGTCCCCTGGGCCATGAGTTGCCGATCGACTTCGGGGCCCGTCACATTTCTGTGGACATCGACATTCATGTCGTTGTCATACTGTTCAGGGCAGAAGCCACTGTAGGCTTTTGCCAGCACCTTCGCAAGCCCGATTGCGTCCTGCCGAGCCAACAACTCCTCGGCCTTCCCGATGACCCCGTCGAACCGTTTTGGATCGAATCCGAGTTCCGAGAGCTGCTGCCTGACGCTTGCCGCCACCCCCTTCGCGATGAGCAAATCCGCTGGTCCCTTCAGGCCAGGGGCCGGGCAGATGTCAATGTCCAGGTTGACCAATCTCACGCCTTCCTTCCGAAGCTGGTCCAAGACCCCCTGCTGCAGCCTCCTAGAAACAAGGACCACAACATCGATCCCCAACCCGCGTAATTTCCCCAGTGCGAGTCCAAAGTTGCCCGAAGTCGCCTCGAAGACAGTCTGGCCTCCTACCAGTCTGCCTGAAGCGATGGCTTCACCCATTATGCTGACGGCGGGTCTTACCTTCACCGAGCCACCCGCTATCTTTGAATCGAATTTCGCGAAGATTCTCACATCGTCACCGCGCAGATTCAGCCCATACTCAGTCCGGGCGCACTCCAGAACTTCGCTGGTCAGATTCATTAGCGGCGTGGGGTTGACCAACCTCTCTCCCTCGAAATGGGGGACCAGCGCTCTCACCGTCGCATCGAACCTCCCCAGAAGTTCGCCGTCTCTCGAAGCGCTCTGCAATTCAGTATTCCAGATTTCGTCAGGGTTATATAACATATGTTATTATTTATTGGGTGATGACCAAGACGTACAGCGCACCAGACGTGCCTGACAGCAAGGTCACGCCCGCATTCGTCAGGGACGAACTGCTGAAGTGCTTCGAGAGCGCCAACGGGGAATTCGCACGGATCCTCCATCAGCCTGTTACGGACGAACAACTCAAGCAGCAGGTGAAGATGTTCGTCGAAGGCGTGTTCTCCCAATGCGGCGTTAGCTACGTGGCACCTACAAAGGAGGGAATCGTGATAGCGATTTCAGAGTGCAAGCGGAACGCCGAACAGATGATGGGCTCCAAGGGCGCTGAAATAATCGAACATCACTACGACGAAATGATGAAGCTGGTAGACAGGCTCTAGACACACTTCAGGTTTCGGAGCTCTTGCCGCCCTCTCTGCGAAAATTCTCAGGCGGGCCATGGTGAAGATTGGACGTCACCTCGTCAGGAAGTTTGTACCTGATGTACGAGACGCCGCGCTTATCATGATACAGGTCTGAACCTAGTTCTCCCCTCCTGAAAGAAGCTTCGAACTGGTCCCAGCTCTTCTCGTGGATGGCTTTGAAGATTGGTTGGAGGTACTCTTTGTCGAAAGCTTCGAGATCGTCGGCGAACTTCGGCCTCGTGACCTTGGCTGTCCTGAATGCCGCCCTCAGCTGGTTCAG
>Ga0187815_10000656_pt1 | contig 16439 bp, 15 predicted proteins | sample NC_S_5_FD_132962 | JGI IMG/M metagenome (GOLD analysis project Ga0187815, IMG submission 132962) | Wetland sediment microbial communities from Neuse River Estuary, North Carolina, USA - ASW-S_5 | ecosystem: Environmental > Aquatic > Freshwater > Wetlands > Sediment | place: USA: North Carolina...
CCTATTGTGAGTCGATGGACCGAAACCCCCTCAACGTCAAAGGCGGGCTCCACCTGACTGACTAGGTAAAAGAGGTGGTCACCTCGACTCACCAGGAAACGAGTGAACGCCGACAGAAAGTCCTTCATGTCGGTACCAGCCATTTGCACGTCGTCAATCACAGCTGCAAGCGGTCGTTCTGCCAGGGACCGCGCCACCAGATCGGCCACCTCCCGAGCAACGGGAGATCGCGGAAGTTGGGCATAGTACGAGAGTTGCTGGGCTCCCAGGCTCGAGAGAGCGTGGGTGAGGGCGCCAACGAATTGGCGAGGAGAACTGGCAGGACGAACAGTGAACCAGAACGGTATCCGCCCCCGCTTGACGCTCCGAAGGTGTCGGCTTACGAGCGCCGTCTTTCCCATCCCGGGGGCCCCATCAACGAACGTGATCCCGCCACCCTCCTTGGCGAAATCTGCAAGCTGGGTGAGCTCGTCCTTCCGCCCTAGAAACGGGTGGGGAGGGGGTGGAATCTCGCCCGAGAGCAGCGGCACTTCCCGGGTCTCGCGTCGGAGGTGGGTCCGCCCGGGCTCGGTTATCCGGTAGGTTAGCTGCCTTCGCACCCCCTCTCGAACCAATCCGCGACTCTCAATCAGGTACCCATCTCCAACGAGGGAAGCCAGCGGGCGCGACATCGAGCAGGGGTGATACCCGAGCGCCTTTGCGAGCTCCCTCTGGCTGATTCCGAACGGAGATTCCTGGGGAGGCGCGTGCGTCTCCACATAGTCGAGAATCTCTATCGGTAGGTAGGTTTGCGCCCCCATCTCGAGCCAGATATCCACGTTCCAATACTTAGAGTTATTTTGTACAAAATAGCTCACGACGTTTAAGTATGAATTTCGCCAGATAGGTCCTCACCATGAGCCGAACCCAAGAGAGCGGCGCCTACCTCGGAGGCATCGGTGCGATGCTCGAGGTGTCCCACGGCTGCCCCGCGTGCGGGCAGGTCCACGAAGGGCGCAAGTTCGGGTTCAAGCACCGCGCTCCTCGCGAGTGCCCTCTCGTGGTCATGGGCAGCTTCCCCGTGGTGAGCCTCCCGAGCCCGCTGATCGACGCCCCGATCAAGGTCCCGACCGCGCCTCGGGTCGACAACCCGGCCCCTCGGAGAGACTCCGACGCCCTCCTCGCCCAGTCCCTCCAGGACGTCAAGATCGCTTCCAGCCGCTACGCGGAGCGGACGCGAGGCCTCGGCGTCCCCTGGCTTCCCCCACCCGACCTCGGCGAGGTTCTCTGATGCTGCGCGCGGAGCGGCCCCGGGTTCCGGCCGAGCACCCCGAGGTGGAACGCGCTCAGGTGAGCTCCCGCGACCTCCTGCTGGCGGTCGCCCCTCCCCCTCAGACCCATTCGTTCGCGCTGACCGGATGGCCGAACTGGCTCATCCCTGCCTACCGCTCGGGCGGTCACCGGCCCGAGGTACGCCTGCTGGAGGAGGAGCGATGACCGCCCTTCCCCGGTCGGCTCGATTCACGATGTTTTGGCCCCCGTAGGGTACCCGGCCCTACGGGGGCGGTATTTTTCCGTCCGAGATCGAGTGGACCTACGGCGCCCGGTGGCCCCACTGCGCGAGCGCAAAGGAAAGATACCTGGGCCTCGTGGCCGCCTTTCGGGTCCACAGGATGGCCGACGGAAAGTGCGCGGTCTGCGGAGGGCCGCTCGAAGCGGGGTTCGTCGCCACGACTAATGGCTCTGGCCTGTTCTGGTCGCACCAAGCCTCCTCCGCCCGGTTCCGTCCGAAGGGTCTGGAGGTGCTGGTCGGCACGGGCTTTGGAGGCACCTACTCAGCCAACCTCCCGGGCCAACGGTGCGCTGCCTGCCGGACGATACTGCTCTCACTGCCCCCGGCCAAGTCGGCCTAAGGGGCCCCGTTCCTAGTGCTCGCCCCCGATCGTGAGCGAGCCCACGAGGACCGGAGGGGCCGACACCGGCTCCGAGAACGTGTTGCGAGAACCGACCGCCTGAAGCCGCGTCAGTATCGAAGGTAGCCCCTCCGGAGCGAGCGCGATCCCACCGACGGTTCCCCCGCGGACGGGTTCGGCCAGTTCCCCGTCCCGGATTCGGTAGCCAAGTCGAATCTCTCCGCCGAACGCCCCGCTCACGGGGTCGGGTGACGACCAGCCGATCTCCTGAATCCAGATGCCGTCCCGGGCCGCCTCGACGATCTCCTGGTCCGTTCCACCCTCCCCCGGGGCCAGGGTGATCGTGGTCGGAGAGACGCTCGGGGGCTGCAGGAACCTGAACCAGGTCCGGAAACCTCCGGATAGCCCGCGGAATCCACTTCCCGACGAATGGGTATCGAACGCGCCCGCGTGAAGGGTGTCATAGAGGATCTCGGACACGGAACCGTGGTCGAGAAGCGTTCGGCGACGCTGCGGTACCCCCTCATCATCGACCGGCGACGACATCGGGGCCCAGGGGACCCGACCGTCATCGTGGATGGTGACGAGGTCGGCGGCGAGCTTCATGCCCGGCTGGATCCCCACGCCACGAAGGCGTGCGGACCCCGTGAACCGCCCGCCGAACACCACCGGGAAGATCCCGGCGAGCACGGGGGACGGCAGCACCACGGGCAGTTCCCCAGTGGGGGGTGGTCGGCCCCGGCGCACGTCCTCCGCGTACCGGCACCAATCGTCCACGCGGGCCCCGAGCTCGCGGGGACGAAGCCGTCGGTCGGACTCGTTCAGCCAGTACTCCCCGGGGGCCGGTCCCTCGGGGCCCCCGGTCGCCTTCACGCCCATCTCCAGTTCGACCGTGGTGTGGCCGTAGCCGGTACGTAGGCCGGCCGAGTTGCAAATCGAAGTCTCCACGAGAGTCGCCCGGACCGACCCGAAGCTCACTTCGAAGTCCTTCCGGCCCTCGAACGCGGTGCGGAGCGCCGAGACGAATCCGTCCAGGGAGTCCATCGGATACTCCCAGAGGCCCCGGTCCAGGACCTCGACGATTCCCCCGGTCGCCCCCCGGCCAGAGGCGAGATTGAGGCGCGAGGTCGGGAACGAGGCGTACGCGGCCGACCTCTCGGCGTCCTGGAGGGCGGCGCGGACCCCCTCGGCCGAAAAGTCGTTCGACGACTGGCTTCCGATGCCGAGGATGCCATCGCGAGGACGGAACAGCCGGATATCGTACCCTTCGAGCGCCACCGGTCCTCGGGTCATCTCGACCTCATCTCGGTTCAGGTGGATCTCATACCGCCGGATCCGCTCGCCGAACACCTCCCAAGGCTCCTTTCCGGCGAGGTTGTCGGCCACGCGGAACGCTGCCGCGTCGCTCGTCTTCGGGGCGCTCATGCCTGTCCGACCACGGCGGAGGAGAGCAGGTACGGACCGCCGGCGGAGTTCGGGATGAAGTCGGTCCGGCCTTTGCCGCAGCTGCCCGTATCGAGCGCGAAGTCCTTCTTGCCGCTCACGCCTCGGATCGAGCTCAGGAATTCGAGGACCTTACCGGAGAGAGCCATGGAGCTGACGAGGTCCGTGACCTGGCCGTTCTCGATCAGGTGTCCCATCCGCGCTTTGACTTGGACCTGGCCGCCCTGCGGGTCCTCGATGCCGCCGACCCCCGACTCGAGCAGGACCCCGTCCCGGGCCTCCTTCACGAGCTCTTCGAACGAGCTTTCCCCGGGTTCCACGTACGTGTTGGTCATCCGCACGAACGATCGGCTGAAGACGTCCGAGCGACGGGTGTTCCCGGTCGGGGTCGTCCCGAACATCGCGGCCGTGACCCGGTCGTGGAGCGCCCCGGTGAACCGACCGTGGTCGACGAGCACGGTTCGCTGGGCGGGGTGGCCCTCGTCGTCGCAGTAGATCTCGCTCCAAGCTCCCGTGTAGGCCCCGTTGTCGACGATCGTCAGGATCTCGGGTCCGACCTGTTTTCCGAGATGGGGCTTGAGATACGACCGGTCCCTCACGAACTGGTCGGCCTCGGCGCCGTGCCCGAACGACTCGTGGGCGAAGTACCCCGTCACGCTGGGGGCGAGGAGGACGGTGAGCCTTCCGTAGGGGGGTGCCTTGGCGTGGAGGAGCGCCCGTGCGCTATCGGCTGCCTTTCGTGCGTTCTCCGCGGTGAGGCCGTCCAGTATTTCGCCCCCGCCTACCCCGCCCTGCACGAATCGGTCGGACTCCGCCCGGCCGTTCTCCATCGCGACCGGGATGACTTGGCCGCGGACCCGGTAGACGCTCTGGGAACAGCGGGCGGCCGCCGAGTTCAGGTAGAGACGCTCGTCCTGGCGCCAGCTGATCTGGACCTCCGTCTCATGGATGTCGGGGATCCCCGAGGTCCAAGAGTAGACGTCCCTGGCCAGAGTCCGCATCTCCTCCTCACCCATGTCCCGGACCGGGCGGGAGGTGGGAGTCACCTTTTCGAGCCTCACGGTAGACGATTCACCCGGCGGGTTCTCCCGGGCCGGCCGATGGGCCAGCATGCGCTCGATCGCCCCCTCGGCAAACCGCAACGACGCGGGGTCGAGCCCCGAGACGGAGACCTCGGTCCATCCGGACCCCGTCCAGGCACGAAACACGGCCCCCCGGACGCGCGGAGGCCGCTGGAACGTGGTAAGATGGCCGTTGTGCCGGATGGAGAGCCCCGCGTTCGCCTCCGCGAGCAGTTCAACGAAGGTCGTTCTCTGCGCCAGTCGGGCCACCGTATGATACAGGTCGCCTTCCGCGTCGGAGAGCTCTCCCATCGGTCCTGTTATCGATGGAGCCGGCGACCATAACCATGATGCCAGATGGACCGGGCCGTCCGAGACACAGCTCGGACGCGGCAAAGCCGGACCCCGAGCGGATATAGCAGGGGACGCTGTCGGCCGATTGTGCCGAGCCATCCTGCCCCCCGAGATTTCGGGCTCGTGGGCTTCGACCACGTGGAAGTCCGAGTCCGCGACCGAGCGAAAGCGAAGCGGTTCTTCGTGGAGCAGCTCGGCATGGACGTGATCGGGGAGGGTCCCGACCACACGTTCCTCTTGTTCGGAGACCAGGTCCTGGGTCTTCGGGATGCGAAGGACGGGGAAGTCCTCGGGGGCCTCGACCACATCGCCCTGCGCGTCAGCGAATGGACGGGCCTCCGCAGCCGCGTGGGTCGGGCCCGGGTGGTGATCACCGGGGAGAAGGAACGGGAGGACTCACGGTCCCTCTTCCTGCGCGGACCGGAGGGCATTCGTATCGAGCTCGTCTGGCGGCCCGACCCCCACAGCCACTCCTGCCATCACACGGCCCCGCCCGAGGCTCCGACCGCCGAGGACGAGGAGTAGGTCGCTCTCGCGACCCGCGGCTAGCGTCGCGCGGCGGTAGGTGAGGCAAGCCTCACGGGCGCCGGCACGGGGGTCAGCCACCCAGCGTACTCGGGTATCTCGCCTCGCAGGGCCCGATAGAAGACGTCCATGATCTTCCGTGTGATCGGCCCCGGAGCCTTGGTCCCGATAGTGTAGTGCCCGACCTCCTTGATCGGGGCGATCTCCGCGTAGGTGCCGCTGAAGAACGCCTCGTCGGCCGAAAGGAGCTCGTTCACCGAGACCAGCTTCTGGACGACGGGGAGCCCGAGGTCGGAGGCGATCCGTATCACGGAGTCTCGGGTGATCCCGAGCAGGATATCGGACTCGAGTCCCGGAGTGTAGACCGTACCCCCACGGACCACGAAGATGTTCTCGCCCGTCCCTTCCGCCACAAACCCGCGGCAGTCGAGCAGAATCGCCTCCTCGTAACCCTCCAGGGTCGCGTCCGCGCCTGCGAGGTAGCTGTTGGCGTAGTTCCCTGTAGCCTTGGCGAACGACGGCAGCCCCTCCGAGGAAGGTTTGCGGAACGGGGAGATCTTCGCGCGGATCCCGGCTTCCGAGGCGTCCCCCAAATACTTCTTGGCGGGAATCGCCGCGATGGCGAGCGATACCTTGCCCTTCAGGTTCTTCACGCCGAGCGCGGGCTCCCCCCGGTACACGAGGGGTCGTATGTAGGAGGGCAGGATGCCGTTCGCAGCTTGGGTCTCGAGGATCGCGTGCTCGATCTCTTCCCTCGAGTATGGGATCGGCATGTGGTAAAACCGAGCCGACGTGATGAGGCGCTCCACGTGTTCGCGCAAGCGGAATACGGCGCCCCCAGCGCCGACCGGGTACGCTCGAATCCCCTCGAACACCCCTACCCCGTAGTGGAGGGTATGGTTGAGGACGTGGACGTGCGCGTCGGCGAAGTCGACCAAGCGACCGTCCATCCAGATTTTCTTCCCGTTTGCTGCCATCATGGTCGTCGATTCCGACGAAGGTCCGAGACCTACGTGTTGCTGAGAACGGGCCCCCTCTATTAGACCTACCTCTTCCGAGCGGGACATTCCACGACAAAGGGGCCTGCTTTTTCGTCATTTGCTCCCAGTTCCCTAAGCCCAACTTTACATCCGTTCAACGCGAGCATTCGGCTGACACTTCATCGGGTCGGTTGTCCACGTTGCCTCCCGCGCGTACTCCGACCCGTCTTCTCGAGAGTTCCCGTTCATCCGCACCGGAATATGGTCCGGCTCCGGGTTACGCCCGCGGAGTTCGGCGGGCCCTGCGCGCACAACACATATGCATATGGATATTCATACTGTCTCGGCACCCCCAACGACGAGGGAGGGACACAAACTCCCGCCCCCAACCGGACCGAGGAGTTCGGTAAAGCGGATCTTGACCCCCCCCCCGCGCGAGGTGGCTGCTGATAGATTCGCGTCGAGAACCGAGGTCTATGCGATACCAAGTGTCGTGAGTTACGTATCAACCATACTCAAGTAAGCGTGTATTGACGATGTATTCCTCGTAAAGCAGTCCTACAACGGTCCGGCAAGGGCCTCCCCGGCCGCCGTGCCTCGGGGAGCCAAGGGTCTAAACGGGCGGACGCGATAGCGCCGACCCAGGGCCTAGCATGGCGAACAACAAGGGACGCAGAGCGATTGGCGCGATCGTCGTCTTGATCGGAGCGATTCTACTGATCGTAGCGGCGTTTATGCCGTGGTATACGATTCAGGCCTCGGGGTACGGGAACACCATAACGCAGAACTCCTACCCGGGGATTCCGACCTCGAACGGTACCATTCAGTACTCCTGCAGTGGCAGTGCAATTTCCTGTCCTAGCCAGACTTCGTACCACGACTCGAAGCTCGACAACACTGGCAACCTCGCCGAGGCCGGCTACTTCATGGCGATCGTAGGGTTCATTCTTGGCCTCGTGGGCGCCATCCTAGGCATCGCTTCTCGAGGGAATTCTCGTCGAGCTGGTCCGGCGGTCGCCCTCGCCATCGTGGCGATGCTGCTCGCAATCGTCGCGGTCGGGATGTTCGCAGGCCTGCTCCCCGGCGCTCTCAAGAACGACCTCAAGTCCCCCTCGGGCTCTGGCCCCTGGTCCTCGTTCTTCGGCTCGGCAAACCAGACCGGTTTCAACGGGCTTCCGGTCCCCACGAGTGACACCTGGGGTCCCGGTGCCGGCTGGTATATCGCGATCGCGGCGTTCATCGTGCTGCTCATCGGCGCCGTTCTGATCCTGATGAGCCGAAAGGACGCCGCGCCCGCCCCGGTGACGACTCCCGCTCCGACGAGCACCTCGGCCCCGGCCGGTGTGCCTCCGTCGAGCCCTCCGTCCTCGTGAGATCAATCCGGGAACGGCGGCCAACCCCTTCCTCGGCTCTTTCTTGTCGGGTCGAGAGACCCGGGCCACAGGCTGTATAACTCGTGTTATACGAATTCTCGTCAGAGAACCTGGTGGACCCGGACCGTAGCGATCCGGCAATACTCCTGTTTAATGTGCCAATATAATGTGTTAACCGATACTACGATTCCTCGGTATGGCTTATTGGAAAAGGGGTGCCCGGGAGCCCTGGAAGGCCTCCGACCCAGGTTTGGGCCCGAAAAGGGCTCCGGGGGGCCTTTCCGACGTTTCTCCCCTACGATCGGCTCGTGATATCCCAATATACGGAGTCTCGCACACCATAGTAACGTGTATTAGCTTACTTGGTATGGCGTAATCGAACATGGTTCACCCGGACCTTCCATTTCCCGATCGGCACGGGCGAGTCCAGGGTTAGCAACTCCTCGCAGCCGTTCGACTCGAGCGCGCCCATCATCGCCGCGGCCAGTAGTGCAAGTGCTTCTCCGCCCTTTCCGAAGTGGTCAGAAGCGGACTCCACTGCATGGCCGTCGATCGGGAGCACGGTGATCTTCCTACGGAGACGAGCAACGGCCTCTCGGCGCGCCCTCCTGTGCCGCTCTGGACCCCGTGCGGCCAGGTAGGCAAGTTCGAGGAGGTTCGCCTCTGTAGTGGCCACTTCGACCCCATGGAGCTTCTTCAACAGGTCCCGCGCTCCGGGCTCGCCCTCGAGGAGCGCCAACAGGACCGAAGTGTCGAGAGCCTTCATGATAGCCGCCTCCGCCCGGGGGAGCGGAGCGCGCGGAGCGCCCCTCGGCTCGACCGCGCACCCACCCGTCCCCAGCTCCCCACGATCTCCTCGAGACCCTCGCGCTGCTCCAGGAGTCGGCGGAACAGGGAAGTGAAGCTCTCGCCGCTCCTCTTCTCCCGTGACAGGGCATCGTAAACGGTCTTTTGCACGGCGATATTCCGGGACGACATACATATGCATCTGCATATGTGGTATTTGAGACAGGCGCTTGTGGCGAAGACGTTCCGAGCGGGTCCTCCCGGCCCGGAGGTTCGGCCATGCAAGCACGATGACCTAACACCCTCGAGGGAAGAGGTCCCGTTCAAGAAAGGCGGTCGCCGGGAACGCCCCGAATACGACCGGGGGTAGTGCCGGGCGGAGCGGCACCGGGCCGGCCGCCGGGGGCGATCGGGTGAGACCATGCACTGATCCGGGTCTGCGGTTCTTCCCCGAGGCGAATCTCTGAGGGTCAGAGTTAATTGGGCGGCCGGGTGGACAGATTGTGGCACATCGTCCTCGCGTGCTCGTCCTAGGCCTTGACTCGGTTTCACCCGACCTTCTTTTCGAGAAGTTCCTCCCGCAGATGCCCCGGATGCGCGAGCTCCTCCGACGGTCCACGTACGGGACACTGAGGAGCGTTGACCCTCCCATCACGGTCCCCGCGTGGGCCGTGATGTTCTCCGGAATCGACCCGGGGACGCTCGGAGTGTACGGGTTCCGTCACCGGCGACCCGGGAGCTACTTCGACCAATACGTCCCGTCCTCGAACACGATCCTCCAACCGAGAGTGTGGGACATTCTCTCGCGCGCGGGTCGTCGAGTCTGTGTCATCGGGATGCCCCCGGGGTATCCGCCCCCCCACGTCAACGGGGTCTACGTGTCGGACTTCTTGACACCGGACAACGCGAGCGATTACGTCTATCCGACCAGCCTTCGGCCCGAGCTCGAGAAGGTGACGAACGGCTACCCGTTCGATGTTCTGTTCCGGGCGGGAGACCGTGAGCGTGTGGGCCGCGAGCTGATCGACATGACCCGACGGCACTTTGCGGCCGCCCGGCACCTGTGGTCCAAGGAGGCGTGGGACCTCTTTGCGATGCACGAGATCGGACCCGACCGGATCCACCACGCCTTCTGGAAGTATTTCGACCGTGGACACCCCCGGTACGAAGAGAACTCCACCCTGCGAGGACTGGCGGAGGAGTACTACGTGATGCTCGATGAGGAGATCGGCCGCCTCCTCGCCCTAGTCCCGTCCGACGTACGAGTGATGTTCACGTCGGACCACGGTAGCCAGGCGATGCAGGGTTGCTTCTGCATCAACGAGTGGCTCATCTCACGGGGATACCTGACCCTGAAGGGACCCCCACCCGCGCCGGGGACCCCGCTCGAAAAGGCGGCGGTGGACTGGAAGAATACGAAGGCGTGGGGCGCCGGCGGCTACTACGCCCGGATCTTCCTCAACATTCACGGAAGGGAGCCCGAGGGAATCCTCGAGCCCTCCCGCGTCGCGAGCTTCTCGGAACAGCTCACCCGAGAGCTTTCGGAGGTCCGCCGCCCCGATGGCCAGCTCCTCGGTGCGGAAGTCAAGGTTCCGAAGAACATCTACCGTCACGTCAACGGGGACGCTCCGGATATGATGGCCTACTTCGGCAACGTCGCATGGCGGTCCGCCGGAACGCTCGGTTACGGCTCCCTGTTCATCCAGGAGAACGATACGGGGCCCGACGACGCTGTTCACTCGTTCGACGGGGTCTACGTGGTGGTCGACCCGCTCCAGGGTGCCGGCACCCGCGGGGCTCCCCACGACCTCATCGACATCGCGCCGACCCTGCTCTCGTATTTCGGCCTCCCCGTTCCGCCGAACGTACAGGGGCGATCAATCCCAGGGCTCCTGTAGCGAGCCGGAGTGGAAACCAACGATGGAGCGTTTCGTTCGAGGACCGGCGGGGCACCACAGGGCGGGCCCGAAGGGGAGTGTCTCGTTGAGGCGAGACGGTCCCGGGAACTGACGGACAGATGGCGAGCACCGGGTACTGTCTCTGGTTCACCGGACTTCCTTCGGCCGGGAAGACCTCGATCGCCCGGGCCCTCATCCCGCTCTTGAAGGAGAGAGGCTGGAACGTTGAGCTCCTGGACGGTGACGAGGTTCGACGAGGGTTGAGCTCGGACCTCGGGTTTGGGCGGGCGGCTCGGGAAGCGCACGCCGGTCGCGTATCGTTCGTTGCTAAGCTCCTCGCACGGAACAACGTGATCCCGATCGTCGCGCTCATCTCCCCGTACGCTTCGTCGCGCGCCCGCGCCCGGGCGGAGATCGGCCGGTTCGTGGAAATCTACGTCACGACTCCGATAGACGTGTGCGAGCAGCGCGACGTGAAGGGCCTATACAAGAAGGCGCGGGCGGGCGAGATTCAGGAGATGACGGGAGTTGACGACCCCTACGAGGTCCCGGAGCACCCCGAGATCCGGGTCGACACGGTGAACGTCACTCCGCTCGAGTCGGCCCGCATCGTCCTCTCCGAGCTCGACCGACTTGGGCTGCCCCGTCACCCCTGAGAGTCGGCACGTCTCCGAGAAGCGCCGGGAACGCACGTCTCGTGTGGGTTCCCGCCGCGAGCACGCTCTAATACGCCCAGCGCTCCCCCGCCACGGACCCTATGCTTCCTCCCGCCCACGGTGGCCATCTGGTGAACCGGCTCGCCTCCGGGGCCGAGAGGTCGCGGCGGGAAGCGGAGGCAAAGGACCTCCTCCGGATCGCTCCGTTCATCGACCAGGTGTATGATGCGGAGAAGATCGGAATCGGCGCCTACAGCCCTCTCGAGGGCTTCCAGGACCGCGAGTCGGTCGACTCCGTGCTTGCGAAGGGCCGTCTCCCGAACGACCTCCCCTGGACCATGCCGATCGTCCTCGCTCCCTCCGGGCCGGCAAACGAAGCCGTCGTCCGGACCGCAAAGCCCGGGGATGAAATCGGACTCGCCGATACCACGGGTCGGCTGTTCGCGCTGCTCCATCTCGAGGAGAAGGCTTCCTTCCCCAAGATGGAGGTCGCTCGGAGGGTCTACGCGACCACGGACCCGAAACACCCGAACGTCGCCGACCTCCAGGCGGCCGGGGAAACCGCCCTCGCGGGAAAGGTCGTCCTCCTCCGTCGGCTCGAACTCCCGACCGGCGCCCTCGAACTCACTCCCGCCGAGACCCGGGCCGAGTTCGAGCGCCGCGGCTGGAAGAACGTCGCCGGCTACCAGACGCGGAACGTCCCCCATACCGCCCACGAGTACCTCCAGCGGTGCACGCTCGAGCGCGAGGACATTGACGGCCTCCTCGTCCATCCCGTGCTGGGACGCCTCAAGAAGGGCGACTATCGGCCGGAGGTGATCCTCGAAGCCTACGAGGCGCTGGTCCGCAATTACTACCCTGCGGACCGAGTGCTGCTCGCCGCGCTGAGCATCACGATGCGCTACGGTGGCCCGAAGGCAGCGCTCTTCCTCGCGATCGTCCGGAAGAACTACGGGTGCGGAGCGTACATCGTCGGGCGCGACCAGGCCGGGGTGGGTTCGTACTACGACCCCTTCGATTGCCAGAGGATCTTCGACGAGTATCCAATCGGCGTCCAGGTGCTCAAGTTCGCGGAGACGTACTTCTGTCGGGACTGCGGATGGATGGCGTCGGAGCGCAGTTGCGGCCATCCGCCGGAGCGACGTCTCAACACGAGCCAGACGCGCATTCGTGAGGCGCTCGCCAAAGGCGAGACCCTCCCGTCCGAGATCATCCGCCCCGAGGTCGCCCGGGTTCTGGCCCGCGGCGATGTGCTGCTGACCGAGTAACCCCCCTTCGGCGCTTCGGAGAGGGGTAGGTATTTAGACCCCCAGCCACCCAATACATACGCGAGACTGCGTGGAAGTGGCGTGGTGTCGGCAAGTTCTGCGTCCCTAAAGTCCCGGAATGCGTTCTTTCCGGCGGAGGCGCCGCGGGTCTCGCGCCCCCGAACGACCGGGGTGACGCACGTTCTCGACCGTCTCCAAGGGCTCCACAAGGACGAGCTCACGTACCTCGCACCGTACATCGACGTCGTGAAGATCGGGTGGGGACTCCCGCTCCTTCTCTCTCGGGAAAAGGTCCACGAGCGGGTGAAAGTCTACCACGAGATCGGGGTCGAAGTGAGCACGGGTGGGACGCTTCTCGAGTACGCAGTGGCGCACGACCGGGTAGGCCCGATGCTCGATGAAGCGCGGGGCCTGGGCTTCGACCTCATCGAGATTTCGAGCGGCATCATCGAACTGTCCTTCGCCCAAGTGGAACGGCTGGCGGAGACGGTGCGCAAGCGCAGCCTCGAGTTCTATATCGAGGTCGGCAAGAAGGACCCGCAGCACCAGCTCTCGCTCAAGGAGACGAACGCCCAGATTGCCCATGCCCGGACGCTCACGCCCCGCAAGGTGATCATCGAGAGCCGGGAGTCCGGTCGCGGGGTCGGGATCTACGACAGCGACGGCGCGATCAAATGGGACTGGGTCCGCTCGATCCTCTCGGAACATCCCGCGGACGACCTGATCTTCGAGGCGCCGCAGGAGAGCCAACAGGTGCAGCTGCTTCGGGAACTCGGAGCTGAGGTGAACCTCGGCAACGTGGCCCTCGGGTCGATCGCCCCGCTCGCCTCCGAGCGCCTCGGCCTTCGAGGGGAGACGTTCGGCATGATCCGCCATGCCCGGGCGATCGGGGGTCCCCCGGCGGCGAAGTTCCTCTACTTCCTACTCGAGACGTACCGTGGTCTCGACCAGACTCAGCTCGCCCACATGTCCCGACTTCCTCGTCGGACGGTCCAGAGCGCTCTCGAATCGCTCCGGCGGCAGGGGCTGGTCCAGGAGACCATTTCCCTGCACGACTCGCGACGTCGCGAGTACCGCCTTGCCTGAGGCCGAGGTCGGTAGACGGCCCGAAAGGGCCATCCCTGCGCTCGCGATCGTCGTCAGAAGGAAGAGCGATGTCCGTGAACAGTGGAGGTACCCTCGTCGGTCGGGTCGCTCTTGTGACAGGAGCCACGTCCGGCATCGGCCGCGAGGTCGCGCGGGGACTGGCTCAACAGGGAGCCACGACGATCGTCGTGGGGCGCGGTGAGGGCCGCGCCGCCCGCGTTGCTTCCGAGATCGCCCAAGCCACGGGGAACTCCCGCATCGAAGGGCTCCGAATCGACGACCTCGCCGCCCTCGCGGACACGCGCGAGCTCGCGGCCACTGTGCTCGACCGGTACCCCGCGCTCCACATTCTGGTCAACAACGCTGGGGCGTACTTCGCCCGCCGGGAAACTACCCCGGACGGCCTCGAACGAACGTTCGCCTTGAATGTGCTTTCGCCGTACCTTCTCACGACCCTGCTGGTACCTCGTCTGGTCGCGAGCGGCCCGGCCCGGGTCGTCAACGTCGCTTCGGCCGCGCACGAGGGAGCACACGCCGACCTATCGGACCTCCAGTCGTCGCGCAAGTATTCCGGCTTCCGAGTGTACGGGGCTTCAAAGCTCGAGCTGATCTGGTGGACTCGGGAGTTTGCGCGCCGTCTAGATGGAAAGGGCGTGACCGTGAACGCCGTCCACCCCGGCTTCGTCCGGTCCGGCTTTGGGTTGAACAACAAGGGCGGGACGGCCTTCGTCATCCGGATCCTCGGGCGGTTGTTTGGACGGAGCACGGTCCGCGGAGCGGACACTCCGACCTACGTCGCGTCCGCCCCCGAGTTCGCGTCGATCACGGGCGGCTACTTTGCGGACCGGAAGCCGCGCCCCGGCTCGACCGAGTCCCAGGACCTATCGAAAGCACGGCTCCTCGTGGACGCGTGTGCGCAACTCTCCGGCGCCCCTCCGCCCGCCGGATAAGACTCTCTAACGGCCGGAGGACCGGCGACCTCGCCGGGGACCTCGCTCGGGGGTCAGGGAGGCCCGGGCGGCCTCGGCCGCGCCCACCAGCGGGGCGTGCTCGCCAAACCGTGCGACGGTGACTCGGGCTGTCGCCGCCGGCGGCTGACATCGGGACCGAATCGCGGCTTGGACCACCGCCGTGAACTCCGGCCTCCCGGCGACGAGTCCGCCTCCGAGCACGAACGTGCTCGGGTTGAAGGCGTTCGCCACGCTCACTGCGCCGTCCGCGAGCAGCCGTTCCGTCTCTCGGACGATTCGACCGGCGAGCGCGTCCCCCGCGCGGTCCGCGTCGAACACGGTCCGCGCCGTGATTGACGCGACGGACCCCGCACGAGCGACCAGACTTGCGCCCGCCTCCGGGTCGAACCGGACGGCTTCTTGGGCGCGTTCGGCGATCGCCCAGCCTCCCACGTACGCCTCGAGGCAGCCGGAGTTCGGGCAGTGGCACTTCCGTCCGCCGCTGACGACCGTGAGGTGGCCCACTTCTCCGAGAGCGTGGGTCCCGCCCTCGAGAAGACGTCCCCCGACGACCGCCGAACCCCCTATTCCCGTGCCGAGGATCATGCAGAATAGGTCGTCGGACCCCCGACCGGCTCCGAGCTTCCACTCGCCGAGGGTCGCGGCGCGGGCGTCGTTCAGCACGACGACGGGGACGCCATCGAGACGTTCCGAGAGTTGCTGGGCCAGTGGAACATCTCGCCATCCGAGATTGGGAGCGTGGATCACGGTCCCGGTCCGCGGCTCAACCTGGGCGGCCACCGCTACGCCGACCACATGCGGTCGAAACCGGGGGGCCTCCTTCATGCAGTTGGCGACGCTCTCGAGGACCGACCGGAGGACGCCCGAGGGTCCATCGTTCGCATGGACGTGGCGGCCGCCTTCGTAGACGATCCTCCCATCGGCCGCGACGAGGGCGCTCACGACCTTGGTGGCGCCTAGGTCAATCCCGAGGACAAGTCCCTCGGGAGACTCGTCGGCCGTCGCGCTGCTCCCCGTATCGGTCTCCTCGCTCTTAGCCTTCGGCATGGTTCTTGTCTCGTGAGGGCACGCGGGCACGGAAGGTCAGCCCCGTCCTACTCTTGGGCTCTACGTGCGGAACCCAGGTGGTGCCGGAGGACCGAACCCGGCGACAACCTCCCATCAATATTGTGCGAGGCCCCGGACCCGTTCGCCCGGGACCTCGGTGGTCGAAAGGGTTTCGTCTAAGGGCTCACTTTGTACCAGTTCTGGTACTTCGCCGTGCCTGCGATCCCGCCGGTCCCGTTACTGCCCCAGGCACCGATGGTTCCGGCATGGCCCGCCACGCCGTTCGAGCCCGCGGGTGCTCGGTTCAGGCCAGCACCATTGAGCCCGCCGGTACCGCCCGTTCCGGCGCTTCCCGCCGAGCCTCCCGAGCCGCCCGCCCCTGGACAGGCCGTCCCCGCGAGACAATCGTCGACCCCAGCGACGCCGGCGACGACACTGTTGGCGCCGAATGTGACACCGGATTGGGAAGCCGGTTTCGTGGAGTTGTAGATCGCTCCACCCCAGGCATTGCCTCCGTTTCCGGCGTTGCCCGAGGGCCCCCCGTTGCCACCGATGGTTCCGTTCCCACCGTTTCCGCCGTTGCCACCCTTGGCGCCGGATCCCGGCGACCCCGAAGGACCGCCGCCCTGGCCCCCGTACCCGCCGCCGCCTCCCGACGCGCCGTTGCCCCCGGTCCCGCCGGCTCCACCGGCACCCCCGGAACCACCGGCGCCGCCACGGGCCGAGTTGCGAACGAACTGATCGTTCGTTAGCGTCAGCGTCCCGGTGGAGTAGAGGGCACCGCCTTCGGCGGTCCCGCCGGAGCCACCGTTTCCTCCGGGTCCTCCGGGCCCGCCCGCACCGCCGTTTCCTCCGGCCGCCCCGTTTCCACCGACGGCTCCGGAAGCTCCCGAACCGGTCGACGTGCCACCGCCGCCGTACCCGCCGCTACCTCCGTAGCCGCCCGCGCCACCGGATCCACCCGGTGAACCGGACCCGCCGTAACCGCCAGCACCGCCCGCGCCGGCAGTTGCCCAGCTGCTCGAAAACGTGCTTCCACTGATGGAAACGGCCACCGAGGAGAAGACAGCGCCGCCATACGCCACGCCGCCGTTCGCCC
>Ga0187815_10000657_pt1 | contig 16433 bp, 11 predicted proteins | sample NC_S_5_FD_132962 | JGI IMG/M metagenome (GOLD analysis project Ga0187815, IMG submission 132962) | Wetland sediment microbial communities from Neuse River Estuary, North Carolina, USA - ASW-S_5 | ecosystem: Environmental > Aquatic > Freshwater > Wetlands > Sediment | place: USA: North Carolina...
CCAGCGCCGGCATCACCAGCCGCCAGGCGTACCAGGTCTGGGGCCAGCCGTGCACCAGCAGCAGCGGCGGGCCGTCGCCGCCGGTGACCACGTGCTGGCGCAGCCCGCCAGCGTCGACGTACCGGCTGGCGAACGTGCCGGTGAACCCGTCCGGCAGGTGCGGCGCTCCCGCGACCGATCCGGGACCTTCCGGGATAGAAGGTGAATTCATGACGATCTCCTTTCCAAGTGGCACTGCCTCACGGTCGCGCAGCATCGCCCGGGCCGTGGATGAGCGCGTGCGACACCGACGACCCGTACGGGCGCCAGGACGGACGCCTCAGGACTCGCTGGTGAGGAAGTGCTCGCCGATTGGGGTACCGACGAACTTCTCTCCCACCAGCCGGGATAGGAGCAGCAGTGTGCTCCGGGGCCGGTAGTTGCCGACGACGTGCTGCGTCTGACCGGCGGCGTTGCGGGTGACCACGGTGATGTTCTTGATCGGCTCACCGCGGACCCCGGCGGTATAGTCCTCGAACCAGCCGTTGTCGCCGAAGGGCCCGACGGAGTGGAATTCCTGGTAATCGTAAAGTGAGCGGATGTGCACCAGCACGGTCCGCACTGCCTCGGCGCCCTGGATGAAGCCATCCATCATCGAGCCCTCCAGGGTGACGTCATCGGCCAGGTTGTCCAGCCAGGCCGGGTAGTAATCGGCGAGTCCGCGGGCAGGATCGCTGCTTCCCGTTGATGTCATGCTGTGCCTCCCTCCGAATCAGGCCGCGGGCCAGATGCTGCGCGGTCCCCTCAGGGTCGCCCTGGGCTGGTGAGCGTCGCGCCGGTGACATCCCTGGTCGTACATCCCTGGGCGCATACCCTGGCCAGGCCCTGGCCCGTGGATGCGGCCCTGGCCACCTCGTGCGGGCGGATGTGACTCACTAGGCCCAGGGCGCTGGCCAAGAACCGGTCAGGGACTCCACGGGCTCGAAGGACCAGCCGGGCAACACGCTGCTACCAATACCAACCGATCCCTGGCGGGCACAGCATCATGGCCAGCACCGATGTCGCCATTAACACCTCCACTCAGACGCTCGGAGCCGTGACCGTCCAGTCGAAGCTCGAGCCTTGGCGAACTGCGCCCGGCCCGTGCCGGGGGCATGCCCTGGCCATCACCCTGGCCAGTGGCTGGCGTCCGAGCCTGGCCACCACGAGCCGGTCCGACTGTGCACCTGGCGGACTCGATCGCGGCGGCGGTCCCGGCATCATGGCGGCGAGGCAACCGCCTAAGCGCCAGCGTTCAGGAGTAGGCAGCCATGCACCGTACTCGCCCCGACACCGACCTGAACTCGCCAGAGACCGCCGCGTGGCCGCCCGCACCGACAGACACGCTGCCCGGGAGGAAACTGTACGGTCGCCGCGCCGAGTGCCAGGCACTGGACCGGCTGCTAGCGGACGTGCGGACCGGCCAGAATCGGGTACTGGTCGTCCGCGGCGATACGGGAGCAGGCAAGACTGCGCTCCTGGCGTACCTGGCTGAGCAGGCATCAGGTTCGGCGTGCCGGGTGGCGCGCATAACGGGCACGCCAGCCGAGACGGGGCTGGCGTTCGCCGGGCTGCATCAATTGTGCGCGCCACTGCTGAGCCGGGTCGAGCGGCTGCCGCTGCCGCAGCGTGACGCGCTGCGGTACGCGTCGGGCCTGACCGCGGGGCCGTCGCCGGACGGGTTCCTGGCCGGGCTCGCTGTGCTGAGCCTGCTGGCCGCGGCGGCTGCGGAACGCCCGCTGATCTGCTTGATCGACGATGAGCAGTGGCTGGACCGAGTCTCGGTGCAGGCGCTGGGATTCGCGGCACGCCGCGTGGCGGCCGAGCCGATCGGGCTGGTATTCGCGACGCGCGACCCGGGCACCGAACTCGCTGGGCTGCCCGAGCTGCACGTCGCAGGGCTCCGGGAGGACGATGCCCGGGCGTTGCTGGCCGCGGCGCTGGCCGGGCCGCTGGACGCCCAGGTGCGCGACATCATCGTGGCCGAGACCCGCGGCAATCCGCTGGCGCTACTTGAAGTACCGCGCGGGCTGAGCCCAGCGGAGCTGGCGGGCGGGTTCGGCCTGCCCGACGGCGCCCCGCTGGCCGACCGGATTCAGGACAGCTTCAGCCGGCAACTGGACGCCTTGCCGGACCAGGCCCGGCGGCTGGTACAACTGGCCGCGGCCGATCCCACCGGTGACCGGCAGCTGCTGTGGCGGGCGGCCGACCGGCTGGAAATTCCGGTCCAGGCGGCGGCGCCAGCGGTAGCGGCGCGGCTGGTGGAGTTCGGCACCCGGGTCCGGTTCAGCCACCCGCTGGCCCGCTCGGCGGCCTACCGGTCGGCGTCGTTGTCTGACCGCCAGCAGATGCACGCGGCGCTGGCGGAGGTGACCGACGGGGTCGCTGACCCGGACCGATGCGCCTGGCATCGGGCGCAGACAGTATCGGGGCCGGACGAGGAGGTCGCCACGGAACTGGAGCGGTCGGCCGGGCGGGCGCAGGACCGCGGGGGGCTGCCCGCGGCCGCAGCATTCCTGGAGCGGTCGGTGCTGCTGACCGCCGATCCAGAGCGCCACGCCGCACGCGCGCTGACCGCGGCACAAGCGAACATGCGGGCCGGCGCGTTCAGCAAGGCCCTGGACCTGCTGACCGAGGCGGAGGCTCATGGGTCCCGGCCGCTGGATGAGCTCGCCAGTGCGCGGGTAGAGCTGCTCCGCGGGCAGATCATGTTTGCTGCCGGCTCGGCCAGCGCGGCTCCCGCGCTGCTGTTCAAGGCGGCCAGGCGGCTCGAATCGCTTGACGGCGGCCTAGCCCGCCAGGCCTACCTAAGCGCCTGGATGGCCGCGCTGTTCGCCGGGCGGCTGGCTGGTGGTGACCTGTTCGAGGTCTGCCGGGCCGCTCGGGCTCTCCCCCCTCGCTCCGAGCCGCAGCCCGTCGACCTCGTGCTGGATGGCCTGGCGCTGATGGTGACGGACGGGCCGGCGGCCGCAGCGCCCGCGTTGCGGCGAGCAGTGAACGCCTTCGCCGACGCCGACATCGCGGCCGAGGAACCCCACTGCTGGGGCTGGCAGGCCCAGGTCGCGGCCAGCGCGCTATGGGACAACGACGCCCGGTGCGCGTTGCTCGTCCGGCAGGTCCGGCTCGCCCGTGAGGCCGGCGTGCTCGACCAGCTGCCGGTCCTGCTGGAGGCCCTGGGCACGGCCGTCGCGGCCAGCGGTGACATCGCGGCCGCCTCGGCCCTGGTCGCCGAGGCCGACACGATCTGCGCGGCGACCGGGACGCGCGCCGCCCGGCTGACCTCGATGATGCTCGGGGCGCTGCGAGGTCGCCTCGCTGAAGCCGCGCCGCTGATCGAGGCAGCCATGGCTGAAGTCGAAGCTGGCGGACAGGGAATCGCGGTGGGCTACGCGCACTGGGCGACCGCCGTCCTGCATAACGGCCTGGGCTGTTATACGGAGGCGCTGGCCGCGGCGCAGCAGGCCAGCGAGGACATCACCGCGCTACCTGTCTCGATGTGGGCGCTGCCTGAGCTGGTCGAGGCAGCTGCGCACAGCGGACAGGCCGGGCTGGCCCGCGATGCCCTCAAGCAGCTCGCAGAGATTACGCAGTCATGCGGCCACGATTCCGCACTCGGCATCGAGGCTCGCTGCCGAGCGCTGCTCAGCGCCGGCACCGAGGCCGACGACCTGTACCGCGAGGCGATCGACCGGCTGGGCCGGACCAGGCTGCGTCCGGAACTGGCCCGCACGCATCTGCTCTACGGGGAGTGGCTGCGCCGCGAAGGCCGGCGCGTCCATGCGCGCGAGCGGCTGCGCACCGCTCACGACATGCTTGACGCGCTCGGCATGGCGGGGTTCGCCGAGCGCGCGCGCCGGGAGCTGATCGCCACCGGCGAGACGGTGCGCAAGCGCACGGTAGACGCCGATACCACGCTGACCCCGCAGGAGGCGCTCATCGCCCGGCTGGCCCGCGACGGCCGCACCAACCCGGAGATCGGCGCCCAGCTGTTCCTGTCCGCGCGCACCGTCGAATGGCACCTGCGCAAGATCTTCACCAAGCTCGGCGTCAGCTCCCGCCGCGAACTGCACGCCGCGCTGGTCCAGGCCGCGTAGGAGCGGGCCATGACGGGCAAGGTCGCCATCATCACCGCAGGTACCCCCGACGTCAGGGCCCACCTGGTAGCCGGGTACCTGGAGCGTGGCTGGGCGGTGGTGGCCTCCGCCCGCACGATTGGGCCGTCCCCGGACCCGGATCTGCTTACCATCGCCGCGGACATCGCCGATCCGGAGGCGGCCGGCTGGATCGTCGGCGGAGCGCTGAAACGGTTCGGCCGGATCGACACCCTGATCAACAGCGCCGTCGTCGACCTGGCCAAGCCCTTCACCGCCTATACCCCGGCCGACTACGCGGTCGCCGAGGTCAGCCTGGCCGGGTTCTTCTGGTTGACCCAGCGGGCCATCGCCGAGATGGCCATCCGTTACGGCGGCCACGTGGTCAGCGTCCTGGCCGCTACGGCCGACACCGCGGACTCGGGCGCGCCTGCGGTCCTCGCCGCGCTGACCAGGGGCAGTCAGGTGGCGGTTACCAGGTCGCTGGCCCGTGAGTATGCATCCCTTGGCATCCGGGTCAACGCCGTGGTCTCGAGCCTCATCGAGGCTCCGCGGCCCCGGGCCCGAAGCTGCGACGTCTACGACGGCAGGTTCCCACCGCTCCCGGGGGGCGACCAGATCGGCGACGTCGTGAACGCTGTCTTGTTCCTGGAGTCATCGCCCTCCGTCACCGGTCAGGTTGTTCATGTCGGCGGCGGCTGATCTTCCTCCCGCGGCTGGGCCAGGGGGCGTGCAGTTCGCGCCGGGATTCGATGCCGAGTCTGGTGAAGACCTTCATGCCGCTGGAGTAGTTCCCCGTCAGACTTCTGGTGCACCCCGCCCCCAGCCAGCGCTCCGTCCGTTGTCCTAAGCTGGTGTCTCGTGCGAATTTTCATCGCTGGCGCAACCGGCGTGATTGGCGTTCGGCTGATCCCTTTGCTGGTGGACGGTGGGCACACGGTGGCTGGGATGACGCGTTCACCCCAGAAAACCGGCCTGCTCTGCGAGCTTGGCGCAGAGCCCGTTGTTTGCGACGTTTTCGATGTCGCTGCCCTCACCCAGGCCCTGGCCGCGTTCGGTCCGGATGTGGTCTTTCATCAGCTGACTGACCTGCCCGACGACGCTGCCGATCTGGTGCCCTTCAGTGACCGCAACGACCGTATCCGCGGTGAGGGCACGAATAACCTACTCGCCGCCGCAGCCGCCGCCAAGGCAGAACGCGTCATCGCGCAGAGCATCTCCTGGGAGCTGCCCAGCGAGAACCACCGCGCGGTCACCGCCGCACATGAGCGCGCGGTGCTGCAAGCAGGCGGAGTGGTGATCCGCTACGGCCAGCTCTATGGGCAAGGTACTTTCTACCCGGTCGCCCCGCCACCACCCCCGCGTATCCATGTCGATGACGCCGCCCGCCTGACCCTGCCCGCGCTCAGGGTGCCACCGGGAGTGACGATCGTTGCCGACGACAGAGCGATCTGCAGGGATTGAATGGCGGGGGTCTGGATCTGTCTGCCTGATCACCATGGGCGCGCCAACGTGATCGAGGCGGGTGGCGGGTCTACCCCGAGCGTGAGAGATCCAGATGGTGGTGGCCTGACGGCGGCAGCTTGACGCTGGGCCGGTCCACGCCACGTTGCTGCCCGGAGCCCAGACCAGGGCCTGGTCCAGGGACGCAGACCAGGGCCTAGGCCTAGGGATGTCACGGGCGCGATGCGCCCGCCCGGTTCGCGATCCTGAGGCAGTACGAACGAGGCCGCAGGCGGCGGCAGGTCCTTGGCCGGGAACCTCCCGGCGGAGCCGACCGTCCGTCCGGCCGCCGTGGCCTGCCAATCCGGGAAGGGGAGAAGGTCCTATGTCCAGCGGAACTGAGATCCGTCCATTCCGGGTCGACGTGCCCGATGAAGCAATCGCCGACCTGCGGCGGCGCATCGCCGCGACACGCTGGCCCTCCAGGGAGCTTGTCGCAGACCGGTCGCAGGGTGTGCAGCTGGCGACGATCACCGAGCTCGCCCGCTACTGGGCGACCGATTACGACTGGCGCGCGTTCGAGGCCAGATTGAACGCGCTGCCTCAGTTCAAGACCGAGATCGACGGCGTTGATGTCCACTTCATCCACGTCAGGTCGCCGCACGCCGGCGCGATGCCGCTCATCATTACGCATGGCTGGCCCGGCTCGGTGATCGAGCTGCTCGGGGTCGTCGGCCCGCTCACCGATCCAGCCGCGCACGGCGGGCGTGCGGAGGACGCGTTCGATCTGGTGCTGCCGTCCCTGCCCGGCTTCGGCTTCTCTGCCGAGCCGGCCGAGGTCGGCTGGGACCCCGGCCGAATCGCCGGAGCCTGGGCCGAGCTGATGCACCGCCTGGGCTATGCCCGCTACGTCGCCCAGGGCGGCGACCTGGGCGCCTTCGTTACCGACGAGATGGCCCGCCAGGCACCCGAGGGGCTGCTCGGCATCCACCTCAACTTGCTCAAGGCGGCGCTGGTCGGCCCTGCGCCAGCCGAACCCACCGAGCAGGAACGTGCCGCACTGGCCGCAATCGCCGTCATGCAGACCAGCGGCTACGGCTACTTCCTCGAGCAGGCCACCCGGCCGCAGACGATCGGCTACGCCCTGCTGGATGCACCCGTGGCCCTGGCGGCCTGGATGCTCGACCACGATACCGACGCCTACTACAAGATCTCCCGTGCCTTCCTGGAAAAGCAGCCCTCGGGCCATCTCACTCGGGACAGCATCCTCGACAACATCACGCTGTACTGGCTGACCGGCACCGGGGCCTCCGCCGCCCGGGAGTACTGGGAGAACGGGCAAGCCGCAGCCCGGGCGGCCGGGCAGGCTCCGCCGCCGGTCTCGGTCCCGGTCGGCTTCACCGTCTTCCCCGGTGAGATCTTCCGGGCCCCGCGCAACTGGGTCCAGAAGGCCTATCCCACCCTCGCCTACTTCCACGAGGTCGACAGGGGCGGCCACTTCGCCGCCTGGGAAGAGCCCGAGCTGTTCGCGACCGAGATCCGGGCGGCGTTCAACTCGCTGCGCTAACAGCAGCCCGCCGCCCCGTTCCTGCCACCGTTGCGGAACGGGTCGACGGCAGGGCGCAGCTGCAAGCAGTCGCCGTCGGCAGGTTAGCTGGGCCCGGCCAGCATGCCACGCGGGATCTACCCGTGGGGACGGCAGTATTTCGGGAAGGCTGACAATGTAGGGAGGTCAGGATGCGCGCATTTGCCGTGCGCAGCTTCGGCGAGCCAGCATCGGTCCACGATCAGCCTGTTCCGGCCGCCAATGACGCGGTGCTCATCCGGGTCAGGTTCGCCGGGGTCAACCCGCCGGACAACAATCTCCTGGGACGGCTGACCGCCGCGTCGTCGTATCCGTTCGTCGTGGGCATTGACTTCGCCGGGGTGGCCGAACGTGTCCCGACCGGAGACCACGGCCTGCGGGCCGGCGACCGAGTCTTCGGCATGGCGCGGACGCACGGCGCCTACGGCGAGTACACCGCGGTCGCCCCGGCGGCCCAGCTGGAGCCGGGAGCCCGCATCCCCGACGGCGTCGCCGACGACCAGGCCGCCGCGCTGCCCATCCCGGCGACCACGGCGCTGCGGACGGTGGAGCTGCTCCAGGTCGCCGCCGGCCAGCACGTCTTGGTCATGGGCGCGGCCGGCGCGGTCGGCGGCTACGCGGTACAGATCGCGCGCACCCGCGGCGCCCACGTCATCGCGACCGGGACGGCCCGGCCGCGACGCACCACCCGTAGGGGCTTCCTGATGCTTGCCGTCAAGTCTGGGCCAGCTGGGACCTGGAGCCGGCAAGCGCCCGGGCGAGCTCGTTGCGCGAGCGTATCCCGAGCTTTCCGAAGACCTTGCCTAGGTGGTACTGGACCGTACGCCGGGATAGGAACAGCCGGGCGCCGATCTCCGGGTTACTGAACCCATCGCGAGCCAGCTCGGCGACCTGGCGCTCCTGTGCAGTCAGATCATCGCGCGTCTCCACCGTCCGCTTGCGAACCTTCTCTCCGGTCGCCGCCAGCTCGACGCGGGCCCGCTCGGCAAACGCCTCCATCCCGATCGAGGTGAACTCGTCGTAGGCCGCGCGGAGCTGAGTGCGCGCATCGACGCGCCGACCCTCGCGGCGCAACCACTCGCCGTAGAGCAGGCGCGCACGAGCGAGTTCGCTGCGGACCCCAGTATGCCGGAGGTGCTCGATCGCCTGGCGGTGGAGCTCGTCGGCGTCGCCGGAGTCCGCCACGAGCGCGCGGGCGCGCGCCTCGACGCCGAGGATCCAGTCGGTACCGCATGCACGCGCCATCTCGGCGAGCCGCCCGAGCGCGTCGGCAGCTGCCTCGGGTCGGCCGCAGCGCGCTGCCGCCTCGACAAGCTCGCTTAGTATCCGGCTGTAAACGCTCATGGCGTGCGGATGCGCGGCTCGCGGCTGCGCGGCGGCGAGCGCCTCGTCATAGCGGCCGAGGCCGTTGCAAAGAACCGCCTTCGCCCAGTGGAGCGCATCCAGCCCTATGCCGTAGCCGCGCGAGATGGCATGACGAGTCGTTGCCTCATCCAGCTGTGCGACCTCGCGCTCGCGACCGCGGTACGCGGCGAGTATCATCCGCGATGCCGGTGAGCCCTTGCCGCCGATCGCCTCAAGAAGCCTGTCCTGCTCCTCGACGTATACCGCTGCGGCGGTGAGATCGCCTGCGTATACGTCTCGGGTGTACCGCACGGCGGCCGCCATCGGCAGCGGTGCGAGCACGCCGGTCTCACGCACCAGATTGAGTGTCCTGGCGCTAAGGGCATCCCACATCTCATCGTCGTACACATCCTGGGCCATTTGGCACGCGAGGAAGAGCCATTGCACCTCCTCGACTCTGGAGATTGTCGCGACACGGAAAGCGGCCAGCGCGCGCCGCACCCGAGCCGCGCCCGCCACGTAGTCGGCGTCTACCAGCAGGGCGGCCGCGTCGAGCAGCTCGTCGGTCACGCTCGGGAGGTCAGCCGACGGCGCCGCCGAGCGTATGGCCGCCGCGACCTCGGGCAGCCCCGTCTCGCCCGCGAGACTTCCCGCGAGAAAGGCGGAGCTGAGCGCGTCGCGATAGGTGTCGCGTGCAGCGTGGCGGTCGAATCCTTCGAGCTGCTGGGCCGCCCGTAGCAGCAGTGGCGGTGCGTCGCTGACGCGGCGCTGTACCATCGCCACCCGGCCGCGCAGCACGTCGAGCCTCACGCTGCGGAACTCGTTACGAGGCCCGCGCGCTGCGACTCCGGCGAGCCGCAGCGCGTTCTCTCCGGACCCCGCCAGGTAACTCGCCTCTGCGGCCGCCAGCGTGCGCTCGGCGCGGCGCGCGGGATCGAGCGTCAGATCCGCTGAGCGCTCGAGAAACGCAGCCGCGGCGGCCTGACCACCGCGCGCTCGCGCGCGAACGGCTGATCGATCGAGCTCATCGGCGACGGCGTCGTCGGGACTTGCCGAGGCAAGGGCGCGATGCCATGCCCGGCGGTCAGGATCCGCCTCGGCGTCAGTCACCTCGGCGATCGCCGCATGCGCCCGGCGCCGCTCATCCGGAGACCCCGCGCTGTAGGCGGCGGCGCGGACGAGCGGATGCCGGAACCGGACACGGACGCCGAACTCGCAGAGCCCTGCCTCGGCCGCGGGCACCGCCGCGTCCGCGCTAATGCCCTGCCGTTCGGCGGCCCGCCGCACCAGGACGGGCTCTCCGAGCGGATCGGCTGCGGCGAGGAGCAGCAGTCGCCGGGTTTCTTCGGGTAGCGCCGCGATCCGGCGGCGGAAACTCTCCTCGATCCTGCTCGGCAGCGCCGACACGACCGATGTCCCGAATCCGGCGAGCTCTGCGGCGCTCAGGCCGCGAGGGAGCTCGAGTAGCGCTAGGGGGTTGCCGCGCGTTTCAGCGACGATGCGGTCACGCACCTGCTCGTCCAACCTGGATTGTACGGCCAAGCTCAGCAGCGCACGCGCGTCGCCGTCATGCAAACCGTGCACGTCGAGATCGGGCAGGTGTTGCAGCTGATCGCCCGGTCCACGGGTCGCGAACACCAGCCCTACGGGCTCGGCCAGCAGACGGCGGGCGACGAAGGCAAGGGTCAGCGCCGAGGTCTGATCCAGCCACTGCGCGTCGTCGACGACACAAAGCACCGGCCGCTCCTCGGACACCTCCGACAACAGGCTGAGCGCGGCTAGGGCGACCAGGAACCGATCCGGAGCGGCGCCGACGCTCAGGCCGAACACGACCTCCAGCGCTTGGCGCTGCGGGCCGGGCAGGGGCTCAAGCCGGTGCAGCAGCGGCCCGCACAGCTGATGCAAGCTGGCGTACGCCAGCTCCATCTCCGACTCCACCCCTGCCGCCCGGAGGACCATCAGATCCGGCGCCGCTGCGACGAGGTACTCCAGCAGCGCCGTCTTCCCGATCCCGGCCTCACCCCGCAGGACCAGGGACCGGCTCTCGCCCCGGCGGATATCGCGGATCAACCCATCAAGCAGTGCACATTCGCTAGCCCGCCCAAGCAGATCCATACGGTGCCCCCGGTCCGGAAAGCACTCTCCATTGGCGGCACTCATCGTAAGACGGCTGGCCAGAGCGTACAAGCAGCCGACCGCACCCGGATGGGTGCTATGGAGGGCGCGCCATGTCCGGCGCCGTGCGAGTACCCGTTTGTCCACCGAGCCAGGCGTCCACTGTTCGTGACGGTCGCTGTTCTGCCGATGGCCGTGGCGGGGGAGTCGCGGCCGGGCTGCGGCATTGATGGCTCTATCCGGTCCGGACCTGGTATTGGGGGCCCGCCGGCACGGCACCGGAGCCTTGACTCGATGTCGGCCTATCGTGATCTTGGATGGTGCCCCGGGAACCACTTGCGGGAACCACCGTGCCAACCTTCCCAGGCACTCCAGGGCATTTCCAGGCACGGTTTCCGCAGGTCACGTGTATGAGCCGGCGCTGTGAGCTGGGCGTCATCCTGGGCTTGTTTCGCCTTACAAGCGAGGGGTTTCGTGGGTTCGAATCCTACTGCGCCCACAATTTTCGAACACTTTATTCGGCGTGTCGCAGCGCAACGCCAAGGAATCGGAGATATATTGCCTAAATGGGGCAAGAGCGGTGCGACAAATGGATGCCGTGAAAGAAGACGACATGCGCCGGCCGGGCTGGCCAGATGCCAGCCCGGTGACCCGGGCTGATCTACCGCTCTGGCCCGCCTCACCGCCCGGGTCATGAGCGCGGGTGTCAGGAACGGGTGATCCGGTCTCGTCGTGATCGCCGATCGGAACGCCGGTCCGCCCGCAACTGCTGGGGCGGCCCGCCGCGGCGGATCCGGACCCCACCGACCAGGCCGAACGCGCGGATATGGACGGTCGGTGCACCGGGGCGGGGTTCTGGCCCGCCGTAGAACCTGGTGCCGCCGATCAGGCTGAAGCCCGACACCTCCACCCGGATCCCCGCAGGCACCCAGACCCGGACCCCGCCCACCAGCGACACCTTGGTCAAGGTCACCTCCGGGGCGGCCAGTTGTACCTGGCTGAGGTCGAGCCGGGTGCCGCCCACGATGCTGACCACGATGACTTGGCGATCCATCCGCCACGGCCCGTAGACCCGTAGGCCGCCGACTGGCAAGACGTGCCAGGACGGCCCTGCCGGGGCAGGCCCGGCAACCTCGGTCCCGGCTGTGGCGGCGGCCGCGGGAAGATCGGCCACGAGCCGGCCAAGCTCGGCCTGGGTGCGTGCCGAGGTGGCCTGCTCCATCCGCTGGCTGAACTCCTCCAGGGTCAGACGGCCATCGCCGGTGGCCGCGCTCAGCCGCTCGACGGCCGCGTCCCGCTCGGCGTCGGAGGCCCGGATGCCCCCGGCGGGCTCGCCGTCGCCTGTGGTGCCGCCCATCATTGCCTCCACCCTTCGGGGCACTGCCTCCTCGCGACCACCATAACGGCCCAGCGGTACACCCGCACATGCGGAATCTCGAGCGTCAGCGAGCAGGTCACGGCCGTCCCGGCCATCAGGCCACGTTGCATCACGAGCCCCGCCTCCTAGCCGAAGAATCCAGACTCGTCCTGATGACAGGCCAGGAGGAGGACGAGCTGGCAGCAGCCGGGCATCAGGAGACCGGGACCTTCTTGGCCGGGTCCAGGAACGGAATGGCCGCGGTGTGGCCGGTGACCGAGCCCTCGGATGCCTCGATCCGCAGCTCGGTGCCTGGGCCGGCGTGCTCGACCGGGACCCAGACATAGCCGATGTTCTTGCGCAGCCGCGGCGACCATATCAGGTCGGTGACATGGCCGACCCGGTCCCCGTCGCGGAACGCGGGCCAGAACGCGGAAATCTCGAACTCCAGCGGGTCTCCCGCCACTTCAACGCCGACAAGCTTGCGCGTGACGCCCTGCGCGCGCACCCGGTCGAGCGCGGCCTTGCCGATGTAGTCCGCCTCCTGCGGCTCGACCAGCCGCTCCATGCCGGAGATCTCCAGCGGGTTATTCTCCAGCGTCATGTCGGAGTTGTAGTTAAAGATACCGGCCTCGATCCGGCGCGCCTCGCACGGCGCGATCGGCCGGATCTGGTATGGCTCGCCCGCGGCCATGATCGCGTTCCACAGATCATCGCCCCTGGCCGGGTCTCGCAGGAAGACCTCGTATCCGACCTCGCCGGTCCAGCCCGTCCGGCTGACCAGGACCTGAATGCTATCCAGCGACGCGTCCGCGCAGAAGTAGTACCGCAGCCCGGCGATCTGGTCGCCGAACAGGTCACGCACCAATGGTTTCGCCTTGGGTCCCTGGATCTGGACCGGATAGACCGCAGGTTCGTCGATGGTGACGTCGAGGCCCGCGCCGAGCGCCACACCGCGCGCCCACAGGCCGGCGTCGCTGTCGGCCAGGCAGAGCCAGAACCGGTCCTCGGCGACCCGCAGCAGGACCGGGTCGTTGATGATCCCGCCGTCGGCGGTGAGCAGCGGCGCGTACTTGCCCTGGCCGACCGCGCACCGGGTCAGGTCGCGGCAGGTGAGCATATTGGTAAAGGCCAGCGCGTCCGGCCCGGAGATCTGGATGACCCGCTCGACGCCAACGTCCCACAGCGTCACGTGCTCAAGCAGGTGCCAGTACTCCTCGACCGGATCGCCGTAGTAGCCAGGCAGGTACATGTGGTTGTAGATGTCATAGGCCCGGCAGCCAGCCCTGAGCGTCGCCTCGAAGAACGGCGAGCGACGGTACCACGGGCCGAAGTAGAGCCTCGCCGAGAACTTGGCGTCGTCCATGGGATACCTCCTTGCGTGACGATCCAGAACAGTCCATCCCGCGCCCAGCCAGGCTGGCTATGCCAGGCACCGTGGCCAGGCACCGCGCCCTGCACCCGCGGCCGCCCGCCTATCCTGACTGACCGTTCAATCAGTCCTTCCATTATCGGCCGCGACCCGGGTCGGCGCAACCCGTGACTTAGTGCACCTGTTCGTAAGTTCGCCGGGGGGTGTCCTTGGCGTTCTTGCGTGCTCCTCGCGTTACCGCGAGCGACTCTCCGCGTACCGGGTGGTGCGCGGAGCGGGCCGGAGAACCACCGGTGCATCCTCTCTGGTATCAGCAGCACCATCTGCGTCGCCGCCCCGTCACCACCGGTCCGTGCCCCGGCTCACGATCCGCACCAGCCGCCGGCCCTCATCATCACCGATCTCACCAGCTCGGAGACGTTCTGTCACCGGCCCAGCCTGCGGGATCACCACCTACCACGTGACCGGTCACGGCACTGACATGCAGTTATGCCCCCCGAAATCGGCATCGTCGCGGAGTAGAGGCAGGTCGCTGATCGGCCGCGCAGCGGAGTGCGGCGAACTGGATTCCCTCCTGGAGGCTCGGGGTGAGGGCCGTGCACTGGTGATCCGCGGCGAGGCGGGGTAGGCAAGACGGCGCTGCTGGGATAGCTGACCGAGCAAGCTGCGGATTGCCGCGTCATGAGCGTCCAGCTGTCCAGTCGGAGATGGAGCTCGCGTTCGCGGCGTTGCACCAGATGTGCGCACCCCTGCTCGATGAACTTGACGTGCTCCCCACCGAGAGCAACCCGAGTCTCCGCGCGCCGGCGCAAGTATCCCTGCCGATATGTACGCTCGGAGGCGCGATCGGCTGAGGACTGTTGTCGTACAGATCGATCATTCTGTTCTTGCCGTCCGCTGGCAGGTAATGGCGCGGCGGCGGGGCAGCCTCTCGTGCTTCGTCCAGGTGCCCGGCTACTCCGGGACGAAGGACCCTTGGCCGGTGGATGGCAGCGGCGAACACTGAGCTCAGATCGATGGAAGGAGAGCCTGGCGGCTCGCTTGGAGGTGCCAGCGACGGCTCAGGAGAACACCATGAAGGCAATCGTCTACGACAAGTACGGCTCGCCTGATGTCCTCGGACTCAGGGATGTCAGCGAGCCTGACGTCAGGAACAGTGAGGTGCTGGTGCGCATTCGCGCGGCTGCCGTCAATCCAGGTGACTGGTTCTATCTGCGGGGCGAGCCGTACATCATCCGCATTGCGGCGGGGTTGCTCACTCCAAGGAACGGGGTTCTGGGGCGGGCAGTGGCCGGGCAGGTTCAAGAGGCTGGCAGCAACGTGACGCGGTTCCGCTCAGGCGATGACGTGTTCGCCGAAATCTCCAAGGGAGGCTTCGCCGAGTATGCGAGCGTCTCAGAGGACGCATTGGCGCTGAAGCCGGCGAGCCTTACGTACGAGCAAGCGGCAGCCGTACCTCTCGTGGGTGTCACCGCCCTGAAGGGCCTTCGTGATCACGGGAAGATCAAGCCGGGGCAGAAGGTGCTGATCAATGGCGCATCGGGAGGCGTTGGCACCTTCGCTGTGCAGATTGCCAAAGCATTCGAAGCGGAAGTGACCGGGGTGTGCAGCACCAGGAATGCGGACCTGGTCCGGTCGATCGGCGCCGACCATGTCATTGATTATGCGCACGAGGACTTCACCCAAGGCGGGCCACGGTACGATCTCATCCTTGACAATGTGGGGAACCATTCGGTGCTGGACTGCCGACGTGCCCTCACCCCTTCGGGGACGCTCCTGCCCAACAGCGGTGCGGGCGGCCGGTGGCTCGATGGCCTGCCTCGCTTTGTCGAGGCGTTCGCGTTGTCACCGTTCATGCGTCAGAGGCTCCGGCCGTTCATTCCGGCGGGCAAGGGCAAGGACCTGGCCGTTCTGACGGAGCTCATCGAGGCCGGCAAGGTTACCCCGGTCATCGACAGAACGTACCCGCTGAGCGAGACTGCTGAGGCTCTCGCCTATTACGGGCAGGGACATACTCGGGGCAAAGTCGTCATCACCGTATAAGGCACAACCCGCATGGCGAGGTGGCCATTGTGTAACGTCGTGAGGTCGGGTTCCGGCTGGAGTGGGCCACGGCGGAACACGCATATCCCGTTCGGGCTCCCGCCCATCCGTCAGCGGCCGCCCGCCATGAATGTGCGGAACAGTTCTCATCCTGATCACCCGTCGCGCCACGGCAGCCAGGGCCGAAGGTCCCCTCCAGGACGCGCCCGGCCCTTGGCCGGCCCGGATTCTCAGCCCGGCGAGTGGGTGCGGTTAGCTGCGGCTGACATGATCGAGGCGGGGGCCTATGCCACACCCTGTACCTGTTCAGAAGGCGGCCCTCGATCTCGACGTCACCCTCGAGGTGGCCGAACCACCAGACCAGCATCGGAGGCGTTACCCCCTTGAGGACGCGGTGCTTCACCCAGTACCGCTTGCGACCACCCGGAAGCGTCTCGGACCCGACCATGGCCGAGGAGATCGGCTTGAGCTCCCAGGGAACGGAGAGCGGAGGCGGAAGTATTACACCCATAGCGCCTGTCCTTTCTTGCCCCGCAGATCGAAGTCTTGTGTGGTTCGCACCTGTCGCCCAGGGCCGAAGGTCCGTGGGCGAGCAGGGCCTCGGGCCCAGCGGCCCTGAAAGGACCGGGTCCGCGCCGGCGGCATTCGGGCCCTTTGCGCCAGGCATGCCGGGACCTCGCCTGCCAGCGTCTCCGGGACGCGCTGATCGCGGTGGGGTGAGATTCCCGGCGACCCCATGGTGCAGCCGCACATAGCGCGGGGCCCGCCGGGCCGGGTGCTGGTGAACCTTGCTTGCCGCCCTGATGATGTGCTGGTCGTGGGCGCTGGGCGCCGCGGCGCCCCGGTCGGCGCGTCTGGCCTTTCTCCAAGGTGAGCCGCTGCTGCCTGGCCCACGCCCAGTGCTCGGTCCTGGACATCCTCCCGGCTGGAGGAGGGCGTCCTGGACCGCCCGATCCCTGGGCCGTGGATCGCCGTTCCCGAGCCGGGCCGTGCACGGAAGGCGGTCAGCGCGATCACGCTGAGGGGAAGGCCAACGGGACGTTAAGCGCACCAACCAGGCGGAAG
>Ga0187815_10000658_pt1 | contig 16426 bp, 18 predicted proteins | sample NC_S_5_FD_132962 | JGI IMG/M metagenome (GOLD analysis project Ga0187815, IMG submission 132962) | Wetland sediment microbial communities from Neuse River Estuary, North Carolina, USA - ASW-S_5 | ecosystem: Environmental > Aquatic > Freshwater > Wetlands > Sediment | place: USA: North Carolina...
GTCCGGCGGAGCGTGTGCCCCGACGGATTGAACGGAAGACCCGCGACCCGGCCAACGGCCGTTAACCGACTGCCGAATGCGGTCGTGCCTCACGGGAAGTACGGGTCCGCCCCATTCCTTCGGAGCGAAACCAGCACACCGTAGAGGTGCGAGGAGAGCGGGATCGTCCGGTACTTCCCGCCATTTTCGCCCTTCCCCCAGATTCGAGCTTCGGGCGTCTCGGCCGCAAGACTCACGTCCCGCGCCCTCAGCCGCAGGACCTCGATTCGCCGTAGACCGTTGTACCCCGTCGCAGCCACCGCAAGCCTGTCGTAGTCGTCGCGACAAGCTACCCAGACGGCCGCCAGTCGCTCGCGCGTCGGCCACCGCCGGTTCAGCGGCGTCCCATCGATCGCCCATAGACGGGGGTTCGACGCGAGCGGACTCCCGCATCACCGGACAAACCCGCGCAGCGCCTGTAGGTAGATCGAGCGGGTCTTCGGTGACCATATCGGCGAGTCCCGAACCGCCAAAACATCCGGCCCGGTAATCTCGGTCGCTCGGAGCGGGATGGGTAACACACCCACCCGCTCCCAGATTCCCGGGATTCGCGCCCCGCCGAACGTCTACCGCTGGTTCTGTTCGTCAAGTAGGCTGGTTAGGGTCTCGGAGAGCTCACGACGCAATTCGTGAAGGTCGCTCACCACCTCCTTTGAAGCGGGCATCTCGAGCGCGTCCAAGGTTTCGAGTGACACGAGACAGAAAGAGCGGAGACACTTCACCGAACAGAAAACATGGTTGCGGAACAGAAACTCCGAGGTCTCCCCCGCAGATACGGCGCGAAACGCAGGCGCACCGAGGGCGACCTGAGTCCCGCACCAGCACTTTGTGGGGGCCGAGGCGCGCGACAGAAGAAACGGTGCCTTCGACATCGGCTGCCCTCGAACCTGTGGTCGTGAACTGACCTCAGTGTCACTATCGGGCCTTCACTCATGAGGTCTCTTCGAACAAGTTCGGCACTCGAACAAGTTCGAAGGGGTAGGCTAGGCCGCTGGCGTACTCACGAACTGCTCGGCGAGTCTCTTCTCGACAATTGCGAGAGTCCTTGAGACCGACGATTTGGACCGTGAGACTCTCTCGGCGAGCCGGGTAAGGGTGATTCGGCGCGGCACATCGAAATAACCCAAGGCAAGTGCCTGACGGAAGAGGGCACCTTGGACCGGGGTGAGACTCGGGCGGGCGGAACGGAGCGAGTCGCGCCGCAAGGAAAGGAGACGTGGTTCGTTCCCGGCCTTGACGCCGGCCTCCATCAGACGACGCAGTTGGGACAGCCGAGCGATAACCTCGCACTCGAGGACACCGTTCTTGAACGTCCTGGGATATCGAGCGAGAACCTCGAGCTCTGTTGCGAGGTCGACCAAGACTGAGTTCCGTGATCGAACTCGGTATCTCCCAAGGTCGGGACGCACGTCGAGACCCTCGACTTCGACCACGTCGGGAGACCTGGCGATCTCGTTCGTCCAATCCACCGGTGGGCCGTAGACCTCGAACTCGCCAAGAAGGTCGCCGCCCAGAACGGAGATGACATTGATGTTCTCCACAACCAGTTCCGGGTGCCGGCGAGTGAATTCTCCAATCCAGACCGTCTGAGGGACCTTGAGCTGAAGTTTCATGATGGCGATCCGATTCGAAAGACCGGGGAGAGGTCCGGTGGACCGGGTGGTGCCGGGTCCTTTGAACCTTTCCTGGGGACGCTCCGGCAGCCCAGTCCCAGCTGTCATCGAACCAACGAACGGCGGACGTTGTGGGTCATCGTGACCCCGAAGGAGGAGCGGCCTTCGCACGTTAATACTTGGCAATAGGCGATTCGCCCGCCGTACGCCCCCACCCCTCGCCCACTGAGTCAGAAGGAAACCGCAGAACTGCGTTGATGATTTCCGGGTTCCTTTCATTGATAGACTCCGCACCGTGCCTGAACTGATCCTCGAGGATCCCGAACCGAGCATGGAATCCCGCCGCCCTCCGCCAATCCCGCTGGAGGGTGTATGCGAGGCACGGCGTGGTCGCAACGACCGCGCGCGCCACCTTCACTCGAGCGCGCGCTTCGCGCAGCCTCCGCTTCGCGGCCCGCTCGTCCTACTCCCGCGAATCGTCGGGTAGGCCGCTCATGATCTCCAAGAGGCCGAACTTCCGCGTCGGCGTCGCGATCTCCCCCGCGTCCTCGTCCGCGACCGCAATCGGAACCTGCGAGCGAAGCGAGGGTGGAGGACCCGCGCGAAGTGGCCGGTAGCGCGGGTTTCCACCCCCAAACATCCTCGAAGGTGCGAGCAGCAGCGTAACCTGGTCCTACAGCGGGGCCCGGAGGTCGCTAGTCGCAAAGTGGGCCCAGCGCCCTCACGAATTCGGGGAACCGGAACGGTCTAAGCAAAGTCGAATCCGGTTGCTCGGCCGGCTTCATAGGGAGGTTATGAGGATGGGATCCTGGCGTGACGAGTACCACCCGAATCTTTGGAACTAGTGCTCGCGCCCGACAGACGAGATCGTCCGAGCTCCCCTCGGCGAGTCCGGAGTCCACGACCAAAAGCGACGGACTATAGGCGCGTACGAGTTCGAGTGCGTACGTTTCGCCGGCGGCCTCGCCCTCAACCCAAATGTGGTGTAGCTGAACGAGGGCCCGCAACAACATTCGCGTTTGATCGTCACCGGCGACAATGATCGCCGTCGGTGAGTGATCAGGAGCGCCGCTCACCTTCCCTCCGGCACCGAGCCTCGATGCTCGACAAATTCTCCTCAGACCATCCGCATCAACCGGTACGGACAGACCTGATCCCCTTCGGTGATGACATAGCTGGGGGTGAACGGGCGCAATCCATTCAGGAAGTACCGGCCCTGTCGAGCGCGCAACTGAAGTCGGATCGAGCCCAGGTCGTTCAGCGAAAGTAGCAGGGGGTCGCCGATCGTGCCGATGACGATCTGGTGGGAACGCAGGTTAGCCACATAGGCGGCGGCGATGGTGGCGAAGTTCTCGGGAGTCACCGGGAGGCCTAGCACCTGTGCCAAGGCGCGCTCGCCACCCGTCGTTCGGACGATGAGGTTGGGAACGTTGGCCGGCCCCTCTTGGCGAATGAACTCGAACGCCGCATGAAATATCGGGTCGGTCCTGAATCCGGGTCCTCGGGGCAGCGGTAGCATGACCGGCTGGGCCTCCTCAGCGACTCCCTCCGTCCCAGCGACCGAGAAGATGCGCAACTGGTCGGCGAGCTTCTCGGCGGAAAGGATTGCGCGGTAAGGTTGGTAGATGTCGTTGGGTCGAGTCCCCGGCGGTGGAATCAAGAGCACGCGACCCCCGGCAAGAAGGGTCTGCACTGCGGGCGGGTCCACGAGTACCTGAGTCAATGAGTTGGGGACCTCGGGATCCGTCTCAAGGACGGTGGTGGTTCCGGCCTCGAACATCCCGAACGCCATGGCGAAATCGATACAACCGGGCCAGACTCGGTCGACCATTGGTTCTGGCGGGGGCTCTCCCATGATCTCGGCAGACTGACGGCCTTCGGTGTGGGCCTTTCCGAAGCGGAACGGGGGAACCGAACGGAACTTGGACCCCTCCAACGAGAACGGATAGCTCGGAGTCTCGATCCGCTGGCCACGGAGTTTCGGGAGATAGAGCCAACGCTCGAGCCGGCCGTCGACCAAAACCCTGTCGGTAGTGACAGCGGCGTTGACAAGGTAGTCGAGCTGGGTCGGCACATCGCGTTCGAGGATTAAGACCAGGGTCACCTCGCTTCGCCGCATGAAAGACAGTAGGAGACGCTCGACATCCTGTCGCTCGGGCGAGTTCAGATGGTCGGACGGACCGCTCGCCATGAAATCCTCGACCAGAGCGTCCCAGGAATCGATGATGACCATGGCCGGGCGATTGGAGTCAATCAAGGAGTACGCCTCCTGGACCGCTTCCGGGAGCCACATGAAGTCCGACACTTCTTTGGCCGTCTCCTCGCGGAAGACCTTCGGCAACTCGTGAACCGCCATGGCGGCCTCAGCCAGTCCGCGCTGACGGTCCGAAGCGTCGATGACTTGAGTGGAGTCGGCCACCCCGAGGCGGACCCACGGGAAATCGTCGACGAGCTCGGCCCGACTGACGCGGTTCGTGACCAGGATCCGTCGTCCTGGGAACGCCCCGAGTAGAGCGAGCCCGAGGGTCGTCTTGCCGGATCCCGGCGGGCCGCGGACGAGAAGGGACTGTGGCCCCGGCCGGGCTATGAACGTCTGGATCTCTGACGGAAGCGACCGGCCGAAATCCTGACGTGGCGTTGAGCTTTCGGCAGAGGCGGCAGTACCCGGGACCTTCTGAGAGAGTTCGTTCACACGGAATCACGTGATCCTGTCAGCGGCGGGCGATTGGAGTTCTTCGACGAAGCTACGGTCGTCACCAACTGATCGCGAATGGCGTCGGCGATTGCTTGCGAATTCTCCGGAAGACGGACGACTTTCGTCACCTGACGCGCCACTTTTTCGGCAAGCCGATCGTCGGCGTCTCGCGGCACGAGGGCTATCGAAGGTGGGCCACCGGTTATCCGAAGCGCGTCGGCGAAGTACTCCGCGTCCTCGTTCGAGACGAAATACCCGACCAGAAGCGAATCCCCCGGCGCGGGGGGTCCGACCTCTACCTGAGGAGAACTTCCATCGAAACCTCGTACTTGCATCCGGTTGAGCCGTATCAGGGCTAGCAGAACCTCGCGAACGTTCGGGTCGCGCACCGCCACACCGACAACCGGGAGGGATGGAGACGGCGGCTCCGCCGGCATCTCCGCCGGCTCGTGCATCGATAAGCCTCATGTTTACATGCCTGCGTGAGGGGATAAAGCCCGCACCAACACGTTCGGTTTCGTCCTCTGAAACACAAGGCTCTAGGCGGAATCCGCGAGCTCTTGCTCGACGACTGGGACGCCGTGTCGAAAATGCTCCTCCGTGACCCCGAATCGTGCGTAGAACCGCGCTGCCATCTGCCTGTCGCGCTGCAAGATTTCTGCGAGCCCGGGCGTGGTCGAGACCACCGCGCGAGCTCGCTTCACCCGCCCGCGCAGGTCGCGTAGGCGTCGTTCAACCTCTCTCTCGTCCTCCTCACGAGAGTCGTCCGGGAGGCCGCTCGTGATCTCGAAGTGGCTGAACCTCCGCGTCGGGGTCGCGACCTCCTCCGCGTCCTCGTGCGCGACCTCGCGCTCACGGGTCGCAGCCGATTCGCGAAGGATCTCCGCGCCGGTCCGAAAGCCGGGGACTTGACCGAAGCCCCCCTCGGGCTTTCCGGCACGACCACCGTGATAGGTCCCGTAGTCGGGTGAGTGCTCGCGAAGGTACGCGGGATACGGTCGCGGCGTGCCGAAGTCCACTACGTAGCGGATCTCTGGGTCGCGGGGAATCCCGAGGCCTCATCCGCAGGCGCACTTGCGCGGGAACTTGTTCCCCGTGACGGTCCTCAGACGGGAGACCGTGGGCTCGGTCGGCGTTTGTGTCTCTCTCGTGGGGTACTGGATGGATTGCGCCATCGCTCGTTCCTCGCGAAGAGGGGAACGAGCGATGCACGAGGGTTATCGGAACCCCCTCCTCCGGTGCGTCGGGCAATCGCACCGCGCGAAAGAAGGAGAGGCCCCGGGTTGCCCCGGGGCGGAAGGGGTGGGCTCAGTCTCAATTCCCTTTTCGGTGGAGGACCGAACGGTGGGAATGGATATACGTCGGGCCAAATCGGCGAACACTCGGTCGGATTCCGCTAGGGCTTCCGGGCTCGGTGCCCGGAAAACTGCCAAATAGGGGCAACCCTCCGAGGTATTGGGTGCTGAGGTAGCCTAGCTCGGCCAAGGCGCCAGATTCGAGATCTGGTGATGCGTATGCATCGCGGGAGTTCAAAGGACGGTCGGGAATCCTCCCGAGCGACGGGAAATCTCCCCCTCAGCGCCTCCTCCCGCTCGACGGTGACGGTCGTTCTCGAGCTGACGCGCGCCGGGTCCGTGGACCGACGGCGCGTGAACGTGGCGCGGGGAACGCCGGTGCGCGCCGTGCTGCGGTCGATCGGCCAGGCCGCCGAAGGCAGCGCGGTCCTCCTGGAGGACACGTCGATCCCTCTGGACACCCCGATCGAACGCTCCGTACGACTCGTGGTCGTATCGACGTTCTCGGGGGGTTGACGCGGTCCCCTCACCGTCCCGAGGCACGCGGACCAGTCGTGAGGAAAGGCGTTAAGGGAAGAGGTACCGTCTTGGGAGTGGTCTAGGACTCTACCGTGCCATCCAGTTGCCCCATCTGTGAGCAGCCCATCGCTTCGACCGCCGCCCATTGCTCGGTCTGCGGCTTCCCGACGGGGCTCGCGATCGAAGGGTTGCGCGCGGTCACCTCGCCCGACGACACGACGCAACCCTCGAACGGACCCTTGGCTTCGGCCCCGGCTCGCACTCGACCGGCGCCCCCGCCACTCTCCTCCGAGGAGGAGCTGACCGGCGTCACCAGCCGCGACCTCCGCGCGAAGATGGCCGTGGTCCGGGAACTTGGCTCGGGACCTGACGTCACGGCCGAGATGTGCGAAGCGGCCCTGGCGGAAGCCGAGGGCCGCGTCACCGAAGCGCTGAACATCCTGCAATCGGCGCAGAGCCGCCTAGAGTCCCAGACGGACGATCTTCTCCGCCAGCGCGTCCACCTTCTCGAGGAACGGCGAAACCTTCTCGTGAAGACCGGGGTGCGTTTCGACCTCGGCACCGATTTCCACCGGCTGTCCGACGCGGTCGAGAACGCGGAACGCCAAGAGGCGACGGCGCTTCTCATCGCAGCCGAGCAGCGAGTCTCCCAATTCGAATCCGACTGGAAGGGACTCCAGGGATTACTCGCCCAGATCGAAGGGCTGCGGAACGAGGCCACCGAGATCGGCATCCCGCTGGGGGAGATCTCGAGCGAGATCGAAGGGATCCGCGACCGACTGGCCCGGCCGGACGTGACGGAGGAAACGCTGGACGCGCTGGCCCAGGATTCGGCCCAGACGCTGATGCTGTTGCATGAGGCGATCCCGGCGTCGCTCGACGCGGAGCTTGCACGGCATGAGGTGACGCTCAACCGGTTCCCCGAGGACCACCCGCCGAGCGCGATCGCTCGCCGATTGCATCTCGAAGCCGCCCGACACCTCAAGAAAGGACGCCTATCCGAGGCGGTCCAGAGCGTGCGGGATCTGCGACACGAGCTCACCGAGCTCGAGAAGCGCCCGAGCGGCCCCGCCGGACCGGTGCCTCCCCTCACCGAGACCGAGGGCGAGATGCTGGACCGGCTCCTGAAGAAGGCCCGGACGCTCGCCGGCCGAGTTCGCACGCTGCCCGCGGACAGCGAAACCGCTCGCGAGGCGGCGATTCAGATCCGCGAGGCGACCGACCTTCTGCGGGCCCGCCAGCTCAAGGAGGCCGACCAGACGCTCAGCCGGCTGATGCGGATGCTCTCATCGGAGGTCGCGCAGAGCTAGGCCATGCCACCCGACGCTGCGACCCCCCGACAATTGCGACAGCGGATGGATGCCCTGGCTCAGGAGGGTCAGTCGCTCGAAGCCGAGGGCCTTCCCTTCCCTACGGAGCAGCTCCGCTCCGCGTACGACGGGGCGGTCGCCAAGGGCGAACAAGCCCAGGCGACCTCGATCGTGAAGCGCGGGGAAACGCTGCTCGCCCGGGTCCGCACCAACTGGACCTGGGTCAAAGAGCTCCTGCGACGCGCGGACGAATTGCGAACGATCGCGGAGACCATCGGCATGGACGTAGCCCACCTCGACCATCGCGTGGGCAACCCTCGCGATCGCTTGAAGGGCGAGCCGCTGAGCTCGGGGTCGCTCGAAAAGGCGGCCGCGAGCGCCTCGCTCTCCCTCGCGGTCCTCAACGACGCCGTCCCGAAGTTCGTCGTCCAGGAGGCTCAGCAGCTCGGCGCCTCGATTCGCCGGGCTCGGGACCGTGGCGAGGATGTGCGCGAGGTCGCCTCGGCCTTCTCCCGGCTCCTCCAGGCCGTCCAGGACCAGAACCTCCCGACGGCCGCCCAACGCCTGGTCGAGGCCCGGCGCGCGGTCGGACGGATCCCCCGCGCGCCGGCGTTGCCCGCGATGTCCCCGCACGAGGAGGAGGAGATCCTGCTCGAGGCTCGCAATCTCGCCCGTCGGCTCCAGCGGATCCGCGGGAAGGCCCAGAACGCCCAGAGCGCGGCTCGCCTCATGGCCCAGGTCCGGGCGGCGATCAGCGAAGAGCGTCGGTACGGCACCCCCGAGGAGGAGATCGAGGCGCTCTGGGCCGAGGTCGACCGACTGACCCGGGAACGGAAGCGCGCCTCCGAAGCACCTTCCGTCCCGGTCCCCGGCGCCCCCGAGACGCCCGAGGGGGCGGCGGGTCCCGCGGAGACCCTCCCGACGGAGTCGGCTGCCGAGGAGGAAGGGGAGGAAGCGCCGCCCACCGAACCGGGCGTGGAGGAAGAGGAAGCCCCGGTGGAAGCCTCCGAGAAGCGTCCGTTCCGCCCCTCATATTACGTGCCGTACATCCCGCCCGAGACCTCCGAGGGGGAGGCGACCGACCCGAACGCCTCGCCCGACCCCGCTCGAGGTCGAATGCGCACTCGCCCACGAGCGTAAGGCTTTAATACCTATCGCAAGTCGTTTATACTCCTTGCCGCGAGGCGGTGTCCATCCGGCAGCGCGTGACGTCGGCACGATTCTGGCGATCACTCCGGCCGGTCATCTCACCGTGCGCGCCGCGGGAACGGACGTGGTCGCCGAAGGGACCTTGGTGCGAGATTCCCGGGGGATCCTGCGAGGGAAGGTGGTTCGGGTGTTCGGTCCCGTCGCACGCCCCTATCTGAGCGTCCGCCCCCGCCGAACCCCGACGCCGGCGGAGGGGCTCGCCCTCCTCGGCACATCGCTCGTGCGAGAGTAGCGAAGGACCCAAGATGCAGGACGAACAGGCCCCCTCGAACGCAGAGAAAGTCGCGGCCCGACCGGAAGACCTCGCCGTACCGACGCGGTGCACGAGCTGCGGGTCGACCCATCTCACTCGGGACTACGAGCGCGGCGAGCTCGTCTGCGACGAGTGCGGCCTGGTGCTCGAGGAGTCGATGATCGACCAGGGACCGGACTGGAGGGCCTTCGACGCTGAGCAGGGGGAGAAGCGGGCCCGCACGGGCGCCCCGACCACGCTCACGATCCACGACAAGGGCCTCTCCACCGAGATCGGGTGGAAGAACCGGGACCCGTACGGGAAATCGATCCCGACGCGCAATCGCGCCCAACTCTACCGCCTGAGGAAGTGGCAGCGACGCATCCGGGTATCGAACGCGACCGAACGGAACCTCGCGTTCGCGCTCGCCGAGCTCGACCGGATCGCGTCGGGCATGGCGCTTCCGAGGAACGTGCGGGAGACCGCGGCGATGATCTACCGTAAGGCGGTCAACCGTAACCTCATCCGGGGCCGGTCCATCGAGGGCGTGGTGGCGGCGTCGCTCTACGGAAGCTGCCGCCAGTGCAACGTGCCGCGGACCCTCGATGAGATCGCATCGAAGTCGCGCATCGGGCGCAAGGAGATCGGTCGGATGTATCGGTTCATGACCCGCGAGCTGCACCTCAAGCTGATGCCGACCCGACCGCAGGACTACATCCAACGGTTCTGCTCGGAACTGAAGCTCAAGGGCGAGATCCAGACGCGAGCCAACGAGATCCTCAAGGAGGCCACGGAGCGAGAACTGACGAGCGGCCGGGGCCCGACGGGGGTCGCTGCGGCCGCGATCTACATCGCGAGCGTTCAGTGCGGCGAGCGCCGCACGCAACGCGAGGTCGCCGAGGTCGCGGGCGTCACCGAAGTAACGATCCGCAATCGCTACAAAGAGCTCACCGAGAAGCTCAACCTGCGCGTGATGCTCTGAGCCGGCCGGGCCCGGGTTTCCTCCACACCGTTCTCGCCATACCGGGACTCACGAGCGGTCGGAGACGACGACGGCCAGGGCGAACCCGTCGTACCCCTTCCGACCGACGGTCTGGAGGACGGTAGCGTGAACCCGGGGCTCGTGCGCTAGCCGGTCGAGGAACCGGCGGATGCCTTCGACCTTCGGGTCGCCGTCGTAGGCGTCGGCCACCGAGCCCCCTCGCACGACGTTGTCCACGACGATGACGCTCCCCCGGTGGGACAACCGGACGGCCCAGTCGAAGTACTCCGCGGTGGGCGGCTTGTCCGCATCGATGAACGTCACGTCGAACGGCCCGGCGCGCTCATCGGCGAGCTTCGGAAGCGTCTCGAGGGCCTTGCCGAGGCGAATCTCGACACGGTCCGCGACGCCCGCACGGACGAGGTTTGCACGTGCGACTTCGGCATGCACCGGGTCGAGCTCGAGGGTCACGAGCCGGCCCTCGGGAGGTAAGGCCCGTGCGAGCCATATCGTGCTGTAGCCACCGAGCGTGCCTACCTCGAGGATCCGGCGGGCCTGGACCGCGAGGGCGAGCAGATGGAGCCACTTCCCCTGGCTCGGCGAAACTTGGATCGAGGGAAGGCCGGCGGCCGCGCTCGTCCGCAACGCGGCCTCGAGCGCGGGGTCCGGTGCGATCAAGAGCGCATCCAGAAAGTCGTCGACCTCGCCCCAGCGTTCCTCCGCCATCGGAGCCCCATCCGTGGTCAAGGGGAGCCCCTCATCACGATTTGGTCCCTCGATCCCCCGAGCGACCCGGCGTGGGGAGCTTATCAGACCGAGGTCGTTTCCCCGTGAATCGAGGGAATCGGCGTGGAAGACCTCCTTCGCACGGCTCTCCTAACGGCCGAGACCCAAGACATCGCGTACGCGGACGTGCGGGTCGTCGACCCTCAGCGTTCGCTGTACCTCGCGGTGCGGAACGGGGCCGCGAGCGCGTTGACGGACGCCCGCTCGCACGGTATCGGGGTCCGCGTCCGGACCGACCGGGGTTGGGGGTTCGCGACTACGTCCGACCTATCGGCCAGCGCAGCAAGGACGACGGCGCGGTTGGCCGTTCGCTTGGCCCGAGCCTCGGGCCGCACGGCCCCCGAGCGCCTTCGGGTGACGGATGACCCGGGGCCGAAGGAGGGGCGATACGCCTCAGTCGTCGAGCAGGACCCGTTCGAGGTCCCTCGCGACGAGATCGTCGCGCTCCTATCGGAGGCCGAATCCCGTCTCCACGTCGATCGCGCGATGAAGAGCGGCCATGCATCCTTCCAGGCCTGGGAGGAAACGAAGTGGTTTGCTTCGTCGGACGGGGCGTCCTTCCGCTCCCGCATCGTCCAGGTCGGCGCCGGCATCAGCGCCACCGCCGTGCGCGGCTCGATGGTCCAGCGCCGCAGCGCCCCCTCCTCGTTCGGCGGGGACTTTCGCCAAGGCGGGTTCGAGTTCGTTCAGGCCCTCGGGTTGGTGGAGCGCGCCGAAGCGGTCGGGCGGGAGGCGGTTCAACTCCTGGATGCGCCGGCGTGTCCGACCGGGTCGACCACGCTCGTGCTCGGGTCGGACCAGCTCGCCCTGCAGGTCCACGAAAGCGTCGGTCATGCGGTCGAACTCGACCGGATCTTCGGAACGGAGGCCGGCTACGCCGGCACGAGCTGGGTCGGGGCCGAGAAGGTCGGTCACCTTCGCTACGGAAGCGACGCGATGAACGTGGTCGCGGACGCGACCGAACCGGGAGGGATGGGCACGTTCGGCTGGGACGACGAGGGCGTGTCGGCCCAGCGGACCCCGATCGTCACGCGCGGAACGCTCGTCGGGGTGCTCTCCTCTCGGGAATCCGCGGCCCGCCTCGGGCTCTCGCACTCGGGCGGCACGGCGCGGGCCGACGGCGCGAGCTTCTCACCCCTCGTCCGAATGACGAACGTTGACCTGCTGCCCGGCGACCGGTCGTTCTCGGAGTTGCTCGAGGGAGTGGCCGACGGGGTGTTCGTCGAGACGAACCGGTCCTGGTCGATCGACGACAAGCGGCTCAACTTCCAGTTCGGCACGGAAGTCGGACACCGGATCGTCCGCGGGGAGGTGGGTCCCCTCGTTCGCAACCCGATCTACTCTGGGATGGGCCCGGAGTTCTGGAGCTCGATGGACGCGGTCGGCGACGCCACGACCTGGCATCTCTGGGGCCTGCCCAACTGCGGCAAAGGCCAGCCCGTGCAGCTCGCGAGGGTCAGCCACGGAGCGCCCGCCGCCCGCTTCCGAAACGTCGCCGTCCGTGGGGGGTCACGATGAGGTCGCGACGGCGGCCGGCACGGGACCCGGTCGCCGCGTCGGTGCGCGACCTTCCGCCGGGAGCGAGCGCCGACCTTAGGGTCATTCGGTCCGCGTGGACGACGATCCGGTTCGCGAACGGCCGGATCCACCAGCCGCATGTCGAGCGGTCGACGCACGTCTCCTACCGGGTGGCCGACGGTCGCCGCCTAGGCACCGCTACGACGGTGGACGCTTCGGCGGAGGGCCTCGCGTCCGTGCGCGAGGCCGCTCGGACCCTGGCTCGGCTCGCCCCCGTTGAGCCGAGGTTCCCAGGGTTCTCCTCCGGCGGAGGGCGCTCACGTCCGCCGGGCGCATTCTCTCGGGCGACCTCCGGCATCTCTCCCGAGGCCGCGACCCGCATCGCCGAACGGATCCTGGCCGCCGCCGAGGACGCCGCGCCCGGTGGTCGGATCGCCGGCGCGGTCAACGTCGGCGGGGAAACTCTTCGGGTGGTCAATTCGTCGGGCCTCGACCGCACGGACGTCCGGTCGATCGCTCAGGCGAGTGTCTTGGTGGACCGGCCCGAACTCGACCCGCCGGTCTCGGGCTGGTCCGAGGGCGGGCATTGGGACGCTTCCGAGCTCGACCCCGAGGGATTGGGCCGGGAGGCGGCGGAACGGGTGGCCCGGACCGCCCCGGAAACCGTGGCCCCGGGAAACTATCGGGTCGTCTTCCGCGGTCCCGCCCTCGCCGAAGCGCTCCAGTTCGTGGGCTCGCTCGGGTTCTCGGGCCACGGGGAAGAGGAGGGGTGGAGCTGTTTGCGGCATGCCCGCGGGAAGAGGATCGCGCCGGAATCGGTGAACCTCGTGGACGACCCCCGCTCGCGAGCGACGATCCCGGCGTCGATCGACTACGAGGGGACCTACACCCGGCGGGTCCCGCTCGTCGACCACGGCATCGCCGGCGAGGCGGTGACGGACCTCGTTACCGCCGGACGGCTCGGACGAGGGCTGACCGGCCACGCCTTCCCTCCGGAGGCGCCGTGGGGCGAGTACGGCCCCGACGCGGCGCACCTCGTCCTGTCGGCGGGGGACGCGAGCGAGGAGGAGCTCATCCGCGAGACCCGTCGGGGTCTCCTCGTGACGCGGTTCCACTACGTGCGGGTCGTCGACCCCGGGCGCGGCGTGATCACGGGCATGACGCGGGACGGTACCTACCGCATCGAACGGGGGGAGGTCGTCGGACCCGCACGGAACCTTCGGTTCACGGACAGCGTGCTGACGCTCCTGAAAGGGATCGAACTGCTCGGCCGCGAACGCCGCATCTACGCCGGCGAGCGCGGGATGTCGTGCTACACAACGCCGTCCGCGGCCGTTCGGTCGTTCCGATTCACCTCCGCCACGCTCTTCTAATCCCGGCCGGTCGCACCGCCGTGACCCGCCTACTCCCCATCGCCGTCCTCGTCTCGGGGGAGGGTACGACGATGGACGCCCTCGCCGAACTCGCGCTGGGCCAGCATCTCCCGGCCCGGATCGCGCTGGTCGTGGCGGACCGACCCCACGCTCCGGCCATCGAGAAGGCCCGGCGGCGGGGCCTCCCGACTCTCATCCTGCCCTCGCGCGGGACCGACCCCGACGTGTGGGGGCGGCGGCTCACGGCTGAGCTCGATGCCCAGGCCGTGGAGCTCGTCGTCCTGGCAGGATTCCTGACGATCCTGCCGAACTCCTGGGTCGAGCGCTGGCGCGGCCGTGCGATCAATCTCCACCCGGCCCTCCTCCCCCGGCACGGAGGGCCCGGGATGTACGGCCCTCGGGTCCACCGCGCGGTGCTCGAGGCGAACGAGAAGGAGACCGGGGCGACCGTGCACCTCGTCACGGGGGACGTCGACGCGGGACCGACGATCGCGCAGGAACGCCTGCCCGTGCTCCCGAACGATACCCCCGACTCGCTGCGGGCCCGTCTCCACCCGGTCGAGGTCGCGCTCTTGGCCGAGACGATCCGACGGTTCGCGGAAGGGGCGCTGCCGCTGCCCTACCCAGAACGGGACTCGCCCGCGCCGCGCCGGCCCGATGGCTCCGACGCGACCCTCTGACGTGCACCGCGGCGCCGCGGCATGAGCTCCGCGAGCGGCGTCGCGTGGGACTGAAGCGGAATGCGGACCCCGTGGCGCGTGGTCTTCGGCGGAAAGAGCTGACCGGCCCGGGCGCGCCGGACCACCTCGCTCTTCGCGATCGGGAGACCGGGCCGCCACGGTTCGATCGAGACCAGGTCGGTTTCGTAGTCGAGGAGCCAGACCGGGACTCGGGTCGCGTTCAGGCGACGGAGCGCCTCGACCCGGTGGTGGCCGTTCAGGATGACGAGCGAGTCGCGGGCGACCCAGATCGGGTCGGCGAAGACCTGCGTGCGCTCGAGCTCCTCGATGAGCTCGGTGACGTTCTCCTCTTCCACCTCTTCGTGAGCCAGCAGCTTTCCGATCGGCACCAACGCGAACTCGGGAGGTCGGGTCATCCTGCCGAACCCTCCCGCGCTTCGGTGAGCGCCCGCCGGACGTAGACGGCGACCATCCGGCGACGGTAGTCGGGCAAGAGGAAGGTATTGTGCACGGGCCGCACCTTGCGGAGCACCGCTTCGGAAAGCGCGCGGACCTTCGCTTCGGAGAGCGGGCCGCCCACGAGCGGGTCGGTCAGCTCGTCGAACCGGCGGGGGTACGGTTCGACCCCCCCGACCGCAAGGCGCAAGGACTCGACCCGGCCGTCATCCCAGCGACCCGCGACCGCGACGCCGAGCTCGGGGAAATCGTAGGACGGCCGGACCCGGAGCTTCTTGTAGCGGCCGCGAAGCCGCTGCGCGCTCGGCGGGAGATGGACCGCGACCACGAGCTCTCCGGGAGCGAGGTGGACCCGTCGGATCCCGTCCCCGCCGGCGTCGTAGAGGTCCCCGAGTGGGATCCGACGTCGCCCGTCCGGCCCGGCGAGCTCGACCTCGGCGTCCAGCACCATCAGCGTCGGAGCGAGGTCCCCCGAGAACGTCGCGTAGCAGCGCTCCTTCTGGGGCACCACGTGGCACCGGTCGCCGTCCGCCTTGAGGCAGAATCCAAGGCTGGCCCGCCAGAAGTAGCTCTGGTTGAAAAAGAAGCACCGGGTCTCGACCAGGAGGTTCCCGCCGACCGTGCCGCTCGCCCGAACGAGCGGGGTCGCGACCTCACGGAGCGCGTCGGCGACCCCCGGATACGCCGACATGAACTTGGGGTCGTCTTCGAGCCGGGCCAGGCGCTCCATCGCTCCGACCCGCCCGAGCGAGTGACCGCGGAGGTCGGCCACGTCCTCGAGGGCGATGAGGTGCGCTTTGAGGTTGATGTGCATCTTGTAGTTCGGCAGGAGGTCGGTACCTCCGGCGAGGTAGTCGAATCGGCCGGCAAGGTCCCGGGCGAGGCCGACCGCCTCGTCGACCGAGGCGGGTCGATGGAGCTCGAACGGGTCGAGGTGCATCGGCCGTCACGCCCCTTTCCAGGGACGGCCCTCCTTTACCCGCTCGTCGATCCCGCGCAGCACCCGGTCCGGGGTGATCGGGAGTTCGGTGAACCGGACCCCGACCGCGTCGTAGAGGGCGTTCCCGACCGCCGGAAGCGTTGCGATGAGCGGGCCCTCCCCGGCCTCCTTCGCTCCGAACGGACCTTCGGGGTCATCGTCCCCGACCAGCAGGATCTCGACCTCGGGCATCTGCTGGGGCATCGGGATCTTGTATTCGAGGAGCGACGGGTTGAACAGGCGCGGCCCCCGGTAGTTCATCGACTCGCCCATCACCTGGCCGAGCCCCATGTGGATCGACCCTTCGATCTGACCCTCGACCGCGAGCCGGTTCAGCGCTCGGCCGCAGTCGAAGGCCGCCCAGATCTTCGAGACCTTGTACTCCCCGGTCTCGTCGTCGACCGACACCTGCGCGACATACGCCGCGAACGAGTAAGCCGGAGCCGTCCCGGCCCGCGCCCCCTTGAACGTCCCCCCCATGGCCGGCGAATTGTACGAGCCGGTGGCGGTCAGGGCGCCCGACCGCTCCATCGCACGGTGGAGCGCTTCGAGGAATGAGACCCCGACCTCGGGATGAGCTCGTTCCTGGATCCGCTCGTACGCTACCTCGAGCGCGTCCGCGGGCCGGTCGAGCAGGGAGGACGCCGCGGCGATCAATCGGGAGCGCAACTCCTCGGCGGCCGCCCGGGCGGCGTTCCCCATCATGAACGTGACGCGGCTCGAGTACGACCCGAGGTCGA
>Ga0187815_10000659_pt1 | contig 16416 bp, 14 predicted proteins | sample NC_S_5_FD_132962 | JGI IMG/M metagenome (GOLD analysis project Ga0187815, IMG submission 132962) | Wetland sediment microbial communities from Neuse River Estuary, North Carolina, USA - ASW-S_5 | ecosystem: Environmental > Aquatic > Freshwater > Wetlands > Sediment | place: USA: North Carolina...
GGCTGAGGAGAATTGGGTGACGGTGGCGAAACGCTCGGCGATCAATCCGGGCGACGTGTTGGGCGTGACGCTCGGCGAGCACGAGTTCGCGCTCTACAATCTCGACGGCGAGATCTACGCCACAGACAATTTGTGCACGCACGCTTTTGCGCTGCTGAGCCAAGGGTGGCTCGACGGCGAAGTAATCGAGTGTCCTCTGCACGGCGGCCGTTTCGAGGTCAAAACCGGCAAAGGACTTGGCCCGCCGATCAACGACGATCTCAAGACCTACAAGGTGCGCGTCGTCGGTGACGACGTTCAGATTCTGCTGAACTGAACCGGCGCCATATGCCGCCGCGGCCACGTCCGTTGGCAACGCTCCGTTAACCATTTTTAGACGCGACACGTGCGACCCTGACGTTGCGACGGAGACATCCTCAGCAATGTCGAAACGGCGAAACCTGGCGGCGGTCGCCATCCTCTGCGGCGCACTCGGCGTCTGGGGCTGGACGTTCTATCTCGGTGTCTTCGCCGGCGTTCTTGGCGAAGGCTGGATGGTGTTCTTCAACGCCGTCCGCCTTTATTTCGAGCGTCAACTCAGTCTGCTCTATGACGGCGTCGGCTCGACCGCGCTGCTGAACGCGCGCTTCGCGCATTGGCTCGCGCATCCACTGCCGCTGCATCCCTGGCTTTATCCGCCACACGCGTTGCTGCTGTTGCTGCCGTTCGGCCTCTTGCCGTTCGGACCGGCAGGAATCCTATTCTTGGTGCTCAGCTTCGTCGCGATGGTCGCCGCCGCCTGGCGTTTTGCTCGGAACCGCGCCGAATGTGCGATTCACGCTGCCTCGCTCGTGTTATGTCCGGCGGCGGCGTTCACGGTCTGCCTGGGCCAAAACACCTTCCTCACTTGTGCGCTGCTGCTCGCAGGCTTCGGTACAATCCGACGCCGGCCGGTCCTCGGCGGCGCGTTGCTTGGCATTGTCACTTACAAGCCGCAGCTCTGGCTCATGGTGCCGGTCGCGTTGATTGCGGCCCGGCAATGGAAGGCGCTCGCGGCGGCATGCGGCACCGTATCGGTCATGGCCATCATAAGCGTCGTGCTGTTCGGCTTTGAACCGTGGCGCGCCTGGATCGCACTGATGACCGAGCCGAACGCGGTTTACAGCCAATGGCAGGTGATCGCGCGGCTCAACGGTCAGAGCATCTACACCTATGCGAGCCTGCTCGGCGCGCCAGCGGCACTCGCTAATCTCACACAGGCACTGGCCGTCATTGCCGCCGCGGGCTGCGTCTGGTGGTCTTATCGCCGACCGATGTCCGACGATCTGCGGCTGGCCGTGCTGCTCGCCGCCACCATCCTGGCGGCGCCGCACATCATCGATTACGACACCCTGCTGCTCGGCATCGCCGCAACGCTATTCTTCGTGCGCGGCTATGCCGACGGCTTCCGCTTCGGCGACGTGACAATCGCGTTACTGGTTTGGGCGAGTCCGCTCATCAACCCGCCGACGGTCTTCCGGCTGGGTTTCATCACGCCCCTGCTGATCGCACTGTTCATCGGCTGCGTCATGGCGCGCGGCCACCGCGATTCTGTGCGCGCCGCACCGAACGAAATCCTCAAGCCGGCCTGACGCCGCGCCGCATCAGCGGACTGTGCGAACTGCGACGCCGCTCATCTCATATTGCGGCATGCCAAGCATGTCGCGTCCGGTGAAGGTTTTCTCCTGCGTGACGATGAGGACATTGGCGCCGACGCCAGCGGCGCGCTCCTTCAGCTGCTCGAGCAAGCTGTTCTCGGTGGCCGTCGAGCTGCCGTGGGCGACGACGACACCGAGCTGGACGTAGACCGACGGCGGCTTGCGCGTGACCTGAATGACGCCGGTCCACGGCTTATAATAGGTCGTCGCCGCCGGATAATAGTCGGTACGATCGCAAGCGGCGGCGGCCAACGCGAGCGCCACGCAAGCGACGCACAAGGCAGCACGGCGAACGCGCGCCGCTCGACGAACGGAGCCGGATGCGCGGGCGCTGGGCGGAGTTTGCAAGCTGAAATCCAACAATGATCCGATCCGGCAACGGGCTCTCTCTTTATCAGATCGGCCGGGCGGCGCGGAAGAGCATTTACCCGTGCCGCCTATGCCCCCTACGATGGCGCGGCGCCGCGGTTGCAACCGGGGGACCTGCATGAAGATCGATACCGATGATTTTCGCGTGCGCGCGGGCGACAAGGTCACGCTGCACAAATGGGCGACGCGCGTCGCGCCGGTCTACAAGTCGAAGGCAGACTACCAGGACATTCTGCGCGACCACGTCGAGCGTCTCAGCGCGCTGCAGTCCAAGCTTTACGCCGCCAACCGTTACGCTGTCCTGGTGATCTTCCAGGCGATGGACGCTGCCGGCAAAGACGGCGCCATCAAGCACGTCATGTCGGGAGTCAATCCGCAGGGCTGTCAGGTCTTCAGCTTCAAGCATCCAAATCCGACCGAACTGTCGCACGACTTCCTCTGGCGGACGACACGCTCGCTGCCCGAGCGCGGCCGCATCGGCATCTTCAATCGCTCGTATTACGAGGAAGTCCTGATCGTCCGAGTTCACGCCGATATTTTGCGCGGTGAAGGCATCGAAGCGATTGACGGATCCGACGACGATATTTGGCGCCAGCGTTATCGTTCGATCACAGATCTCGAGCGCCATTTGCATCGCAACAACACGCGTATCGTCAAATTCTTCCTGCACCTGTCGAAGGAGGAGCAGCGCCAGCGCTTCCTGGCACGCATCGACGAGCCCGAAAAGAATTGGAAGTTCAGTCTCGCCGACGTCGAAGAGCGCCGTTATTGGAAGCAATACATGAAGGCATACGAGAAATGCCTTGCGGCAACCAGCACCGACCACGCGCCGTGGTACGTGGTGCCGGCCGACGACAAGCCGAATGCACGCCTGATCGTGTCGCAGATCCTGCTCGATACGCTCGAAAGCCTGCGACTCGCCTATCCGGAAACGACGCGCTCGCGCCGGCGCGAACTGTTGGAAATCCGCAAGCGCCTGGCTCGCGGATCCGATTGACACGACGGCGCCCACCGTGTGACCCGATGTGCGACCGCCTTTACGCGAAGTTAAGGATTTGGCCTCAGCCTGAAAACACCGGAGGATATTACCTGACCTGTCGATCGGCTTCGATTTGAAGCGGATTCGATGAACGGGGGAATATCCATTGGGTTCACTGCTGCACGGTGACGTTCGTCGCGACCCGATCCTGGGCCTCGCCCTTGCCTATTGGGAACGCAAATCCGGGCCGAGCGTCATGCCGGCCCGCCGTGACATCGACGCCACCGAAATCCCGCCCTCGCTCCTGCCCTATCTGCAGATCACCGAGCGCATCGAAGGCACCGGACGGATCCGCTATCGCCTAGTCGGCACCGGCATTGTCGAAGCCTACGGCGCCGACCTGACCGGGAAATACATGGACGAAATCTATACGGGCCCGCGCCTGCGTTATGTCGAAGCGAATTACCGCGCCGCGTGCGACAACAAGAGCCCGGTACTCGTGGTCAATCGATATCATTCGAGCCGGCCGGTATCGCTCGTGTGCCACCGGCTGGTGATGCCGCTTGCCGAAGACGGCGCAACGGTCCGGCAATTCCTGACCGCGATGCGCTTCGAATTCCCGGGCGACGCGATCGAGTGGCGCGGCGCATGGTTCGGCAACAGCGACAATTTAGACTACGCACATTCCTATTCGGGTGTGGTCGAACGGCAACGGGCGCTGCGTGCTGCCACCAGCGGTGGGTTTGATTAATCCCGCGGCGGTATGTGACGGATTCGGCGGATCAAAAGTTAACCACGGCGCCGTGTCCGCACCTGCATTACAAGACACTAACAAACTCGTGTCTTTTTTGTCTCTATCCCATTGAATCCACGCCAAATTGTCGGTCTCTTCGCTTGACCGTCTGACGCCGACTCGGCGATAGTTTCGAACGTGATCGGACGATAAACCGCCGACGCTTCGGGTCTTTCACGGGACCCACCGGCGAATAGTCAACGGAACCGACGTTCGATGAGCCATTCGATGCAGAGTTCGTATTCGCCGGGTAACGCGGCACGAAAGCCAGACGCGCAACGCCCGGCGTCTTAAGGGGCCCGACCTGAACCGGATCGGGAATGGCGCAGAACGCGTCGATGATGGTGTGAAAAAAGCTTAACCGGGGGAGAGTTAATGGTTGAGCACGTTGCGGTCTATGCCGCTCGCGATCTATCCGAGACCAGCTATCCAAACGAATCCGGGGGCGATGTTGTGCCCAAGCCGGCTCTGCCGATCGTCGATGTCGATCAGTGCCTCGAGGCGGTCGCCGACCTCGCGCTCGATATCGGATATTTCTCCGACCTCGTTCTCGCCGAGCGCCGCCTGGCCATGATCCGGCAATGGGTCGAACGCGAGATCGCGCGGTACGAAGACCTTTGACGGTGTCATGCGCTGACCTGCATCGCCGGCCTTAGGGATAGACCGCGGCCGCGATCCGGAAGACTTCCACGATCTCGGGATCGTCGATGGCAATCTCTTCATCGGGATTGTACATGCGCAGGCGTGTGTCCTTGAATCCGTCGCCGACGACCGCGGCGCAGTCGGCGCGTTTGCCCTTGGCGCGGACGAACAGCACGAGGTCGCCGATTGTCGGCATCCGTTTGGTGTTGACGTAAACCAGCGAGCCCGGCCGCAATGCGATACCGACGCGGTTCGAATAGGCCCGCGCGGCAAACCAGCCCTCGCCGCTGCCGCAGAAATCGGGAATCGGCACTGTGCCGATTGCCGCCGTCCGGTCGAAGATGAACTCCGGATTGGGTGCGCCGTTCATCTCGCCGTAAACCGGCAACGTCTCGACCGTCCGCGGCGTAACGACACGCAGCGAGCGCCGCAAGGCCTCGCGCTCGAGGACGCCGACGCCGGCGAAACGCTCGTTGTCCCACAATAGCGCGCGCGGGCGGCGTGGCAGGAGGTCCTCGGGCGCGACGCCCTTTTTCAGCTCCTGCTGGTGGGTGGCGATCCGCTCCTCAATCATCTTGTGCAGCGCGCGTTCCGACAGCCTGTAGAAATCGGCGATCGCCTTCAGTTCCTCGGCGGTCGCCAGCCGGGTCGCCATTTCGATGCGATGATAGACCGAAATGGTCTTGCCGATGGCCTGCGCTACCTCGGTAAGCGTCTTGCGATGTTTGGTACGCAGCGCCGCCAGCACGTAAGCGATTGCCGCGGCGCCGGATTCGACGCTCCAGCGCACGGTATCGCGCTGCACGCGGCCCCATTCGCGGACGTCGGCAGCCGCATCGCGGCCCTTGACCACCGGGATCTCCTCGGCGCGGACGCCGAGTACGCGCGCAATATCTTCGATCTGCAAATTGGTCAGGCGCCGGGCGCCGGATTCGACTTTCGAGATGGTGGAAACGCCCATTGCCGGCGTCAGTTTGTGGCCGAGCTCGGACTGCGTCAGGCCCTTCGCCTTGCGCAGCCGTTCGATGTTGTTCGGAAACACGACCTCGCCGCGTACGACATTGCGCCCAGCTGTCGCCGCCAGCGCCATGCGGCCGGCCAGTTCGGTCACTCGATGATCGCGATGCTCGGTCATTTCTGTCTCGTTTCGCCGTCAGATCGTGTTGGTAGAAGCCGGAACCATGGTCGATAAGTTAGCGATTTTCCTATTTTTTGCAATAACAATTTCGCGATTTTCCCCGTTATGCACGGGTTCCACCGCGGCTGGCCTCAGCCCGAGGACGATGGTGCGCCGAGCTGCGCCTCGATTTCCATCAGGCGCTGGGCGATGTTTTGGGCATTAACCGACAGTTTACCCTGCTCGATCGCCGTGCGGATCTGCTCGACACGCTGTTGGTCCACGGAGGGGATGTTCTGCGCCATTGTGCTGATTGCGTTGAGAAGCGTTTGCGCGTGCGAAACCTCGCCGCTGTCGGCGGCCGTCACGGCAGTGCCCGATGGCACCGTGTCAGGTTTAGTGCCGTTGGCGGCCGAGGTGCCCGGCGCCGTCGCGTCGGCAACAATCGGATTGGTAACGCCACTGATGGGATTGGTCGTCATCGTCCACTCCTTGCTGGAACGTTCACGGCTGCTCCTGACCCGCAAAGCCATTGCATGGTCATTGCACGGACAGGTCGGCGTGCGGAAACCGCAACCGCCAGAATTTGCCGATATCTTCGATCACGGTACGCGCCGAAATGATCGCCTCCTTGTCGTCGTTGGCATTGCCCTTGACGATGCCGTCGATGACAAAGCGATAAAGCTTGCCGAGCCGGACGCTCAGCTCCCCCGGCTGCACGCCGGTGAGGCCGAGCATGAATTCCATGACGCGGCCGGCGCGCGCGAGCACGCGCGCCTTCTCGGCACGGTTCTCGTCGTCGATGGCGGTCTCCGCCCGCATCAGGAAGAACTGCACGGCATCGAGCGCCACCATCATCAGGCGCTCGGCGGAAACGCCTGCGCAATCGACGCTGCGATAGGCTGAGAGTTGGTTCGCGGTCATGGCTTAGCTCGTGGTTGAGGAACCGGAGTTGAAATACTGGGTCAGGAAGCTGCTGACGGTCGTGAGCTGCTGCAACGTCTGCTCCGCCGCGCTGAATTGCTGGGTCAGTAGCACCGTTTGCTGCTGAGCCTGCTGCTGCAACGAGGTGATCTGCTGATTCATCGACGTTAGCGTCGAATTGAGGTTGCCGATTTCCTGCGTCACCGAACCGGTCGAAGGCGCGAGCGCGCCGTTAAGGAGCGCGCTGATCTGGCTGTAGAGGCCCGAGCTGACATTGACATTGCCGAGCGCGCCGGTGACGCCGGCGGTGATATTGAGCGACAGGCCACTGGCGGCGCCGGCGCCATTGACCACCAGCAGGCCAGCGGTGCCGCTTGCCGCCTGGCCATTGACCGTGCCGACGACCATGCCGCCCGTGTTCGATGTGATGTTGACGGCATAAGTACCAGCTTTGGCGGCGCCGACGCCAGCCACGGTCACGTCCGCGCTGGTAGCCGTGCCGATGCTGCCGAGGAGCGCGGCCACGGCGCCGTAATTCGTACTCAAGGCGCTGGAGAAAGTGCTGCTGTCGAGTGTGACTGTGCCGCTCGAGGTAACCGCGAAGCCGATCGAACTGAGCGAATTGTAGGGTGTGCCCGACGGCAGGCCCGCGCCGCCGGGACCGGAAACCGCCTGCAACAGATTCTGCTGCAACGTTTCGATGTTGACGTCGCCGAGCAGCGGACCGGCGCCGCTGGCGGCATTGTAGGTATCGTATTTCCCGATCGTGGTGACCGCTGTATTGAGCGCGCTGACGACGGCCTGCGCCGCGTTCGACAGAGTCGATGTATTGGCGGCGACGGTGACGGTCGCCGAACCGCTGGCCTGCAGCGTCAGGGTAACGCCAGGCACCGTGCCGGTGATGGCGTTGGAGCCGCTCGACACCGCAATACCGTTGAGCGTGAAGCTCGCATTGGACGCCGCCTGAGTCTCCGTCATTGGGCTGCCGCTGCCGTGATAGCTCAGGTTGGTGAGGCCGCCGGTACCGGTTACGGTGAAACCGTTCGCCGATCCTGTCTTGTTGCCCGTCAGCGTCAGTTCATAGCCGGTGCCATCGAAGACGACGGCGGCGGAAACGCCGGCGTTGGCGGCGTTGATCGCGGCCGCGACGCCGGCAAGCGTATCCTGGCCGGTCGGCACATTGACCACGACCGGCGAGCCGGTGCCGACCTTGATCGAAATCGTACCGCTGCCGAGCGAGCTGCTTTCGCTGGTGAACTGGCTCGAAATCAGGTTTTCCTGGTGCGCGAGAACGATGCTCGACAACGAATAGGTTCCCGCTGTCGCGGTGGAATCTGCCGTACCGGTGATCGTGCCGTTGGGCGTGGCCGTAACCGTGAGCGGCGGCGTCGACGACAGATCGGCGAGCTGGGCCATTGCCGATTGCAAGCTGGACAGCGAGCTCTGCACCTGGCCGAGCGCTGAGATCTGCGCTTCGACCGGTTTCTCCTGGTTCTGAATCAGTGCAGCCGGCTCTTGAAACGCAGCGCTGGCTTGCTGGATCAGACTGGTGATCTGGCTCGAACTTAGTACGCCGCTCAGCGTCGTCATTGCTGCCTCCTCAGCAATCCTCTCACCGCCTCCGGACCTTCACTTTGGCTCGGATGCGAGGAAACCATCCCGGCAACGGACAACCGGGATGGCTCCCTCGACTCCCGAGCCCTAGCCTACTGCAGCAACCGGAGGAAGCTCTGCTGCAACTGGCTGGACTGCGCGAGCGCGTCGACACCGGCCTGTTGCAGGATCTGCTCCTGCGTCAGCTTGGTCGTGACCGACGGTATGTTCGCGTCCTGGATGGTGGACAGCGCCGAGGTCATATTCACCTGCGTGGTCTGCAGGTTGGACACGCTCGCTTGCAACCGCTGCTGGATGGCGCCGAGCTGACCGCCCGTGTTCTCCAACTGCTGGATGGCGAAGTCCACCACGTTCAAGGCCGCATCCGCACCGGCGGTCGTGCCCACGTTCGCCGCCGACAGGCTCGACAAGCTCGAGCTGGTCGTGAGGCCGATGTCGGACGCCGCCGCGCTCAAGGCGAAGCTGTCGGCCGACTGCATCGTCACCACGCCCTGCACGGTCGCCGAAGTCACGGCGCCGCCGAGAGTGACTGTCGAGGTGCCGCCCGCCTTCAGAGTACCCGTGCCCGCGTAACCGGTGAGGGTGATGTTGTCGCCGGAAGCTTGCGTCAGCACCAGCTGATTGCTGCTATTGACGGTCGCGTTGATGCCGGTCGTGCCGCTCTGCTGGTTGATGGCGTTCACCAGGCCGGCGAGGCTGTTGGCATTCACCGTACCGGTCACGGTCGCAGAAATATTGACCGTGTTGCTCGACGAAGCGTTGACGTCGCCGAGAGTGAACGAGAACGAGCCCGACGTGACGGTGAAGGCCACGCTGGTGTCGGCCACCGCCCTGACATTGGTCTTGGCTTGAACGCCGTTGACCGAGGTGGCGATGTCGCTCGCTGCCTCCGGCTTCGTCACCGTAACGCTCGAGCCGCCGGCCGAACCGGACACGCCGATTGTGCCAGCGGTGAAGCCGCCTGCCGCACCCGACGTGATGATGTACGACGCACCGGTGTTGTCGCTGACCCCGCCGGTGCCGACGCCGTTGGCCTTGTAGATACCGGCTGCCGTATTCGGCGACGATTGATAGACGCCGAGCTGATCGGCGGCCGTGTTGCCGATCGAGATCTGGATCGTCTGGCCGTCGTTCGGGCCGACCTGGAACTGCACGCCTTGGAAGGTGCCGTCGAGCAGGTTCTGGTTGTTGAACTGAGCCTGCTGCGAAATCGTCGTCACCTGGGTCTGCAACTGCGACACGACCTGTTGCAGCGAAGCGAGCTGCGAGGTGGTCTGGCCGCCGTTGGCCGCCTGGTCGGCGATGGTGCGGAGCTGCTGCAGAATGTTGATCTGCTGCTGCACCGCGCCGTCGGCGGTCTGCACGAGCGAAACCGCCTGGTTGACGTTGGAGATCGCCTGATTCACGCCGCCGAGCTGGGTGGTGAAGCCCTGCGCCGCGATGTAACCGGCAGGATTGTCGGCTGGGCTGTTGATCGACAAGCCGGACGACAGCTCTTGCTCGAGGGTGTTGGTTTGGTTGGTCGTCGTGTTCAACGAGTTCAATGCATACAATGCATCGACGTTGGTATTGATCGCGCCTGCAATCATCGTGTCCTCCTCGGCGCGCCCCTGGCGAGAGCGAGCCTCCGGTTGGGGTTGACTCTTGGCTGCGCCCCGCGCGTATCGGATGGGCCACGCGAATTGCCGCCTACACCCCTATAGACGGCACGCCGCGAATTCTGTTGCGGACCGCGTCGGCGCGCCGTGGACCGACACGATTTTGTGTTCAAATTCGAGAAAGTTTTTCGCGATCGCCGCGCATTGCTGAAGGTAACGCGGCGGCGCGGCATGGCCCGGCGCGTCCGGGCAATCATGCCGAATGGCGGATTTGATTTACGCCGCCGATGAGCTTGGCCAGATAGCGGCCGTAGCTGGCGTTGAGGCCCTTGGTCAGATGCGCCACCGCACGAGCGTCGATCAGGCCCAGGCGATAAGCGATCTCCTCAAGGCATGCGACCTTCTGCCCCTGCCGCCGTTCGATCGCTTGTACGAACTGCGCCGCCTCGAGCAGCGCTTCCGGCGTGCCCATGTCGAACCAAGCGAAGCCTCGGCCGAGACGTTCGGCGCGCAGGGCGCCCATCCGCATGTAAGCACGATGCAGATCGACGATCTCGTATTCGCCGCGCTTCGACTTCTTGAGAGAGCGCACGATGTCACAGGCACGCTCGTCGACGAAATATAAGCCGGTCACCGCCCACGGCGACCGCGGGTCCATCGGCTTCTCGACCACGTCGGTGACGTGGCCGTTCGGTGCCAGGCTGGCGACGCCGTAGCGCTCCGGATCGGAGACCTCGTAGCAGAAGATCGTCTCTCCCGCCGGCAGCAACGCGGCGCGGCGGAGCAGCTCTGTCAGGCCGTGGCCATAGAACATGTTGTCGCCCAACACCAGCGCCGCGCGCGCGCCCGCAAGCCACGGCTCGGCGATGAGGAAAGCCTGAGGCAATCCTTCCGGCGCTGGTTGCACGGCATAGTCGAGTGAAATTCCCCACTGGCTGCCGTCGCCGAGCAGAGCACGGAACGCTGCCGCGTCGCGCGGCGTGGTGATGATCAGGATTTCGCGGATGCCAGCCAACATCAGCGCCGAAATCGGGTAATAGATCATCGGCTTGTCGTAGACCGGGATAAGCTGCTTGCTCATCGCCACGGTCATTGGATAGAGCCGCGTGCCATTGCCGCCGGCGAGCACGATGCCCTTCATCTCGTTTGTCGCGCCGAAGTTCATGCTGCCACCGTCGTCTGCTTGGTCATGCGTTGCAGGCACACGTCGAGCGCAGTGCGCCACGGTTGCGGCCGGATGCCCCAGATCCGCTCCACCTTCGTGCAGTCGAGCGCACCGTTGCGCGGCCGCGGCGCGGCTGCCGGCCATTCGGCGGCTGCCGTCGGCCGCACCCGTTGCGGTGGCGCCAGACCGAGCTGCGCGGCCCGCTCGACGACGGCAGCGATGAAATCGAAGACCGAGGTCGCCGGCTGGCCGGCGAAATGAAAAACACCGTGGCCAGCCGCGCCGACACGCGGTAGCGCTGCAGTTATCGCGACAATTGCGTTCGCCAGATCCGCCGCCGACGTTGGACAGATACGGCGGTCGGTCACGCCGGCAAGATCGTGTCGCAACCGCTGCCGCACCAAAACCCGATTCAGCAGGCTGCGCTCGTATGGACTGAAGATGGTCGAAGTCCGCAAGACGACATGCGGCACGCCGAGCGCGCCAAGGACAGATTCACCAGCCCATTTGCTGCGGCCGTAGATACTTTGCGGATTGACGGCGTCGGCCTCCGTATAAGGCGCATCGGCGACACCGTCGAAGACATAGTCGGTCGAGATGTGGATGACGGTCGCGCCGACGATGCCGGCGGCCTTGCCGATATTGACGACTGCTTCGAAATTGGTGGCGAACGCCGCGTCGGGCTCGCTTTCCGCCTTGTCGACGGCGGTGTAGGCGGCGGTATTGATGATCACGGCAGGCTGCAGGCTGCGTACCAAGCTGATCACCAAATCCTGATTCTCGATGTCGATCTCGCGCCCGACGTAAAACGGCGTGACATCCCACGGCCACGGCGCGATCGCCAGTTCGCGCGCCAGCTGGCTCCCCTTGCCGAGAACGAGCGCGGTGCGGCTCATGGCGCCACTGCGGCGGACAAGTTTTGCGCCGACATCGCACTCATTGGGCGAATTCCTTGGCCGGCGGGCGGGCAAAGAGATCGGCCCGGCCGACTGTGGCAAGCGCTGGCCACGCCGCGTCTTTCGACGAGACCACTGCGTGTTGCGACACGGCGGGCCAGCGGATGCCGAGCGCGGGATCGTCCCATCGGATACCGCGCTCGTACGACGGCGCATAAACCGTCGAGACCTTGTAACTGATGATCGTATCGTCGACCAATGTGCAGAACCCGTGCGCGAAACCGGCGGGGATGAACAGTGCGTCGTCACGGCTCGCGTCGAGCCGCACTGTGACATGCCGTCCGAACGTCGGCGACCCGACGCGCAGATCGATGGCGACGTCGAAGATCGCGCCCTGCAGCACGCGCACCAATTTGGCCTGCGCGAACGGTGGCAGCTGATAATGCAGGCCGCGGACCGTGCCGGCGTGGACCGAGCAGGATTCATTGTCCTGCACGAACGCGATATCGATGCCGGCCTCGGCGAAGGCACGGTCGCTGTAGGTTTCGCGAAACCAGCCGCGCCCATCCTGGTAACGGTTACCCGTCACCAGCAGGATGTCGCCGATCCGCTGGCGCGCGACGCGCATCATCGCAGCCAGGCCTTGCGCCAATCGTCGAGATGCTGGTCGAGCATCCAATCGGCGAGCACGACCTCGCGCAGGGCCTCGCCATCGCGCCGGCACGCATCGCGGTCGGCCGCCATTTCGCGGATCGCCTTGACCCAATCGCGATGGCGGTTCTTGACGCGATGGACGGGCATGCCGCCCTGATACGGCACGATGTCGGTGCATATCACCGGAATGCCGAGCGCGCCGTATTCGAGCAGGCGCAGGTTGCTTTTGGCTTCGTTGAACGGATTGAGCTCGAGCGGCGCAACGCCGAGATCGATCCCGAGCGACGCAAGCTTCGCCGGGTACTCCGAGATCGGCACCCAGTCGTGAAATTCCTTCACGAACGGCCGCAGCACGTCCGGACACATGCCGAAGAAAATCCAATCGACATCCTTGGCCGTCTCCTCGACGACGCTAGCCATCATCTCCAGGTCGCCGAGATGGCCGAGGGCGCCGGCCCAGCCGACGCGCGTCCGGCCCTCGTTGCGCGGCTGCTCGCGCAGGCCCTGCCAGCGACCACGTTCGAGCCGGTTGGGCAGGACGACGACCTGATCGCACATTGAGCCATACGCCTTCGCCAACGGTTCGGTGCTGACAACCAGGCGTTCGCACGAGGCGAGCGCGCGGCGCAGGCGCTGGCCGACGTCGCGCGGAATGTTGGGACGATGAATGCTTTTGAGCGGCAGATTGGTGAGCAGATCGTCGAGCTCAAAGACGCGGAAAGCACGACTGTGCCGCTTGATCTCCTCGATCTTCTCGATTTGGTGTTCTTCGATCTGGCGCTGGAACACGATGGTTTCGGGCTCAATGCGCGCATATTCGGGCGGCATCATCAGGCGCATCGTCTCACAGGAGTGCAGCACGCCGGCGTCGAACAGGACGCGGCTTGGTGCGATGATCCGATACTCACCGCAGGCGTCGCGGTCGGCGGCGTGGGCGATAACGCGCGGCCGCGGCCGGAATTCGGGGCTCCAGCAGCGCATGCGATCGGCTTCGATGTCGAAACCGGTGCCGACCGACGACAGGTTGGGATTGTATGCCGGATCGAAGGCAATCACCGGCATCCAGCGATCGTACATCGCGTCGCGCTCGCGATTGAGGCGCGCACGCTGCTCGGCAGTGGGCTCCTTGCGCGCCCGGTCGCGCCGGCTGACGCCGGATTCGTGCATCAGCCGCGCATACGGCGTCCAGACGACGAGGTAACCGGCACGGCGGACTTTCAGGCAGTAATCGATGTCCTGGTAATTGTCGTGCAGCACTTCGGCATCGAGACCGCCAACCTCCTCATAGAGCGCGCGGCGCGTCAGCAGGCAGGCGCCAGTGACAGCTGAAAAATCTTGCACGGCAGTAAGCCGGCCCCAATAGCCCGGCGCATTCGGCGGCTGGCCGATATACGGATGATCGGCCGGCGCGCCCCAGCCGACGCCCATGATCACGCCGCCATGCTGGATCGTGTGATTGGGGAAGTGCAGCTTGGCGCCGACGATGCCGACATCGGGCCGACGCGCGTGCATCATCATCTCGCTGAGCCAATCCGGTTCGATGATCGCGGTATCGTTGTTGAGCAGGCAGACGTATTCGCCGCGCGCTTCTTCGCGCACGGCGCGGTTGTTCATCGCCGAGAAATTGAACGGGCCTGGATGACGGATGACACGCAGACGCGAGGCGATTTCACCGCGACGCGCCTCAATCAGATCGAGATACTCACGGGCGTCACGCGCGGTGCTGTCGTTGTCGATGATGATGATTTCGTAGTTGGCGTAACTCGTCTTGGCGAGAAGTGTCTCGACACATTCCTTGAGGAGATGCAGGCGGTCGCGCGTCGGGATGATGATGGAGACAAGTGGATCGGGTCCGGCGTGGCGATAGCGCACGCGGAATTGCGTCGGTACGGCGCCGGATTCGACAGTCGCGTCGATGCCGAGGCGCTCCAAATGCGCGGCGACGGCGCGCGGGCCTTCGGCGATGATTTCATGGATCGGGCGCCGCGTGCGACCGCTGCCAACCAGACGATGATAGAGCACGTCGGCGACATGACCGAAGCCCTTGGCGCCCTGACGTTCGGCCACGCGCAAAGCCAGATCGTATTCCTCGAGCCCGTCGCGTTCGGGATCGAAGCCGCCCATTGCCGCGAATTCGGCCGGCCGGACGACCATCAGGCCGCCGACATAGGGCATGCTGCGCATTAGATCGATGTTGAAGTCGGGCTTGAACTGCGGATTGGAGCGCTGCCCCTGCCCGTCGATCCGATCCTCGTCGGAGTAGATTGCGGCCCAGTCGGCGTGACGAAAGCCGGCGTCGGCGAGCGCGAACAGCGCGTGCGGCGCCAGCTGGTCACCGGCATCGATAAGTCCGATCCAGTCGGCGCCAGTGTCACGCAGCATCCGATTGAGCGCCGCCATCGGCCGCTCGCCGGTGGACAGCTGCCAGACGACGCGGGGATCGGCGGCGATCCCGGGCGGCGCCGGATTCGCGGCAACGACGACCAATCGCCAGTCGCCGACCGTCAGCGCCTGCAGCGATGCGACGGTTCGCGCGACGTTGCTTTCGATACCTTCCGGCACCGATATGCCGAACACGAAACGCGGCATGCGCGGCCATTGCGCGACGCGTTCGGCGACCCAGTCGGCACGGCCGGCTGCCGTTTTGGCGAAGCCTTCCATCCACTTGGCGTAGGCGTCGGCGGCGGTGAGCGTCGCCAGCGGACCGCGGCCGTACTTGCGGATGGAGGCCTGCAACTCGCGCAGCTCGGTATCTTTGCGCGATACCGATTCGCGCAGCTCGGTATTGACGTGTTCCAGACGTGCGATCTCGTCGCGCATCGCTTCGCGCGACAGGCCGCTTTCGGCTGCAGCAGATGCGCCCGCCAGGCGGCCCCAAACCTGATCGGCCCGCTCGATCTCGCCGGCGACGCGATCACACTCCGCGGTTTGACATTCGTGGGCGCGCAAGGCGCCGTAAACCGACCGCACCCAGCCGCCGAAATCGTCGACGCCGTTCGCGTCTGCCCCGCTTTTCGGCGCTGTCTGATGGTGGCGCAAACCCGGCGATAGAAAGGTCGCGACCGCCTGGTCAACTGCCTGATACGTGTTCGGCCACCGGAGACCGCATTCGGCCGCCACGCGGCCGAACTCCGCCGACCAATTACGCGGATTCTCGATCAGATCCGGATAGTTGATAATCGTGCGCGGACAGCCACGGGTGGCGCGCTCAGCTTCGAGCATGTGCCGCAGCCACAATAGCGCCGACGCGGCCTTGCTTTTGCGGTCGCGCTTCGCCAGCGACGCGGCGACTTCGGCCGGATGGCGAAGAACCAGCACGAAGTGCGGCGTGATCCGCATCGCACGGAGCAGCGGCAGCCACAGCGGCAACAGACGGCACAGGCGCGGATCCTTAAGGCCCCACAACGGCGCCGCGCCGAACTCGTGTTCGACGATCGCCCGCAACCGGTGCGCCGCGCTCACGGCCGCCGGATTTTTCATCCAGTCCGGCGGCAGCGCCCGGACATCGTCCCAACTCGAACCGAGCGCCTCGAGCAGTTGATGGTGCTCCTGCACGATGCCCGTGTGTTCCCAATAGCCGCGTTCGTTGTCTGGCGACGCCGCCATCAGTCCGGTGCCAAGCTCGACGCCCAGCAAATTGAGCACGCGGGTCACGGCGGAGGTGCCGCTACGGTGCATGCCGAGTATGAAAACAGCGCGCCGTTCGGTTGGCGCGCTGTCCGGCCGCGCCTCTAGCGCGGCGGGTTTCGCGGGGCCGACCTCGAGGTCGGCGATTGCAGTCATCGCGTCCATCGGTCTTGTTACTTGTTCCAGCGTTCGCCTTCCGGAATATAGCGATTTTCCGTTTTTTGGCAATTCCAAAGACGGGAAAATGCCTACACGCGGATCGCCGGCGGCAAGTCGGCTAAATATATTTAAAAAGTGACAGGCCGCTGATTTTGCCGAATGCCGCCTGCGCCGCCTGCAGTGCAGTGACGCCTTCGCTGAAC
>Ga0187815_10000660_pt1 | contig 16406 bp, 7 predicted proteins | sample NC_S_5_FD_132962 | JGI IMG/M metagenome (GOLD analysis project Ga0187815, IMG submission 132962) | Wetland sediment microbial communities from Neuse River Estuary, North Carolina, USA - ASW-S_5 | ecosystem: Environmental > Aquatic > Freshwater > Wetlands > Sediment | place: USA: North Carolina...
CCTGCCCTCCGCCCTGCGGGCCAGCTGCGCTGTTCGCCGCCGCTCCGGCGGCGGCGTGGGCCAGCAAAGAGAAGGAACTCGGGCGCCAGAAGGCGACCGAAAGCCCGCCGCAGGCGAGCCAAGGTGCGGAACCGGAAGGTCGTCGCGAGCACCCGCCCCTCACCCCAGCCCTCTCCCCGGGGGGAGAGGGCGAAAAAAAGGTTGCAGACAGAAACTAGCGTTCCAGGATGGCCGTGACGCCCATCCCCCCTGCGGTGCAGATCGAGATCAGGCCGCGGCCCGAACCCTTCTGCTCCAGCAGCTTCGCCAGGGTGGCGATGATGCGCGCGCCGGTGGCGGCGAAGGGATGGCCCACGGCGAGGCTGGAGCCGTGCACGTTGAGTTTCGCCGGGTCGATCGCGCCCAGCGGCGCGTCCAGGCCCAGCCGGTTCCGGCAGTAGTCGGCCGACTCCCATGCGCGCAGCGTGCACAAGACCTGGGCGGCGAAGGCCTCGTGGATCTCGTAGTAGTCGAAGTCCTGCAGCGTGAGGCCGTTGCGCTTCAGCAGGCGCGGCACCGCCACGGTAGGTGCCATCAGCAGGCCCTCGCCATGCACGAAGTCCACCGCGGCCACCTCGGCGTCGCGGAACCAGGCCTGGATCTTGAGGCCGCGCTGCGCGGCCCAGTCCTCGCCGGCCAGCAGCACCGCGGCGGCGCCGTCGGAGAGGCCGGTGGAGTTGCCTGCGGTGAGCGTGCCCTTGCCCGAGGTCTTGTCGAACGCAGGCTTCAGCACGGCAAGCTTGTCCATGCTGGTGTCGGGCCGCAGGAAGCCGTCGCGCTTGATGCCGCGGAACGGCACGACCAGGTCCTCGAAGAAGCCTGCGTCGTACGCGGCGGCAAGCTTGCGGTGGCTGTCCAGCGCCAGCCGGTCCTGCGCCTCGCGGCCGACCTGCCATTGCTTCGCCATCTGCTCGCAGTGGTCGCCCATCGACTTGCCGGTGCGCGGCTCGGCCACGCCGGGGAAGGAGGGCTTGAGCTCCTTCAGCGAGAAGCGGTGCAGCGCGACCCTCAGCTTGTCCTGCAGGGTCTTCGCACGGTTGATTGCCAGCAGGCGCTTGCGCAGGCGGGTGCCGTAGACGATCGGCACGTCGCTGGTGGTGTCCGAGCCGGCGGCGATGCCGGCCTCGATCTGGCCGCAGGCGATCTTGTTCGCCACGATGATCGCGTTGTCCAGCGAGGTCCCGCAGGCACGCGCGGTGGTGATGCCCGGCGTGGTGGGGGCGAGGCCGGAGGAGAGCAGCGCCTCGCGCGCGAGGTTCCAGTCCGAGGCGTGCTTGATCACCGCGCCCAGCGCCACTTCGCCCAGCTCCACGCCGTGCAGGCCGTAGCGTTCGACCAGCGCGCCGAGCACCTTCACCGACATGCCGAAATTGCCCACGTCGGCGTAGTCGGTGTTGTTGCGGCAGAAGGGAATCCGCACACCGCCGATCACGCCTACGCGCCGTTGCATCTGTTCCATGTCCAAGACAATCCAGAACCAAGCCCTGCGTGCAAGGCTAACCCGCTCCGCCACTGTGCGAAAGCGCGGCGCGCGGGGCAACACGGGTGCGCTTGCTAGAATGGCGGTTTTCCCGCCCCGGATTTCCCCGCCGTGGAAGCCTCCTCGCTGATCGCCCTGCCCATCGTGCTCGCACTGGAGCCGGTGGCCGGCACCGCACCGCGTTCCCGCCTCAGCCGCGACGAGGCGGACGAGCTGGCCGGCCTGATCGCCGCCGATCTGCACGCGTTGCTGCCGCAGGTGGCGCAGGCGCGGCTGCTGCTGGCGGGCGCGCTGTTCGATCCGGTCGAACTGCTGCGTCCCGGCTTTCCGGTCTGGACCACGCTGGACGAGCTGGGCCGCCGCGTGCCGCGCGCCGGCGTGGCGCAGGTGGTGGCGTTCGGCAGCCACGAGGGCCACATGCCGGCGCAACCGCTGGAGCCCGCGCCGCAGTTCGCCGACGGCCCGATGCGCCTGCTGCCGCTGTCGCTGCTGGCGCCGGAGGCGCTGGCCGCGGAACTGTCCGAGCAGGTCGAGGTGCAGCTGGTCGGCCGCGGCGAGGCCGGCTCGCGCACCGCCGACTGGCTGATGCGCACGCTGGGCGCGCGGTTGGAACACGCCCGCTACCTCAGCCGCAACGACTTGATGGCGCTCACCTGCGTGCAGTACGAGCACGTCAACCTCGCACCGCTGTGGAGCCTGTTGGAGGGAGCCCTGCTCACCCCGTATCGCAGCGAGGAGGTACTCAGCGCACGCGGCCTCGCGCTGCGCTACGAGCAAGGCCGGGTGCTGGCGCAATCGCCCGCCGCATGGCTGGCCGCCCAGGAGGGCGACGCCGCGGAGCTCGCGCACGGCTTCGCCGGCATCGTGTTCGAGCTGCGCCAGTACGCCGCGCTGCTGGACGCGCACGCGCTGCCGCTGCGTCTGCAGTCAGCGCCGGAAGTCGACGGCGAAGCGGGTTGGCTGCTGGAGTCCGTGGCCGCGGCCGATCCGGCCTACGACGCGCCGCAGCTGTACGCCCACGAGGCGCCCGGCCTCGGCGTGGCGGCGGTCACCGTGGCGCAGCACGGCGAAGGCGGCCGTGCACAGGTGCTCGCCCACGGCTATCCGCTGCAGCCGCGGGCGCTGGGACCACTGCTGGCGGCGCTGTCAGCCCGCTACGGCAGCGCTGCCGAACTGCAGGCCCCCGGGCACATCGTGCTGGACGAAGCCGGCCGGCTTGCCGCACCGGCGATGCCTCTGCACTGAGCGCCTGTTCGCAGTCTCCACCGGGCCCACACCGGGAGCCGTTTCCGGACGGCGCGACGGGGAAAACCGCCTGCACGAATCGTTCACACCGCGGCTGGTGCAAAGCGGTGGCAGGCGGGCGCATGATGCGCCCGTACGGGTCGGCGACCGGTCTTTGCAGGCAGCGAAGGTGTCCACGGCAGTGCAGTCCACCGATGACGATCGGCCAACTCCCACGTTTCCGCCGGAGCTGGCCGGCCACGTGCTGCAGAACGCGCCGGCGCTGATCGCCTTCATCGACAGCGCGCTGTGCTTCCGCTTCGTCAACGAAACCCATCGCCGCTGGTTTGGCGTCGACCCTGCGCAAGTCATCGGCCGCCGCGTCAGCGAGGCACTGGACGTGCAAAGCTACCTGGGCGCCCGCGCCGCGTTGCTGCGGGCGCTGGGCGGCCAGCCGACGCATTACGAGGGCGAGCTGGCCAGCGGCAAGCTGAGCCGCTACGTGCACGGGCATTTCCAGCCGGATCTCGACGCCGCCGGCCACGTGCGCGGCGTCATCGCCGTGTTCACCGACATCACCGAGCGGCACGCGCTGGAGCTGCAGCTGCGCGAGAGCGAGCGGCGTTTCTTCCAGGCCTTCCAGCACGCCGCGATCGGCATGGCGCTGATCCACCCCGACGGCCAGTTCATGCGCGTCAACGCCGCGCTGTGCGCGATGCTCGGCTACACCGAGAAGGAGCTACTCGCGCGCAACTGGCGCGACATCACCCATCCGGACGACCTGTCCGCCAGCGAGGCGCTGGCGCGCCAGCTGGTCGACGGCGGCCGCGAGGCCTACCACACCGAGAAACGCTACCTGCACCAAGACGGCCACGCCGTGCACGTGCACCTCAGCGTGTCGCAGGTGCGCAACGATGCCGGCCAGCTGCGCTACGTGGTCACCCAGGTGCAGGACATCAGCCAGCGCCGCCATTTCGAAGACACGCTGTTCCGCGAACGCCAGCTCGCCGAGGCCACGCTCAACTCGATCGGCGACGCGGTGCTCACCACCGATCCGGGCCTGCGCGTGACCTCGCTCAACCCGATCGCCGAGGCGATGACCGGCTGGAGCACCAGCGAGGCCAAGGGCCGGCGCATGGACGAGGTGTTCCGGCTGCGCGACGCGGACAGCGGCGCAGTCGTGGAGAACCCCCTGCGCGAAGCGATCCGCCGCAACGCGATCGTGAACCTGTCCGGCAAGGTCGTGCTCGCCCACCGCAACGGCTTCGAGACGCCGATCGAGGATTCCGCCGCGCCGATCCACGACCACGCCGGCAACCTGATCGGCGGCGTGCTGGTCTGCCACGACGTCAGCGAGAACCGCGCGCTGGCGCTGAAGATGATCCACCTCACCCAGCACGACACACTCACCGGCCTGCCCAACCGCAGCTTGCTGCCGGTGCGCATCGAGCAGGCGACGACCCGGGCCGCCCTGCACGACCGGCGCTGCGCGCTGCTGTACCTGGACATGGACCACTTCCGCCGCATCAACGAAGCGATCGGCTACGAAGGCGGCGACCGGGTGATGCAGGCGGTGGCGCAGGGCCTGCGCGAGACACTGCGCGAGGACGATACCCTGTACCGCTACCTCGGCGACGAATTCGTGCTGGTGTTGCCGCGCGTGGACGACCCCTACGAAGCCACCGTGCTGGCCGAACGGCTGCTGCGCCAGTGCGCGCGCGTCGCGCTGCCGGGCACGCCGCCGCTGCAGGTGGGCGCCAGCATCGGCATCAGCGTGTTCCCCGACGACGCCAGCGACGCCGACACCTTGCTGCGCCACGCGGGCACGGCGATGTACGAGATGAAGGTGGCCGGCCGCGGCGGCTGGCGCCGCTACACCGCCGCGATGAGCGAACGTGCCGCCGCGCTGCGCAACATCGAGCACTCGCTGCGCGATGCAATGGCGCACGAGGCACTGGCCCTGCACTACCAGCCGATGGTGGACGTCCGCAGCGGCCGCATCGTCGCCGCCGAGGCGCTGCTGCGCTGGCAGGTCGACGGCCAGGACGTGTTTGTGCCGGACCAGTTCATCCCGGTAGCCGAGGACAGCGGCCTGATCGCCGAACTCGGCGAATGGGTGCTGCAGCAGGCCTGCATGCAGTCGCAACTATGGCGGCAGCGCCGGTGCCCGATACCGATCTCGGTGAACGTGTCGCCGCTGCAGTTCCGGCACGAACGCTTCTTCGCGCAGCTCGACGCGCTGATGACCGCCTATGGCATCGGCCCGGGCGAGCTGGAACTGGAGCTGACCGAGCGCACGATGATGGCCGGCGGCGATACCACCACCCGGCTGCTGCAACGCATCCGCCAGCGTGGCGTGCACCTGTCGCTGGACGACTTCGGCACCGGCTACTGCAGCCTGTCCTACCTCAAGCACTTCCCGGTCGACGCGCTGAAGATCGACCGCAGCTTCGTGCACGACGTCGTCACCGACGCCGACACCGCCGCAATCACCCGCGCGATCGCCGCGATGGCGAGCAGCCTCGGCAAGACGGTGATCGCCGAGGGCGTGGAAACCGCCGCGCAGGCCGACTTCCTGCGCGAGTCCGGCTGCACCTTGCTGCAGGGCTTCCACTACGGCGCGCCGATGCCCGCGGCGGAACTCGAACGGCAGCTTGGCGCGACGGCGGCCTGATCCGCCAGGCGCTCAGAGCAACTGCTCGTACATCGTGTAATGGCTGGGGCGCATGCCCAGCCCGGCGTAGGTCTGCTGCGCACGCCGGTTGTCCGCCTCCACATACAGCCGCAGGCTCGCCGCCCGCGCCTCGCGGGCGCGCCGCGCCACCTCGGCGTAGAGCGCGCGGAACACGCCACCGCGGCGTGCCTGGGGCGACACGTACACACTCTGGATCCACCAGTAGTCGCCGTTGCGCCAGTCGCTCCACTCGTAGGTGACCAGCAGCCCCCCCACGGCCGCGCCATCGCGTTCGGCGACGAGATAGAGGCCGCGCTGCGGCCGCTCGAACACGCCGCGCACACCGAGCTCCAGCACCGCCGGATCGAGTTCCAGGCCTTCGGTCTCGCGTGCCATCGCCGCGTTCCAGGCGCACAGGGCGGGAATGTCGGCGACGGCGGCAGGACGGATCGACAGCTTCATCTTCAGCGCTTCCGGCATGAGGCGAGGCAGACATCGTAGCGCGCGCCGCCTTCACGTTTGGACGCGTAAGGTCGATCGGGCACCGCGCTCCCGCCAGCGTGCGATGCATCCCCGGCGATCCGATCGCGACGATCCGATCGCGCCGAGAGTCTGCGAAACCGACGGCCAACCGGCCCGGCCACGGATGGCCACAAGCTTCGAATCATGCAGGAAACCGACCTTGAACATCGGCAAACTCTCCGACCTGCTGCGGTTGCGCCGCCTGCGCGCATTCCGCCGTCGCCGCGCCGCGCAACGCTCCCGGCGTGAGCCGGAACCGGCGCTGCGTGCGGAGCTGTTCAGCGCCGAGCAGATGGAGCGCCACGGCCGCACGCTGGCCGCGCAGCACCGGCTGAGCCTGGGCCGCCACGTCGACCTGCTGCTGGCGCGCCTGGCCGACAACGAGGCCGTGCTGATCCACGCCTGCGCGCAGCTCACCCCCGCGACTCGACAAGGCCACCGCGTCACGCCCGCGGGCGAGTGGCTGCTGGACAACTTCTACCTGGTCGAGGAACAGGTGCGCATCGCCCGCCGCCACCTTCCCAAGGGCTACAGCCGCAAATTGCCGCGCCTCGCGCATGGGCCGTCGGCCGGGCTGCCGCGGGTGTACGACATCGCGCAGGAGGTGATCGCGCACGGCGACGGTCGCGTCGACATCGCGGGCCTGCGCCGCTTCGTCAACGCCTACCAGACGGTAGCGCCGCTGAGGCTGGGCGAGCTGTGGGCGATCCCGATCATGCTGCGGCTGGCGCTGATCGAGAACCTGCGCCGTGTCGCCGCGCGCGTGATCACCGACTGGTCCGACCGCGGCAAGGCCGCGCGTTGGGCCGAACGCCTCACCGCCACCGCCGAACACGACCCCGGCGACGTGGTGCTGGTGGTAGCCGACATGGCGCGGGCGCAGCCGCCGATGAACGGGCCGTTCGTGGCCGAGCTGTCGCGCCAGCTGCAGGGCCAGGGTCCGGCACTGGCCTTGCCGCTGGGCTGGATCGAGCAGCGCCTCGCCCAATCGGGCCTCAGCGTGGAGCACCTGGTGCAGCTGGAGGCGCAGCAGCAGGCGGCGAACCAGGTGTCGATCGGCAACAGCATCGGCAGCCTGCGCGTGCTGTCGGCCATCGACTGGCGCGCCTTCGTCGAGCACACCAGCCTGGTCGAGCGCACGCTGCGGCAGGATCCCGCCGGCGTCTACGCAGCGATGGATTTCGCCACCCGCGACGACTACCGCCACGCGGTGGAGCGGCTGGCGCGCCGGCACCGGCTGGACGAGCGCGCAGTGGCGGAAACCGTGATCGTGCTGTGCCGCCACGCCGTCGACGACGACGCGCTGCCGCTGCAGCGCCACGTCGGCCACTGGCTGATCGCTGCGGGACAGCTCGCGCTGGAGCAGGCGCTGGGCGTGCATGCGCCGCTCGGCGAGCAGCTGCGCCGCGGGTTCGATCGCGCGCCGCTGCCGATCTACCTGGGCCTGCTGGCTGTGCTCACGTTCGCGTTCGCGCAGCCGCTGCTGGCTACCGTGGCGCACGCCGGCTTTCCGCTGTGGGCGCTGCTGCTGATCGCCCTTCCGGCCGCGCTGGTGGCCAGCCAGCTCGCGCTGAGCCTGCTGAACTGGCTGGCCACGCTGAGCCTGCGTCCCCAGCGCCTGCCACGCATGGACTACGCCGACGGCATTCACGCCGAGGCGCGCACGCTGGTGGCGATCCCCTGCCTGATCGGCAATGCGCACGACGTGGAAACGCTGGTCGAGGCGCTGGAGGTGCGCTTCCTCGGCAATCGCGACCCGCGCCTGCACTTCGCCCTGCTCACCGACTTCGCCGATGCCAACGCGGAAACCCTGCCCGGCGACGACGCCCTGCTGCGACTGGCGCGGCTGCGCATCGAGGCGCTCAACGAGCATCACGCCGACGCGGGCGCCGACCGCTTCTTCCTGCTGCATCGGCCGCGCCGCTGGAATCCCGGCGAGCGCCGCTGGATGGGCCGCGAGCGCAAGCGCGGCAAGCTGGCCGACCTCAACGCGATCCTGCGCGGCCAGGGCGCGGGCCGCTTCCAGCTGGTCGCGGGCGATCTCGCCGCGCTGCCGCCGGTGCGCTACGTGGTCACGCTGGACACCGACACCCAGCTGCCGCGCGACACCGCCGCGCAGTTCGTGGGCACGCTGGACCATCCGCTCAACCGCCCGCATTACGACCCGCGCAAGGGTCGCGTCACCGCCGGCCACGGCATCCTGCAGCCGCGCGTAGGCATCAGCCTGCCCAGCACCGCGCGTTCGCGCTACGCGCGGCTGTTCGGTAGCGATGCCGGCATCGATCCCTACACGCGCATGGTCTCGGACGTGTACCAGGACGTGTTCGGCGAAGGCTCGTTCATCGGCAAGGGCATCTACGACATCGACGCGTTCGAGGCCTCGCTGGACGGGCGCTTCCCCGACAATCGCATCCTCAGCCACGACCTGATCGAGGGCTGCCACGCACGCTCCGCCCTGCTCAGCGACGTGCAGCTGTACGAGGAACACCCCGTGCGCTACCAGGACGACGTACAGCGCCGGCACCGCTGGATCCGCGGCGACTGGCAGCTGCTGCCCTGGCTGCTGCCGTGGGCCCCGGCCGCGAACGGCCACTGGCGGCGCAACGCGCTCAGCGCGCTGTCGCGCTGGAAGATCCTCGACAACCTGCGCCGCAGCCTGGTGCCCGCCGCGCTGCTCACGCTGCTTGTGCTGGGCTGGCTGGCGCTGACGCCGGTGCTGTCGTGGACACTGGCCGTGCTGGCCATGGTGCTGGTGCCGCCGCTGCTGTCGGCGCTGCTGGAGCTGGTGCAGAAGCCGCCGGACGCGCAGTTGGAACAGCACCTGCGCGCGGCGCTGGTCGCCGCCGGTCAGCACCTCGGCCGCATCGCGCTGCATCTCGCCTGGCTGCCGCACGAGGCGCTGTACAGCCTCGACGCGATCGCGCGCACGCTGTGGCGCATGCTGGTGAGCCATCGCCACCTGCTGCAGTGGCGCAGCTCGGCCGAGGTGATGCGCGCCAGCCACCACACGCCGGCCGCGCTGTGGCGGCTGCTGTGGATTGCGCCATGCACGGCGCTGGTGCTGGTGGTGCTGCTGCCCATCGCGCGCCCGACGGCGCTGCCGGTGGCCGCGCCGCTGCTCCTGCTGTGGCTGTGCGCGCCAACGGTCGCATGGTGGATCGGCCTGCCGCGCCGCGAGCGGGCGACGGCGCCGAGCAGCGAGCAGCGCCAGTTCCTGCGCCAACTCGCGCGCAAGACCTGGGCCTTCTTCGACGCCGAGGTGAACGCGGAAAACCACGGGCTGCCGCCGGACAACATCCAGGAACAGCCGGTGGCGGCGGTCGCCCATCGCACCTCACCCACCAACATCGGACTGGCTCTGCTGGCGAACCTCGCCGCGCACGACTTCGGCTGGCTGGGCGCCGGCCGCCTGCTGGAGCGCAGCGCCCAAACGATGGACACGCTGCAGGCGCTGCCGCGCCACCGCGGCCACTGGTACAACTGGTACGACACGCAGAGCCTGCGGCCGCTGCCGCCGCAGTACGTGTCGACGGTGGACAGCGGCAACCTCGCCGGGCACCTGCTTACCCTGCGCCCCGGCCTGCTGGAACTCGTCGACGAACCGGTATTCCGCGACGCCGCGCTGCGCGGCCTGCGCGACGGTTGGCGCGTGCTGCAGGCCGCGTGGCCGCGCGACGTCGACGATATCGCCGCGACGCCGCTGCGCGAACTGGATGCCGCGCTGGCCGTGCCGCCCGCCACCACCGGCGCCGCGCTGACCGTGCTCGAACGCCAGCTCGGCCACGCGCTGGCGCTGGCGCCGCCCGACGACGGCGAGGCCGCGTTCTGGCTCGCGGCGCTGCAGGCGCAGTGCCGCGAGCTGCTCGACGAGACGCAAGTGTTCCACCTCGATCCGCCGGCGGACGACGACGGCGGTTTCCACGGCATCCCCAGCCTGCGCCAGCTCGCGCACATCGAGCCGCTGTGCTGGCCGGGCACGGCGCAGGCCGAACAGCGCCGCGAGCGGGCGTGCGAGCGCATCGCACGCATCGAGCAGCTGGCGCAGCAGGCCGCCGCGCTGGCGCAGATGGACTGGCGCTTTTTGTACGACGGCGCGCGCGACCTGCTGGCGATCGGCTACAACGTGGACGAACGCCGGCTCGACGCGGGCTATTACGACCTGCTCGCTTCCGAGGCGCGGCTGGCCAGCTTCGTGGCGATCGCACAGGGCCAGCTGCCGCAGGACAACTGGTTCACCCTGGGCCGCCTGCTCGCCACCAGCGACGGCGAGCCGGTGCTGCTGTCGTGGACCGGCTCGATGTTCGAATACCTGATGCCCGCGCTGGTGATGCCCGGCTACGAGGGCAGCCTGCTCGACCAGAGCTGCCGCGCCGCGGTGGCGCGTCAGATCGACTACGGCCGCCGGCTCGACCTGCCGTGGGGCGTGTCCGAATCCGGCTACAACGCGTTCGACGCCCACCTCAACTACCAGTACCGCGCATTCGGCGTGCCGGGGCTGGGGCTGAAGCGCGGGCTGGGCGACGACGTGGTGATCGCGCCCTACGCCAGCATGATGGCCGCGATGGTGGCGCCCGCCGCCGCCGCGCGGAACCTGCAGCAGTTCGCCGCGCTGGGCATGGCCGGCCGCTACGGCTTGTACGAGGCGCTGGACTGCACCCCGGCGCGGCTGCCGCGCGGCGCGGCCAGCGTGGTGGTGCGCTCGTTCATGGCGCACCACCAGGGCATGGGCCTGCTGGCGCTGGACCACGCCCTGCTCGGCCAGCCGATGCAGCGCCGCTTCACGGCCGACCCGCAGTTCCGCGCCACCAGCCTGCTGCTGCAGGAACGCGTGCCGCGCACCGCGGCCGAATACCTGCACGCCACCGGCTTCCCCGAGCTGGCCGGAAACCTGCGCACCGCCGAGGCGCGGCTGCGTGTGTTCATCGACCCCGACCGCCCGCGTCCACCCGTGCAGCTGCTGTCCAACGGCCGCTACCACGTGATGGTGTCCGGCGCGGGCGGCGGCTACAGCCGTTGCCGCGAACTGGCGGTGACGCGCTGGCGCGAGGATGTCACGCGCGACCACTGGGGCATGTTCGGCTATCTGCGCGACGTGGCCAGCGGCGCCTACTGGTCGGTGGCGCACCAACCGGTGTGCCGCAAGACCGAACTGTACGAGGCGATCTTCTCCGACGCCCGCGCCGAGTTCCGCGTGCGCGAGCGCGACTTCGACGCGCACACCGAGATCGTGGTGTCGCCGGAGGACGACATCGAACTGCGCCGCACCCGCCTCACCAACCGCGGCCGCACCCGCCGCGTAATCGAGCTGACCACCTATGCCGAGGTGGTGCTGGCGCCGCCCGTGGCCGACACGCTGCACCCCGCCTTCAGCAAGCTGTTCATCCAGACCGAGCTGCTGCCCGAGCTGCAGTCCATCGTGTGCAGCCGTCGCCCGCGCGCCGCCGACGAGGCGGTGCCGTGGCTGTGCCACCTGCTCGCGGTGCACGGCGCCGACGTGGCAGCGATCTCCTACGAGACCGACCGCGCGCGCTTCCTCGGCCGCGGCCGCGAACCGTCACGGCCGCTGGCGATGGCGCAGGAAACGCTCTCGGGCAGCGCGGGCCCGGTGCTCGATCCGGTGGTGGCGATCCGTTGCCGCGTCGCGCTGGAACCCGAGCAGTCGGCCACCCTGGACGTGGTCACCGGCCTCACCGACAGCCGCGAAGCCTGCCTGCGGCTGATCGGCAAGTACCGCGACCGCCACCTCGCCGACCGCGTGTTCGACCTCGCCTGGACGCACAGCCAGGTGCTGCTGCGCCAGCTCAACGCCAGCCTGGCCGAGGCGCAGCTGTACGAGCAGATGGCCACCGCGATCCTCTACCCCAACACCACGCTGCGCGCGGAAAGCGGAACCCTGGTGGCAAACCGCCGCGGCCAGTCCGGCCTGTGGGGCCAAGGCGTGTCCGGCGACCTGCCGATCGCGCTGCTCAGCATCGCCGATCACGCGCGCATCGAACTGGTTCGCCAGGTGCTGCAGGCGCACGCGTACTGGCGGCTGAAGGGGCTGACGGTGGACCTGGTGATCTGGAACGAGGACCGCGCCGGCTATCGCCAGGAACTGCACGACGCGATCCTGGGCCTGATCGCCTCCGGCAGCGAGGCGGCCCTGCTCGACCGTCCCGGCGGCATCTTCGTGCGCGCCGCGCAGCCGCTGTCCGGCGAGGACCGGCTGGTGATGCTCGCCGCCGCGCGCATCGTGCTCGCCGACCACCGTGGCAGCCTTGCCGAGCAGGTGCAGCGCCGGCGCGTGGAAGCCACGCTGCCGCCTGCCGTGCCGGAATGGACGCGGCGCGCCGCGACGGCCGGCGTGCTACCGGCGACCGCAGCGTTGCCAAGCCTGCCGCTGGGCCATTTCTCCGCAGACGGCCGCGAGTACGCGATCGTGCTCGATCCCGGCCAGCCCACGCCCGCACCGTGGGCGAACGTACTGGCGAACCCGCACTTTGGCAGCGTGGTCTCCGAGAGCGGCAGCGCCTATACCTGGAGCGAGAACGCGCATGAGTTCCGCCTCACGCCCTGGCACAACGACCCGGTGAGCGACGGCGGCGGCGAGGCGCTGTACGTGCGCGACGAGGACAGCGGCCAGTACTGGTCGCCCACCCCGCTGCCCTGCCGCGGCAGCGGGCGCTACGTCACCCGCCACGGCTTCGGCTACAGCGTGTTCGAGCACGTCGAGGACGGCATCCGCTCCGAACTGTGGGTCTACGTGGCCGTGGACGCGCCGCTGAAGTTCTTCCTGCTGAAGCTGCGCAACGACTCCGGCCGCGCGCGCCGGCTCTCCGTCACCGCCTGCGTGGAATGGCTGCTCGGCGACCTGCGCGAGAAGTGCGCCATGCACGTGGTTACCGAACCGGAGCCGCACAGCGGCGCGCTGCTTGCACACAACGCGTACAACACCGAGTTCCCCGGCCGCACCGCTTTCCTCGACATGGATGCCGGCGAGCGCAGCATGAGCGGCGACCGCGGCGAGTTCATCGGCCGCAACGGCAGCCTCGCCGCACCTGCAGCATTGGGCCGCGCGCAACTGTCCGGCCGGCTGGGCGCCGGGCTGGACCCCTGCGGCGCGCTGCAGGGCCGGCTCACGCTGGATGACGGCGAGGAACGCAGCCTTGCCGTGCGCCTCGGCGTGGGCCGCGACGCCACCGATGCCGCCGCACTGGCGCAGCGTTTCCGCGGCAGCGCCGCCGCGGCCGAGGCGCTGGAGCAGGTGCATGCGCAGTGGCAACGCATCCTGGGCGCGGTGCAGGTGCGCACGCCCGAACCCGCGCTGGACGTGCTCGCCAATGGCTGGCTGCCCTACCAGACCCTGGCCTGCCGCTTCTGGGCGCGCAGCGGCTACTACCAGAGCGGCGGCGCATTCGGCTTCCGCGACCAGCTGCAGGATTCGATGGCCCTGCTGCACGCCGCGCCGGAACTGGCACGCGACCAGCTGCTGCTGTGCGCCGCGCACCAGTTCCCCGAGGGCGACGTGCAGCACTGGTGGCACCCGCCGCTGGATCGCGGTGTGCGCACGCGCTGTTCCGACGACTTCCTGTGGCTGCCGCTGGCCGCCGCGCGCTACGTGCTGGCCACCGGCGACCGCGCGGTGCTCGACGAAGTCGTGGGCTACATCGAAGGCCGTCCGCTGCACGGCGACGAGGAGTCCTACTACGACTTGCCGCAGCACTCGCCGCTCGCCGAGCCGCTGTACCGCCACTGCGTGCGCGCGATCGAGCGCGGCCTCGCCGCGCGCGGCCCGCACGGCCTGCCGCTGATCGGCAGCGGCGACTGGAACGACGGCATGAACCGCGTGGGCGAACGCGGCATCGGCGAAAGCGTGTGGCTGGGCTGGTTCGAATGCGCGCTGCTCGCCGACTTCGCCGAACTCGCCGCACACCGCGGCGAGGCCGCGTTCGCGCAACGCTGCCGCGACGAAATCGCCGCGCTGCGCGAGGCGTTGGAACGCCACGCCTGGGACGGCGACTGGTATCGCCGCGCCTGGTTCGACGACGGCACGCCGCTGGGCTCCGCTGCCAACGAGGAATGCCGCATCGACTCCATCGCGCAGAGCTGGTCGGTGCTCAGCGGCGCCGGCGAACCCAGGCGCCAGCGCCAGGCGATGGACGCGCTCGACCGCCACCTGGTGCGCCGCGACGCCGGCCTGGTGCAGCTGCTGGCCCCGCCGTTCGACAAATCACGCCTCGACCCCGGCTACATCAAGGGCTACCTGCCCGGCGTGCGCGAGAACGGCGGCCAGTACACCCACGCCGCGATCTGGGCCGCGATGGCCTTCGCCAGGCTGGGCGACGCCGCGCGCGCCTGGGAGTTGGCGCGCATGATCGCACCCGCCCGCCGCGGCGAAGACGCCGCACAGATCGAAACCTACAAGGTGGAACCCTACGTGGTTTGCGCCGACGTCTACGCGGTGCAACCCCACACCGGCCGCGGCGGTTGGAGCTGGTACACCGGCTCCGCCGGCTGGCTGTACCGCCTGTTGGTCGAATCCCTGCTCGGCGTGAACCTCGAAGCAGGCAAGCTGCGCCTGGCGCCGCTGCTGCCGCCGGCGTGGGACGGCTTCGAACTGGACTACCGCCACCGCGGCACGCCCTACCGCATCCGCGTGCGCCAGTGCGCAGCGGGCACGCCCGGCAGCGTGCGGCTCGACGGCGTGGAGCAGGCCGACGGCCACATCCCGCTGGTAGACGACGGCATCGAACACCAGGTCGAGGTCGAGCATCCGCGTGCGGTGTGAACCGTGCCGCCCTCCCCGCTCAGCGATCCAGCGGGCTCAGCACGCCGTGGCCGCCGCGGTTGAGCACGTGGGTGTAGATCTGCGTGGTCGCAACGTCCTTGTGGCCGAGCAACTCCTGGATCGTGCGCACGTCATGACCTGCTTCGAGCAGGTGCGTGGCGAAGGAATGGCGCAGCGTGTGCGCGGAAAGCGGTTTGGCGATGCCCGCCGTGAGGCGCGCCTGCTTCAGTGCGCGCGCCAGGATCGCGTCGTCGAAATGGTGCCGACGCTCCCTGCCGTCCAGCGGATCGGTCGAGCGCCTGCCCGAGGGAAACACGAATTGCCAGCCGAAATCCCTGCCCGCCTGCGGGTACTTGCGCGCCAAGGCATGCGGCAGGCGCGCCTCGCCGCAGTCTTCGTCCAGATCGCGTCGGTGCAACAGGCGGGTGCGCTCGATCTCGCGCTGCAACGGCTCGACCAGCGCGCGCGGCAGCATCGTGCGCCGATCCTTGCCGCCCTTGCCTTCGCGCACCGTGATCTCGTGGCGCTCGAAATCCACGTCCTTCACCCGCAGGCGCAGGCACTCCATCAATCGCATGCCGGTGCCATACAGCAGACTGGCAATCAGCCAAGGGCGCCCTTCCATCGCGGCCAACAGCCGTTGCGTCTCGTCGCGGGAAAGTACGGTGGGCACCCGGCGCGGCCGCTTGGCGCGCGTCACGCCATCCAGCCACGGCAGCTCCACGCCCAGCACTTCCCGGTACAGGAACAGCAAGGCAGACAACGCCTGGTTCTGGGTGCTGGCCGCCACTTGTCCCTGCACCGCCAGTTGCGACAGGAATCGCTCCACTTCTGCCGCACCCATGTTGCGCGGGTGGCGCTTGCCGTTGGCCAGGATGTAACGGCGAATCCAGCCCACATACACCTGCTCGGTACGCAAGCTGTAGTGCCGCGTACGCAGCACCCGGCGCACCTCATCCATCAAGCGCGGCGGCCTGCCGGCATCGCCGTGCATATCCGTGTTTTCGGGCCGATAACCCATAACGACCTCGTTTTTCGCGATATGCACACCAGTCTGCGCCTGCATGCAATGCCGGCAAAGCAAGGCAAGTGCTTGTCCCATCGTAGGATTTCCCTGCTTGACCAAGGCTCGAGGATGGCAGAGCATCCGTGCTTATCCCCCGGATTCGGAGTCAACTAAGCGTTAGATTGCCCAGCGACGGACACCATGCCAACAAACCTCCAAAAGCATTTTGTCCCAGCGCTCTACGTAGTTCTGGGAGCGCTTCTCGCTGCAAACATGCTCGCTTTGGTCTCGGGCCGGCTCCTCGCACTATTGCCACTGGCCGTCCAGCTCGCGGTACTTGGCTCCGTCTATCTACGCAAATCATGGTCCTACATCGCTGTAAAGTTGTGGGCGTTGGTGGTCATGCTCTCAGGCGTGGCAATGTGGCTAGCCGTTCTCTTAGACGGCGCTGCCTATTTCCATTCCGCGCCCAACGCAGTATTCAACACGTTTATGCTTTTGATTGGCTTCTATTTCTTCAAATTCGCCAAACCTGCGCTCCAACAAGTCCCCGAGAGCATCTAACATCTCGTGTATGGACTCCTCGTGCAACTAGCCCGATTTGCCGTGGCGGTTGATGCCGGGTGAATGAATCGGTTGCATTCGTGTATTCGGCCTTGAGGTGAGCAGATGACGCTCGGGCCATCATGGA
>Ga0187815_10000661_pt1 | contig 16394 bp, 15 predicted proteins | sample NC_S_5_FD_132962 | JGI IMG/M metagenome (GOLD analysis project Ga0187815, IMG submission 132962) | Wetland sediment microbial communities from Neuse River Estuary, North Carolina, USA - ASW-S_5 | ecosystem: Environmental > Aquatic > Freshwater > Wetlands > Sediment | place: USA: North Carolina...
AGGTCCCCTCGACCACCACTACGATACCCTTCGCACCGGCATGCTTGGTTTGTTCAATGCCTTACAAATAGCAGCATGACCCCATCGACAAATCTTTTTTCAAGTTCCGCGACAAGCGCCTAATCAGAACTAACTGCGTTTAGAGGTTGTGAGGGCTCGGGCTGGCGTGCAGCTGCAGCTCGAGCCCTTGCAGCGCAGCAACATTGTCTCAGACCCGTTCACTCGGTGCTAGCAAAGGACACGAAGCACTGGTTCCAGTCATAGCAGTTTCAAGAAGTCACGGCGTTTCATGTGCTCACGCGCAGCAGCAGTTCATCGTTTCAATTCTGATCCCGGCTCCACTCCTCGCCCGACACGCGCGGTTTTTCTGCCAGATAGACGAAGCGCAGTATTCGTCTTTCAGCGCTGAGCGTGTGGACACACGAGAGAAATTCCTGCACTCCGTCGAAGGTTCTTTGTTCCTCGATCGGGATCAACTGATCTCTTCTGCTTTCGCGGGTTGCGTGCCAACGGTTTGCAATAAGGGCTGAACTGGGGGTGGTGTCGCTTGCACTCAAGCAGCCGGAATCCCGCCTGTTCAACAACTCTATCGTTGTTGCCGGGAGCGCTGAACGTGTAGCGTCCGAGGGAACTGCGCGTCGCGAGTTCGTCACTCGTGACCATCCCCGCGAGCACGAGAGCGTCGCTGAAGAGCAGTTTTCCGCCAGGCTTCAGAACGCGAAATAGCTCACGCAGGAGTGCGTGCCGCTGAGGGACGTGGCAAAACGCATCATTTGAGAAGGCGGCATCGAACACGGCATCGTTAAAAGGCAGCGGTTTCGATGCATCACAATGCTTGAAACATACTTGCGCAGAGTTTTCTCGAGCCGCCGCAAGCTGACCAGCGCTGCGGATACCTGCGTCATTGATATCAATGCCAACGATGCGGCAACCAGTCGTATCGGCAAGGTGCAATGCGTATTGACCGGAGCCGCAGCCGATTTCAAGCACGTACGAGCTGGGCGCAAGTCCCAAGTCGCGGGGTATTTGATTCGACTCCTCGGTTGTGACCCAGCTCGTCTGCCCGAAATCCTGACCGTACGTCTCAATACGGGACTGGCGGTACACCTCTGCGGCATGGTTCGCGTACGCCGTGTTGTACAACTCAACCTCTGCCGCCATCGGAGCTCCTTTAGCCTCTCAAGACTCGGCAGACCTGAAAGGACAGGATGAAACTGACCACTAATGTTTAGCTCGCCCCATCTTAACCGCCGCAGCGAGTTCTCGCAGCAACTCCAACGTATCGTGCCATCCGATGCAGGCGTCGGTGATGCTCTGGCCGTAGACCAGCGGCTTTCCTTCCACCAATTCCTGCGCGCCCCCGATCAGGTTACTCTCCAGCATGACGCCGATGATCCGTTGTTCCCCGTGCTTGATTTGGTTGATGACATCACGGCAAACGGCCTTCTGGTTGTTGTGGTTTTTGCCGCTGTTTGCATGACTGCAATCGATCATCACCTGTGGCCGCAGCCCGGCTTTCTCGAGCTGGGCGCACGATTGTTCGACCGCCCCGGAATCATAGTTGACCTTGTGACGGCCCCCGCGCAGAACGATGTGGCAGTCGGGATTTCCCGTCGTCACGAAGATGGCTGATTGCCCAAACTTCGTGTGCCCTAGAAACGTGTGAGAGCTGGCGGCGGACTTTATTGCTTCAATCGCGATTTGCACGTCGCCAGATGTTCCGTTTTTGAATCCCACCGGGCACGAGATTCCGGAAACCAGTTGGCGGTGAATCTGACTCTCCGTTGTGCGAGCGCCGATCGCGCCCCAGCTCACGAGCCCAGCCACATACTGCGGCACGATCATGTCGAGAAATTCGGTTCCGGCGGGCATTCCCATCTCGCCCAAATCGAGCAGGAGCCGCCGCGCCAGGCGCAAACCGTCGTTGATTTTGAACGACTCATCCAGATGCGGGTCATTAATGAGCCCCTTCCAACCCGTAGTCGTGCGCGGTTTTTCAAAATACACGCGCATCACAATGCAAAGCTCGGCAGCCAATTCGCGTTTGGCGTTTACAAGACGAGCGGCATATTCACGAGCGGCTTCCGGATCGTGAATCGAACAAGGGCCGACGACGACGAGCAAACGGGCATCGTCGCCGTGAAGGATTTTGCCTATTTCGATGCGCGCCTGATGAACCGTGCGACACGCGTTCTCGGTTGCGGGCATTTCCTCGTCCAAAAACGCGGGGGGGAGAAGGACTTTGCTCGCCCTGATCCGAAGGTCCTCGATGGCGTAGGACATCGTAGGATTCTACAAGGGCAACCGATTTTCATGCCACCTGATCATGGAGAATCGCGGCTGGCATCGCCCCTGCCGATGGTGCTGGCGTCAACGGTCGCTGCTCGCTTGACATCCCCAATCGCCGAGGCTATACCTGCTTTCGTCGAGATACTCTGCGCCGCCACAGGTGCGAGTATCGTGTTCAGCCGCGTCGCGCCGAAATCCGCAGAAAGCGAAGGTTAGTGGGTCGTAGAACTCATTTCATGCGGAAAATTGTCGCGTGTCTATTTCTGCTCGGAGCCGCTCCTGCCTGGGCCGCCCAGAATTCGCCGGATGTGGCGAATTCAATCGCCGCGGCCTTGCGCGCCAAGGATTACGAGCAGGCGGTGCGGCTTGCGCAATCAGCGCTGCAGAAATCTCCGAGCGATCCACGCATCCTCGCTATGAAAGGCATCGCTTACTCAGGCCTGGGGAAGACTCATGAGGCGCTCGCTGCTTACGACCAGGCGCTCAAGATCGCTCCCAATTATCTGCCGGCACTGGAGGGCGCGGCGGAACTCGAATACAACGCCGGTAGCGACCGGGCCGGCACTCTTTTGGACCGCATTCTGCAGATTCAACCGAACAATTCGATCAGCCACGCCATGCTCGGTGTAATCGCTTACAAACACCACGATTGCAAGAGCGCGATCGAGCATTTTCGCGCGAGCGGAGAGTTGCTGTCGTCCCAGCCAGCCGCGCTCGAAGAATACGGCTTTTGCCTGGTGCAGGAAGGCCGCGCGGCAGACGCGATCAGCGTCTATAGCAATCTCACTTCCGCCGCGCCGCAGGATACGCGCGCGCGAAACCATCTCGCCGCCGCGCAATTGCTCGCTGACCAGCCGCGCGACGCACTCGCTACTCTCGATCCGATTTTGCAAGGGACCGATCCAGATGCTGAAGCTCTCGACATTGCCTCGAACGCTTCCGAAGCAATCGGTGACACTCCGCGAGCGGTCGAACTTCTGCGCAAAGCCATTTTGCGCGCGCCGGACAATGCGAGTTATTACGTCGACTTCGCTACGCTCGCCTTCGACCACTCGTCCTATCAGGTTGGAATCGATGTCTTGAACGCCGGCTTAGGCCGCCTTCCGAAGTCGGCGCCTATTTTTCTCGCGCGAGGGATTCTCTACATCCAGGAAGGCCAGTACGAGAAAGGCGCAGCGGATTTCGAGACGGCGCAGCGGCTCGATCCACGACAGGCGTTCAGTTCGGAATCCGAAAGCCTCGCGAAGGTACAACAGACCGGAGGCGGCGAAGCGCTTCCAACGATTCGATCGCGTCTAAAGACGCACCCCAACGACCCTGTGCTGCTGTATCTGCTGGCCGACACGTTGACTCGAAACGGCGCTCAACCCGGCAGTCCCGAATTCCGGGAGGCGCTGAGCGCAGATACTCGCGCCCTCGAGCGCAGGCCCGATCTCGCCTTGGCCCGTGATCTCCTCAGCAGTCTTTATTTCAAGCAGGGCGATTTCAACAAGGCTATCGAGCAGTGCCGCCGTGCTCTGCGGGATGATCCAAACGATCAGGAAGCGCTGTATCGTCTCACTCAAGCCTTGCGAAAGACGGGCAAAACAGCCGAGATTCCGCCGTTATTGAAGCAGCTCGCAGATCTGAGGGAGCAAGCGCGAAAGAAAGAGAACACTCAGAACCGCTACAAGCTGGTCGAGCCAGGTGGCGGAGCAAGTCAGCCGCCGCCTCAATAACTCGCGGCTGAATCCTCGAAACGTGCGGCCGGCGCGCGGCGTGCCGGTCATCGGCTTTAATTGCCTACAGGAACACTGCCGTTTTGTTCCCATACAGCAGGACGCGGTTCTCGAGGTGCCATCGCACAGCTCGGGCGAGCACAACTTTCTCGATGTCGCGGCCCTTCAGGATCAAGTCCTCGGGACGGTCGCGGTGAGAGACTCGCACGACGTCTTGCTCGATGATGGGACCTTCGTCGAGAACCTCGGTGGCATAGTGGCTGGTCGCGCCAATCAATTTTACGCCGCGCTCGTAGGCCTGCTGGTGCGGTTTCGCGCCCACAAATGCGGGAAGAAATGAGTGATGGATATTGATGATTTGGTACGGCGGAAAGTGCCGAAGGAAATCCGCGGAAAGCACCTGCATGTACCGGGCGAGAACGATCAAATCGATTCCGAGCATCTCAATCAGCTCGAGCTGCTGTTTTTCGGCCTCCGCTTTGTTCTCCTTCGTCACCGGAATGAACTGCAGAGGAATCTTGTAGTAATCGGTCCACTGGACGATATCGGGATGATTGCAGATGACGATAGGGATTTCGCAGGGAAGCTCACCCGCGCGATGCCGGTACAGCAAATCAGCCAAACAGTGGTCGTACCGCGAAACAAAGATGGCGACCTTCGGACGGTAACTCGACACTTCGGCGCGCCAGCGCATGTTGAACCGTTGGGCGATCGGATCGAAATGGCGCGCGAACTCCCGCATGTCGATGGCAAAATCTTCGAGAGACCACTCCATGCGAAGCAGCAAAAGATTGTGCTCAGCATCAACGTGTTCGTCGAGCCTCAAGATGTTGCCGTTAGCGTGGTAGACAAACTCGGCGAGCGCGGAAGGCACGCCCCTTTCTTTGGGACAACTGATAAGAAGGATTGCAGTGTCGCTCATGGCACGTTTCAACAGCCATCAGGTAACGGCTGTCGAGCGGCGGCACCAACCCTGAAACTGCCGCTCAGTGATTCCGCTCTCGTGGAACGCAGCTTATCATTACGCAACTAAATGAAGTGAGGTTTTTCCGAAGGCGGGGAACTGCACTTCGATTGAGCTGCAGTTAAATTTATCGTAGCTGACCGCGGAGTTATGGTCCGCGGCTCGAAGGGCTGTTTTAATTCATGTCAGCGAAGAACTCGCCGTGGCGTAAATCTCTAGCCCCGTCGGGGTCGTGCATCCACCTTTGAACTTGCGAGACGCTTAATTTGGTTTCGATCACGGTAGCGTCATTGCGGTCGAGGCAAACAATGAGCGCTTTGAGCTTCTTGCTGTCGGCATTGGTGAAGATGAGCGTCAACTGGTCGTTTTCTCGAACGCGCACGAGGGGATGCCAGGTGGCGCCGATTGCCGCTTGCATGGAGTCCTCGAGGGAATCGGGCGACATCCCAGTTGCGCCGCGAACATTCTCAAAAACGGCAAGCTTCACACCGGGCACACCGGCGATGCGCACGCAGAAGGTGGCAAATCCAAGCAGGGGTATATGTACGTGACGCACGCCATATTGCGTTTCAATGGCGGTCACCACCGCATGGAAATCTCGATCCTTGCCAGCGAAACAGGGCACCGCAAGCAAGAGGAGCGCGAGCGCGGCGAGCGTGTTGCGAATCACTTGTTCTCTCCCTTCTTCCCGGACGAGTTCTGATCGATTTGGACTTTTGGTATTCCGAATTCGCCGCCTAGTTCTCTCAGGTCATCCGGACTGATCGGGCCAAGGATGTTCACGTACGTTAGTTCGTTTGGTTGCGTAGCGATCACGACGAGTCCTGTAAATTTCCCGCCTTCCTTCCTGAAGTAAACTTCGCAGTTCTCGCTTTCTTGCTTGCTCCGAACGGTCACAATGCGCGACCATTCCGGCTCTTTCAGCGGCGCTCGCAAAGCGGCTAGATCCTGGTCCGAATATCCGCCGGGTTTGTCGAACTCGAAGCTGTGAACGTAAATGCCCTTCATATTGGCGATGATTTTTTTCGCTTTGGCCTGCTCGGGATCTTTCGGATCGAGAAAAGCGCTGGCAAACTGGAGCATGGATTGATCCAAGTTGACATCCACTGTTTTCGAGGCGTGGGATGACAGTTTCTTCAGCATACCTCCTGGGTCCGCATCCTGAGCAAGCGTTGCCAGGGGAACAAACAGCAGGAGCGCCAGCGCCGCGATTCGAGCGCACAAGAGGACCCTGCCCGTTCGTCTCATAAACTCCTCCGATCTCTCGCTCACGGTTGCGGTTGCTCCGAGGAAAGCTCGCGAACATTTTGCGTGGCGATTTGCAATTTACTGCTCGTGATGCGCAGCGCCAGCATAAGCTGCGCCTTGACCTGTTCACCCCGCTTGTGTTCCTCGTGGTGATATATCAAGCCGCTCGTCGCAAACGCGATGCACAGCGCGCATGCCGTTGCCCAGCGGAGCCCGCTTGCCCCGAACCAGTCGAACCGTGGCCACGACCGTGTCTTTTCTCGATTTTCGGCTGCCGCTTTGGCCAGCACACGTTCCGCAAATCCTGCCGGCGGCTCAACGCGCTGCAGCGCCTTTTTCAGTTCCTCGTCCAGCCGATTCATATGTTTGCTTCTCCTACAGCATGTCCGAATTTCTGGCGGAGGGTCGCGTGGGCGCGGTGCAACGTGCTTTTCACCGTGTTCAACGGAATACCCATGATCGTCGCGATCTCTTCGAGCCCCGCTTCTTCCTGATACCTGAGAATCACAACCATCCGCATCTTTTGCGGTAAAGCCGCGACCATCTGCTGCAAACGCTTCGAGAGCATCGGGTCGTTCGGCGGATCACTATGCCCGGCCTGCGACCATTCGGGCAAATCCTCCCAACTCACCTCAGCGGAGGCGCCTTTGTTGCGCCGCGCGTAGTCTATCGAACGATGGCAAGCCACACGGCGCAGCCAGAACGTGACGTGTGCCCGTGATTCCAGCGCGTCCAGTTTCTTGAACAGTTCCAGGAAGACATCCTGAGCGACTTCCTCGGCGGCGGCGTTGTTGCGCAGATAATGATAGGCAATGCTGAAGACCATGCGCTCGTGTTCGCGCACGACTTCCTCGAATTCTGACCGGTTCGCCAGCGCCGTAGCCGCGCTCGTCACAGTCCCGTCATCCCGTGCCGTGCTAACGCTATATACGCGAATTCCAGCCCGCAAGGTTGCAGAATTTGTTGTCCTTATGCGGCTCGGAAAATGAAACAGGCGAGTAACAAGCCAACGCCGCGACCGCGCTAAAAGCAGAAGGCCCGCTTGGCAGCGGGCCTTCCAGGGAGAAAGTCCACGGCCAATGCGCGGATGGCCGGCGAACCCTTTCCTGAGCCGAAGTCTATTGTAGGCTCAGGAATGAGTCAAGTACGAAACCGAAGTTTTGTGCGTCCGATAAGTGTATTATATGCAGTAGAATACGGATGGATTGACTCGATTCGGCTGCCGAATCAGCTTTGCTGGTTCGTTCCCATCCCGTAGAAGTCCTCTGCTTTGATGGGCTTACTGGACAGCCCTAGTTGGAGGATTTGCAGTTGATCGCTGCGGTCAAACACCTTGTTGGGAAGAGCGCGTTTTACGACGAGCCTCACTCCTCCGAAAGCCAAGCCGGAAATCAAGGCGAATAAGCAGATGATTCCGGTTCCGATGATGGTTCCAACAATCATGGTACCGATGCTCGGTTCGGTCACTGACCAGCTTGGCTCGTTCCATGTCACTTCTGTTCCGGATTGAACTTGGCTCAGCAGTACGTTCGCTTCCGCTTGCGATTTCGCGCCGGCCACGAAGACAAGCATGGTCAGCACCCGCTTCGCGTACAACGCGGCCGCAGCAGAGCTCTTCTGGGAATCGTTGACGTTGAACTGTCGTTGCAGATCCCGTAGCCTGGTTAGCGCCGCTTGCGGTGTTGGGTAATCGACGATCAGCAAGGTTGCTTGACGCCCGTCGAGACGATACCGTGCGAGCTCCGCTTCCGCTCCTTGCGAAAACCCTAACCGTTCGCCGATAGAAACGGGGAAAAGCTGATTCAAGGCGTAGGGACCAAGCACGTAGTGATCGGTCCGCTCGATGAAGTCCTTTGTCGGCAGATCATTCTCCAAATTCGGCAAGATCCCTTGCTCAGCGTGAGGCTTGACTGCTGCGAGCAACGAAGTCAAATCCGGTTGCATCTTCGACAAATCACGACCGCGAATGTCGAGAACCAGATTACCGTCGAGGATGAGCGCCCGGTCTCGCGACATCGACGAATGCTCGCTCAGATTGGCATGGGGCATGTCGGGCGTTCGCAGATAGGAATACTCGCCGTAACCGCCGCTCGCGTCCTTCATCCGGTAGGCCGTCACTTCAAGCGAGTCGCTCCCGCGAACATAGGTCGCGTGCTCGCCGGACAAGAACCCATACTCCTTGGCTACCGACATGGCCTGATCGGGTGCGGTCGCCTGGCTGGAACTTGAAGCGGAGGGAGTGAATGGCCCTCGGCTGTTCTGCGTCCATTTCGAAAAGGAGAGCGGCAAAATCGACTGGGTCGGCGCGGGACTGGCAGCAGCGATCATCGCAACGAATCCTGCGGCAAAACACAGAAATAGCTTGCGGTGCATAAACCCTCGGGATGGGATACAGACCATTAGACGTCGACATTCTACTCGTGGTTCCCCGCCCACGCCAATGCCATCTCGGTCTCTGGCCGAGGCTAGGCGGACCCCGGCAAGACTAGCTCGACCCGCTGGTCCGCAAATGGACTCATATTAAACGGTTTACGGATCCCACGAATGCGGGGATTTACTGTTCGGTTCGGGGACCCGGGGCTGTCGCAGGGCGGGGCGATTCAGCAGCCCCGGCGTGGGTGTCGGACGCAAACTTCGGCTTGTTATACGAGAGGCTGTTGAGGCTTTCGAGATAGGTCGCGATTCCGCGAAACAGCCCGTTGGCGATGCGCTCGCGCTGCTCCGGTCTCTTGAGCATGCGCTCATCCGTAGGATTGCTGACGAATGAAATCTCCGCAAGCACGGAAGGCATGTTCGCGCCGATCAGGACGATGAATGGCGCGCGCTTCACGCCCCGGTTATGTTCGGCCGCGCTTACCAACTGAAGGCGGTGCGAGAGCGCGTCCTGGATGTCGCTAGCCACCTCTTTTGATTCTTCGATCTTCTCGTTGCGTGCGATCTTCTGGATCAAATCCTGGAGGTCATGCAGCGACTTCTCCGAATATGCGTTCTCGCGCGTAGCAACTTCCATGGATTCAGCCGAGTTCGCGAAGTTCAGGTAATAGGTTTCGACGCCGCGCGCGTCGCGATCGCGGCTCGAATTAGCGTGAATCGAGACGAAAAGATCGGCTTTCGCCTCGTTGGCGATGGCTGTGCGCTGCTCGAGAGGGATAAACGTATCGTCCTTGCGGGTGTAAATCACTTCGGCACCCGGCAGTTTCTGTTCAATGATGTGGCCAAGCCGAAGGGCGACATCGAGGCACAGATCCTTTTCCATAAGGCCGTGCGGGCCAATAGTGCCCGTGTCGTGACCTCCGTGACCTGCGTCGATCACGATGCGCCCGATCTTCAGACCCAGCGTGCGCGTCAGCGAACGCTGGCCGTCGCGCGTCGGTCGTGCTTCCGGCGGCGGCTTCAGAATTGCGGCTGAACTGCCAACCGGTTTTGAAGCGGCTGCTCTCGAGGTGCTAAGCACTGCCTTTTCAGCGGCAACCGGGCCGGCTATCTTTGAGTCTCCCGACGGCGGTTTGTCCGTATTCACTGAAACCGTCTCTGCGGGTTTGTCCACTGCGGATACAGCCAAAGCGGCAGGAGTCCCGTTCGGCGCTTCCTTCGTGGCCACGCTTGATACGCCGGCCGCCTCGCTGCGCAAATCGATGACCAGCCTGTACGGCTTCCCGACCAGCACTGCTGAGTAGTCCTTCGCACCCGTCGCATCCAAGACGACGCGTACTACGTCAGGCCGGTTCTGCCCCACACGCACGGATTTCAGCAGCCCGCTGTCGAAGTTGATGGATTTGCCCGCGATCGTGGGGCCTACCCTCGCCTTGTGAAGATCGAAAAAGATGCGGTCCGGCGAGTGCAGGTGCGCCGCTTCGTATTTCACAGTGTCGTCTAACTTGATGATGATGCGTGTGTGGTCGCTTGCATTGGAGGCGTCGATGGACTTCACCGAAGTCCAAGCTCTGCTGGGTTCGCGAGGTTCGAGAACGGGCCCGAGTTCAGAAGCATCTTGGAGGGCCGCAGTTTTCGTCATGCGGGGAGCCGGCTGGGCAGCGCTCAAGGGGCCACGTCCGGTTTCGCTTGGACTTGCGCTCGCCACTTGCGCCGCCTTTTCGCGCTCGCTGGCAATTTCGGAAAGCGCCGCTCGCGCCTCTTCGGCCTTATCGTTCCTGGGGTACCGTTTTAAGAACTCCTTAAAGGTTGCTTCGGCTGCATCGAGATTGTTCTGATCGTTTTTCTGGACTTCCGCGATCGCAAACAGCACTTCACCGCGATACCGCGTCTCCGGATACTGGGTGAGCAGGAACTTGTACATATTGATCGCCGTCTGGAAGTACTTTTGATCGAAGAGGCGCCCCATCTCACGGTACAGCTCCGCTTCGGCAATCAGTGATGGCACCACTTCTGGCGATTGCGTTGAAGTGAGATAAACCTTCTGGTATGCAGCGATCGTTTGTTGGTAGTCATCCAGGGCACGGTCTCGCGGCAGATAGCCCTCGAGCATTGTCCGCATTTTGACCGCGTGCTCGAATTGCTCGCGCGCTTCGGTCTTCCTATCAGCAAAGGCAGGAGAAACCAGGCACAGAATCAGCGAGGTGACGATCAGGATAGTGTCAACCGTGCAGCGAATACAAATCGAAGCCGGATGTTTCATTCGTTCGTAAAAACAACCCGGCCTTTGGCGTCCACTTCCTTGCGCACAGGATTCCGCGGCGGATCCCATAGCACAGGGTCGCGACCCGAGCCGGGCCGGAAGTAAGCGTCGGTCACCTTTTGCACGTACCGTTGCGTTTCCCAGAAGGGAGGAACGCCGCCGCTGAAGTCAACGGCGCGCTCACCTGCATTATAAGCTGCAAGTGATTTGCTAAGGTCGCCATTGTACCTATGAAGCAGCGTCTTCAGGTACATCGTCCCAGCCTCAATATTCTGGACGGGATCGAAAGGGTTACCTACGCCAAAACGTTGTGCCGTCCCAGGAATTAGCTGCATCAGCCCTACAGCCCCCTTGCGGGAAACCGCGAACGGATTCCAGCCGGATTCCGTGCTGATCACCGCGTTGACGAGAGCCGGGTCGACGCTGTGCCGCTCGGCAACGTCATGGACAACACGCTCGAGATGTGCCGGCGGCGCGGCTAAAGTGAGGCGAGCCGCCAACTTAGTCGAGCGTGCCGAGGCAGCAGAAGTCATAGTACCCGCAGTGCGACCCGAAGGGGAGTCTTCATTTGTGTAAACGAGCTTACCGTGCTCGTTTAGATATGATGCAATTTGGGCGCGGCTAGGTGGAACTAGTACCGTCCACAGTGCGGCGACCAGGATTGCAACGTTTCTCAGCGCCGGGCCTGCTAAGTCCAATGGCAGTACAGTCTTTGCCTGAACGTTCGCAGGTGCAACGCCGAGAACCCTGATGCAGTTTCTCTTCATAGCCGTGGGAAGGCAGAAACGCTTCTGGCCCAGGACTTGCGAGCGGCCCTGAACCAGCTTCCGAACGAACGAAACACAGCCACACCGCAACGAGCCTTGGTCCGAGGTTTCCACGTGTAACCTGGAACCTACTGAAAAGTGACGAGATAAGAACATCGCGCGGAGCGTGCTCACGTGGTTCCGGGGATGAGCATTTTTTGGCGCGGGACGGATTATAACAACGACACCAGCAGGGATAAACGGTACGCAAGGTTCTTTCTGCGCCTCGTGTGTCCTTCTTGGCAGGGTCGGTGGGAGCGGCGATTTTGGACAAATTCTGTCACAGCGAAGCAGAAAAGCAGAAGGCAGAAGGCAGAAACCGATGCGGGCGGCCGGCTCTCCAAGAGCGAATAAAAGGCGAAGAAAAAGGTCTTGCAACATCATTCCCGACGGTAAGGCTAAAAGCCGTCAAAACAGGGAATTTTGGAGGAATCAGCCACGGAGACCCGCCCGGGCGGGCAAGCACCGACCGCACAGGCAAGCCAGGGCGACGGTATAATCCTAAAAGGACACTAGAGGCGGGCCACTGGAACCCGGGCTGCGGGGCACATGTGACGGGGATCACAGAGTTTCGGGGTTGGGTAACGGATACTACCGAGCGAGGTCGAGAGACGTCAAACTAAGCAATGGTGCGACGAGCCGCGATTTTCGTGCTGACGGTGACCCTGATCGGGTTGGGGCCGGTACCACTGTCGGCATGCGCGCTTTCAAGCTCCCGGCTGACCGAATGCGCGACGCCCGCGACGCAATCGCATTGCGATGGCATGAAGATGGACGAAGACGGCGGGACGAAAGTCGCTGCTCTGCCGAACGGCTTCTGCTGCAGTTTCTCGAATGCGCCGGTATCGACGCGAGGGCAAAAATCGCCGGCGCCGGTTTTGCTTACAGCGTCACCTATTCTCGCTGTGAGTGTGACTTTGCAAGTTCCCCGCGCCGAGCAAGACCGATCCACTGAAATCGAATACGATATTCCGCCTCCCCCGCTACAACCGCTTCTCTGCACTTTCCTAATCTAAAGCTGTCCTCAATCGCACTGGATTAGCGCGCAGGCGTGTTTTCGCGTGCGGCAGGCTCACACTGGCTGCGAAAGCAACCCATACGGCGAGTCGAGTTTCGACCGAAGGGTTGCGCCTCAGGGGCTGAAGCCCCATTGAAAAAGACTCGGTTGACGTCGGAGCTGAAGCTCCGACCCCCTAAGGACCAAGGGGGCGATGAAAGGACAGCTTATGAAGTTCGGTTTCGCAGCAGTTCTTGGAATCCTGACATTCTTCTCGACTGCGGTGCAGATAGGCGCGCAGGATACGCCTCCGTCTACGGCAGAACCTTCCAAGCTGTCGGACACTCTCGGCGAGGCGGAACGAAACAACCCGCAGATTCAAGCGGCGCGGCACGCGTGGGAGTCGGCGAAAGAAATTCCTGGCCAGGTGTCGAGCTTGCGCGACCCGCAGGTGGTGCTGCAGCAATTCAGCGTAGGCAGCCCGCGGCCGTTCGCCGGCTACACGAACAGCGATTTTGCGTACGTGGGCCTGGGCTTTTCGCAGGACATTCCGTATCCGGGGAAGCTGCGGCTTCGCGGGGAAGTCGCAAAGAAAGACGCGGAAGTCTCGCAGCAAAGATATGAGACCGTGCGCCGAGAGGTTTTGTCGGAGGTCAAGCAAACCTATTTTCAATTGAGTTATTTGGGGGAGCGGGCGAGGATTTTAGACAGCGATCGAGATCTGGTCCGGCAGGTGGAAGAATCGGCGGAGGCCCGTTATCGGAGCGGCAGCGGCAATCAACAAGAAGTCCTGCAAGCACAACTCGAACAGACCAAGCTTGTTCGGGAGATTACCCAAAATGAGTTAGAGATCGGCAAAACGGAGGCTGCGCTCAAGCAGCTTCTGAATCGCGCGCAATCTTCGCCAGACATCCAGGCCGCGGGACTTTCCGAAACAGCGCTTCCCTACAACTATGACGAATTGCTCGCCGCGGCCAGCGCGAGCAATCCGGAAATCGCGGGGATGCGAAAAATGGTGGAGCGCGAAAAGCTGCAGGTGGACCTGGCCAAGAAGGATTTCGATCCGGATTTCACTTTGCAGTATATGTGGCAGCGCACCGATCCCACCCAGTACCGAGCTTATTACATGCTGACGTTCGGCGTTCGCATTCCGATTCATCGAGCGCGCCTCCACGCTGAACTCGCGGAAGCCAAAGCCGATCAAAATCGCGCGCAAAGCGACTACGACGCGGAGTCGCAGCAGATTGCTTCCGAGCTTCGACAGCAGTTCGTGACAGCGGAAAAATCCGCGGACCTTCTGAAGATTTACCGCGAGGGCCTCATTCCGCAGGCTCGCGCGGAACTGCAAGCGGGCTTTGCCGCGTACGAATCGAACCGGCTGGATTTTCAGGCGTTGCTGAACTCATTTCTCGACGTGTTGAAGCTCGAGGAAGAGTACTGGCAGATGCTTTCCCAACACGAAACGGCACTCGCGCAAATCGAGCAAACAACGGGATTGTCGCTGCGCTGAACGCGGCCATGGAGAACGACGATGCGAAATTACCGAAAGCTTTTCCTGGGAGCGGCGATTGGCAATCTGGTTTTGCTCAGCGCGCTAGGCGCGGCAATCTGGTGGCGCAGCGGCGGGGCATGCGCGACAAGCCAGGGAAACGTTACGCCTGCGACGCCCAGCGCAGGCGAACCGGGTGCGAGCACCGCGACAAGTCCCTCAAAAGCGGCAGAAACTCCACTGGCGCCCGTTCAATTATCTCCCGAGCGCCTTCAGTCGATCGGCGTGAAATTTGGGGAGGTGGTGCGAAGGCCGGTGGAGGACGAAATCCGGGAGACCGGGAACGTCGCGATTGACGAGACGCGGCTCTATTACGTCCAAACGCGCTTCTCAGGCTACGTCGTGAAGGTGTTTGCCGATGCCACCTACAGATACGTGCGCAAGGGCCAGGCGCTTTTCACGATCTACAGCCCCGAACTGGCGGCTGCCGAGCGTGAATATCTGATAGCCAAGCAGAACGCGGAGAGGCTCGCGCAAAGCAGCGTTCCTGGTGTGGCGGCAGGAGGCACGTCGCTGCTCGAAACATCGGTCGACCGCCTGAAACAGTGGGACATCCCGCAGAGCGAGATTGCGCGGCTGGAATCTTCTGCACAGGCACAGCAGGAAATCGAGATTGACTCGCCAGCGTCGGGCTATGTTCTCGAACGCCACGCGCTGCCGAACTTGACGGTGCAGCCGGCCACGCATCTCTACACGATTGCGGACCTTTCGACCGTTTGGGTGCTTGCGCAGGCGTATCAGAACGACCTCGGACGGATTCATGTCGGGGAAACGGCAACACTCACCGTTGACTCCTATCCCGGCAAAACGTTTGGCGGACGCGTCGATTTCATTTATCCCGACGTGGATATGGCGACGCGCACCGCGCGAGTGCGGTTGGTTTTTTCGAATCCTCGTTTGCTGCTTACGCCGGGAATGTTCGTGAACGTCGTTCTGCACGTGCCGCTCGGAAATCAATTAGTGATCCCGGCGGATGGCGTTCTTCAGTCCGGCACTCGGCAAATCGTGTTCGTGGATCGCAGCGGCGGCTATCTCGAGCCGCGCGAGGTGCAACTCGGTGCAGAAGCGAATGGGGAGTACATCGTGTTGAAGGGGTTGAAGGCGGGCGAGCGGATCGTGACGTCAGCCAACTTCCTGGTTGATTCCGAAAGCCAACTGCAAGCGGCCATCGGATCGTTTGTTCCGCCACCGCCAGGGGCGGGCGCCGCAGCAGCTATGAACGGCACCGGAGCGCAGCCGAGCGCGCAAATCGAGTTTTCCACGGAACCAGGAACACCACGCAAAGGCACGAACGTGTATCGCGTGAAGCTCACAACTTCGGAGGGCTCACCGATTACAGGTGCACAAGTGAGCATTCGGAGCGTCATGCCGGCTATGCCGGAAATGGGCATGGCAGCCACGAATATCGTGACGCAACTGAGCGAAAGGGGGCCAGGCGAGTACGAGGGCCAGGTGAACCTGGATACGGGCGGGACGTGGCAAATCACAGTCAGCGCGACGAAGAACGGAGCGGTGGTAGCAGCGAAGCAGGTCAGCATCACTGCGGAAGGGGGAAGGTGAGCCATGATCTCCCGGTTGATTGATTGGTGCTCGAAGAACAGGTTCCTGGTTTTCACGGGGACATGTTTGCTGGTGCTTGCGGGAATCTGGTCGCTTCGAAACATTCCGCTCGACGCGTTGCCGGATATTTCTGACGTGCAGGTGATCGTGCATATTCCGTGGGAAGGCGAGCCGCCCAACATCATCGAGGACCAGGTCACCTACCCGATCGTGTCGACTTTGCTAGCGGCGCCGCACGTCAAGGCGGTTCGCGCGCAGACGATGTTCGGAGACGCGTACATTTTCGTGGTCTTCGAGGATGGCACGGACCTGTATTGGGCGCGGTCGCGCGTTCTCGAATACATTCAGCAACTGCAGGGAGTGCTGCCGAAAAAGGTTTCGCCGATGATCGGCCCGGACGCCACGGGCGCGGGCTGGGTCTACGAATACGCCATCGTTGACCACTCCCATCAGTACAGCCTGGCGGATTTACGCAGCCTGCAGGACTGGTACCTCCGGTATCAACTGGAAACGGTTCCGGGCGTTGCGGAGGTCGCTACGATCGGTGGATTTGTCCGGCAGTATCAGGTGAATGTCGATCCCGACAAACTGCGCGCGTACAACGTCCCGCTTTCCACGGTGATTGAC
>Ga0187815_10000662_pt1 | contig 16389 bp, 19 predicted proteins | sample NC_S_5_FD_132962 | JGI IMG/M metagenome (GOLD analysis project Ga0187815, IMG submission 132962) | Wetland sediment microbial communities from Neuse River Estuary, North Carolina, USA - ASW-S_5 | ecosystem: Environmental > Aquatic > Freshwater > Wetlands > Sediment | place: USA: North Carolina...
AGGACCGAATCAGATCGACTCCGGCGGCGAGTCTTGGACCGGGCCGACTGAAATAGGCCTCGTCCGCGACGAAGGTGCCCAATCGGGGTCGAACGGCTTGGACCGCGCGGCGGAGCTCCGTACTCTCCTCCAGTTCGCGCATCGTCCGTGGAACGGAGAAGCTACACGGGCTGACCACCACAAGGTCGGGGGGCTCATGGGCAAGTTCCGCCCAGGAAGTCGGAGAGCCCGGCGTCGCCGACTGGGGGCCTACGGGGGTCCCGCCCGCCGCCCCGATGATGTCCGGGGTCCAGAGGCCGGCCAGGATTGGTGGGTCGAGCCACTCGACCACGGCGACGGTGTCTCCCGTGGGAGCTCGCGGTTGAGTCCGGGCCCGGTGCGCTTCGGCCAGCGATCGACCGCTCGCAGGGTCGCCGATCTCTCGGGCGACCGTTTCGAAGGACGTCCACACGTCTTCGAGGTTCGTGGGAACCAGGGAGACTACGCGGGGGCGAATTCCCGCGCGGTCGCACGCTTCAGCGACCTCTTCCTCCGTGACCGAGCAGACCCCGCAGAGGTTCTGGGTCAGGAGGAGGTCCGGTTTGAGCGCCCGCAGAAGGTCGAGGTCGAGCTCGTAGAGGCTTTCGTTTCGGGCTCGCGCGTGACGGACGCGCTCGTCGATCTCGCGAGACGGTCGCTCGGAGTCCAGGGTGCGGGCCCGCATCGCGACCGGGAGCCGCTTCACCTCCGGGGGAAAGTCGCACTCGGCGCTGCGTGCCACGAGCTCGGCCCCGTGGCCGAGAGCGTGCACGATCTCGGTCGCGCTTGGCAACACCGAAACGATCCGCATCCCGTCTCCGGGGCGGACCCGAGCCGGGTGAGGCCTACTTACGTTTGCGGGAGGCCGGTCTCGAACTGGGCTTGCTGACGCGAGCCGGGGTGGATGGGCGTGCCCTGCCCTTAGTCGGTACCGGGCGGGCGCGTTTCCGAGGAGGAGCGGGTTTTGCGCGGGCGCGAGGTGGTGGGGGCGGGAGGGCCTCCCCGGGGATAGGGGCTGGCTCGGGCGGTGCGGGCGGTTCGGGGGGGACGATCCCAAGATGTTTACAAAGAGCAGTCTCGCGCTCGAACGTGAGACCGAGCCGGCGCGCCTCCTGGCGCTCCTCCTCTCCTTTCGCTTTCTCGCCGGTGCGATTCAACGCCTCGGAGTGAAGGAACCTCAGCTGCGGTTCTTCGGGCGTCTTGCGGAGCAGCGCTTCGATCTCGGCCCTTGCCCCCGCCCAATCCCCGAGCTCGATGAGCGCGGCGAGCAGGTGGGCCCGAACATCGTTCCGGCTCTCGTCCTCGGCAAGGAGCTTGCGATAGGCCGCCACTTCCTCCTTGGGCCGGGAGCGGGCACCTAGTACCGCGGCCCGGCCGAGCCGAGCTTCGACGTCCTCGGGCCGGACCGCGAGGACCTCGTTGAACGCGCGTTCCGCGTCGTCCGTGAGCCCGAGACCGAGGAGCGCCCGACCGACGCCGACCTTGGCCGGGAGGAACCCGGGCTTCAACTCCGTGGCCTGACGATAGAACCGCAAGGCGAGCGCCGGCACGCCCCAATCGAGCCAGGTCCGCGCGCGGTGGACGATCCCATCGAGCTGCTGAGCGCTCGGGAGGAGGCGGCGCGCCTCCTTCGGGGGAGGCCGGGGTTCTTCCCCGAGGTACGTCTCGAGGCCGAGCTGTCGAGCCAGCTCCGCGAACCGACCTCCCTCGACCAGGGTTCCACCGTGATTGAGGATCTCCTGCGAGAACGCGAGCGGGAGGTGGCCCGGGGTGAGAACCACCAATCGGACGAGAACGTTGCCTTCGCCGCCCAGCAACTGGCGGATGGTCTCGAGCGAGACGACGTTCGGGTCCTCGAGGAACGAGTAGAGGAACCCGTCGCTCGTCCGGAGCGTGAGACCCTCGGGGGTTGGCTTCGCCGCGTCGAGCTTCTGGCCCATCGCTTCAACGAGCGCGCTCGCGAACGCCACGAAAGTAGGGGACGCCATCACGTCGGCGAACGCCCGGTCCGTTAAATAGAATGGACGTCCAAACGCACGTGCCGTGGACCTTGCCACCCTCACCCGATTCTTGCCTTCGGTCGAGAAGGAACTGAAGACGTCCTACGCTCGCATCGGAAAGCAAGCCCCCCGCGAGGTCCTTCCATATCTCGAGGTGAACCGGGAGTTCACGCTGCGCGGAGGCAAGCGGTTCCGGGCGACCCTCGTGCTGGCGGGTTACTACCTCGCGACCGGACGGAACCCTCGACCGGCGCTTCCAGCGGCCGCCGCGGTCGAACACTTCCAGAGCTGGATGCTAATCCACGACGACATCATCGACCACGCCGAGGAGCGCCGCGGCGGCCCGACGGTGCACCGGGCGCTCGCCCAGATGCACCGGCGGGGGCGGTGGGAGGGCTCGAGCGAGGATTACGGGACCGGCATCGGGATCACGCTCGGCGACCTCGAAGAGCCGTTCACTGTAGAGGCGATCCTCGCGACCCCCGCGGCCCCCGAAGCCCGGCTTGCCGCGCTCGGGGAGTACGCTCGGATGACGCGACTGACCGCCTTCGGACAGCTCTTGGACATCCGGAACGGTGCCCTCGACCCCGGTGCGGTTCGGGAGCAAGACGTCCTCGACGTCCATCGGTTCAAGTCCGCGATCTACACGGTCGTCTCGCCGCTCAAGATCGGCGCTCTCTTGGGGGGGAGCTCCCTCCCTCGGCTCCACGACCTCGAGACGTTCGGGACGAACATCGGCATCGCCTTCCAACTCCGGGACGACGTGCTCGGCGCCGGGTTCGATGCCGACGAGTCGGGGAAGAGCTCGAACGACCTAATCGAGGGAAAACGGACGCTCCTCGTAGTGCGGGCCTGGTCTAACGGGTCCGAAGCCGACCGCTCCCGTCTCGCACGTGTCCTTGGAAACGCCCAAGCGACTCCGGAGGACGTCGAGCGGGCCCGCAGCGTCATCCGAGAGACCGGGAGCCTCGACTACTCCGAACGGCGAATTGAGGAACTCACCCGCGCCGCGATCCGATCGGTCGATCGGAGCCGGACGATCGCCGCCCGAGGGAAGCCCCTACTGCATGAAGTGGCGGACCGCCTCGTCCGCCGAAGGTCGTGAGCCGGACCTGACCGGCTAGCCGTCCGAGTCCGTCGACTCTCCGGAGTCGGTTTCCGCCGGCTCGCTCGAAGGTGCGGTGGCGGCCCCGGCCACTTGGAGCGCCTTCGATAGGTCCTGCTGCATCGTGTTGTACCGCTCTTTGAGGTGGTTCTCCTGGCGTTCGACCGCCTTCAAGCGCACCTCGGAGGTCTCCTTGTCCTCGGTGAGGAGGTCCTCGACCTCCTTCCGGTCCTTCGCCCGGACCAGGAGGCCTCCGATGGGGCGGTAGACGACAACGTCCTCGGGGAGCGTCTTCAGCTCCTCGAGGGTGTGCGAGACTTCCCGGACCTTGAGGTCGATCTGGAGGCGCTGCTGTTGCACCGCGCCGAGCTCTTGCTGGAGCCGCTGGAACTGTCGAATGTCGTTCTGGAGTTTCGCGGGGAGCGCCACGGGCGGGGTGACCGGCCGACCAACATAAGCGCTTCGGAACCGGACACTTCGCGCCGGGCTCGTTAGGACCGTCGCGCGGCCTGCGCGGTGGCGAGCGAGAGGTGGATCCACCCCAGATAGGTGTTCAGCGCGGCCCGCATCGCCCCCGAGTCCGCGGCCACAATCTCGAGCTCGAGCGAGTCGCCCTCCCCGCGATGGAGCTCGGCGCGCGCCCGTGGTACCTCCCGGGCCGCTTCGGGCCCCAGGGCTTGCCCGAGCCAATCCCGGAGCGAGGCGTCGTCCACCCGGATGCGAATCGACGCGGTCCAGGACGCGGTCCCGCTCGTCATGCCGCGAGGCGGTGCCCGAGGGAATCGAGGATACGGTCGGTCTTCGCGGCGGCCGCGCGGACGTAACTCGACGGGTCGAGCAGCTCGTCGACCTCGGCGGAGGTGAGACGCGCCTGGATGACCGGATTCGCCTTCGCCCGCTCGAGAAGGGGGGGGCCCTTCGACGGGTCGCTCGTCAGGGTCCGGAGCAGCTCGTGCGCCTCGGATCGCGCGAGGCCCTTCGACGTGAGGGCGAGCATCAGACTCTCGGTCATGGAACCTCCCGCGGACCGGGCGAGCTCCTCGGACATCCGCTCCGCGTCGACGTGCAGTCCCCGGAACACTTCCGTGAGCTTCGTGAGCATATCGTCGGTCAACACGATCGAGTGCGGGATCACGATCCGCTCGTTGGCGGAGTTCGCGAGGTCCCGCTCGTGCCATTGCACCATGTTCTCGAGCGGCGGCAGGGCGAGCGCGCGAACGAGGCGGGCGAGGCTGGTCACGTTCTCCGAGACCATCGGGTTCCGCTTCTGGGCCATGGTCGAGCTACCGACCTGGTGGGCCTCGTCGAACGGCTCGGAGACCTCGGCAATCTCCGTCCGCTGGAGGTTGCGGACTTCGGTCGCGAGCCGCTCTGCGCTCGCGGAAATCAGCGCGAGCAGGTTCGTGAATTCAGCGATCCGGTCCCGGCCGACGATCTGCGTCGGTGCTTCGTCGGCGGTCAGGCCCAGGCGGCTCATGACCCGCGACTCGAGCTCGGACGCATTCGAGCCGAAACCGGCCCCGGTGCCGACGGCGCCCGCCATCTTGCCGACCGCGAGACGGGGCAGCAGCTGGTCCAGGCGGTCCCGGTGTCGGACCACTTCGGCGGCACCGACCGCGACCTTGTAGCCGAAGCTGATCGGCACCCCATGTTGGCCATGCGTGCGCCCGACCTCCGGCGTGGAACGGTGTTTTCGGGCGAGGTCCATCAAGGTCCGCGCGAGTTGCGTGAGGTCGTCCCGTAGGATCCCCGCGCTCTCCTTCAACTCCATCGCCTGGGCGGTGTCCGTGATGTCGGCGCTGGTCGCACCGAAGTGCACCCATCGGCCCGCGGGACCAGCAGCCTCGGCGAGCGCGCGCGTGATCGCCATCACGTCGTGCCGGAGAGACCGCTCCAGCTCGTCGACCCGGGCGAGCGACACGTGCGACAGCGAAGCGGCTCGGTCGATCGCCGTCCCGGCGTCCTCCGGGATCATGCCGAGCTCGGCCTGCGTTAGGGCTAGGGCGGCCTCCACCCGCAACGCCCGCTGAAGGCGGGCGCCGCGGGAGAACAGCTCGCGGACCGGGTCTCGGCCGTATCGGAACTCGAGGGGGCAGAAAAGGGACTCCGCCTCGTCTGTCACACCCTGAGAGCGGCCGCTGGGTATATAGGTATATTCTGGCCACGGCCCGAGAACGCCTGTGGAGTCGATTCCACCGCCGAGCTATTCATCCCCGGCCGGGATGCCCGGGGGACGGCCAATGCCAGGGATCCTCGTCGCGCTCGGGGGAAACGCCCTGCATCGAGCGGGCGGTAGCGGGTCGTGGGAGGAGGCCCGGGTCCAGATGCGCCAGGCGGTCGCGGTCCTCGCGGAGGTCGCCGCGGGTGGAGAGATCCTCGTCCTGTCGCATGGGAACGGACCCCAGGTCGGCGCCCTGCTCCGGCAGAACGAGCTCGCCGCTCGGGAGATCCCGCCCCGTCCGATGGACGTCCTCGGCGCGGAGACGCAAGGGCAGATCGGCTACCTCATCCAGACCGAGCTGACACCGGCTCTCGTGCGGCGCGGGGTTCGCCGTTCCGTGCTCACGGTCGTGAGCCGTACCGAGGTCTCGGCGGACGACCCGGCGTTCGCTCATCCTTCGAAGCCCGTGGGCCGGTACTATCCCGAAGACGAGGCGCGGATTCTTCGGAAACAGTACGGTTGGGCGATGCAGTACGATGGGGCTCGCGGAGGCTGGCGACGCATCGTCCCTTCGCCTCGACCGGTCCGATGGATCGAGGGAGCCGCGATCCGCTCGCTGCTCGAGTCCAACCTCGGGTCGAGCTGGATTCCGGTCGTCGCGGGGGGCGGCGGCATCCCGGTCGTCCGAAAGCCCGACGGGACCTTCGAGGGCGTGGAAGCCGTGATTGACAAGGACCTTGCCGCCTCGCTCGTCGCCCAGGAGCTCGGGATCCACACCCTCGCCATCGTCACGGACGTCCCCGGCGCCGCGGTCTCGTTCGGCAAGCGAGGCGAGCGGTGGCTCACCCAGGTTACGCGACGAGAACTTTCCGAGTTCTTCAAGCGGGGGGAGTTTGGCGACGGCTCGATGGGTCCGAAGGTCGCCGCCGGTCTCGAGTTCCTCGAAGGGGGCGGACGCCGGTTCGTCATTACGGACATCCCCTCGCTCGCGCGCGCCCTCCGCGGAGAAGCCGGGACTCGGGTCGAGGCCTAAGGACGCGGTCGAGGCAATCTCCTCAGAAGAGCATCCACTCCGCTGCCGTACTGGAGCGACTTCTTCGGCCGGTGAGCGAGTTCCGGCGGGAGACCTCGCGCCACGGCCCACTCCCGAAAGAATCGTTTCGGGAGGTCGCCGGGGAGACGAAGTGCGATCGGAACGCGGGTCGCGGCTGATTCGAAGGAGGGGGCCAGGTACGGCGCCACGACCTCCTTTTCTAGGCTCGCCGCGATCCGCTGGGTCCGTGGCCAATCCGTTTCACGAAGTCGGGTGAGGTCCTCTCGCGACCGTCGCGCTGCCTCCGATTCCGACAGTCCCCGGTAATGGGCGTACCCGAGAAAGAGTTCGTCCACTCCCTGTCCGCACACAAGGCGGTCCGGGGTAGCGCCCTCGATCGCGATGGCGAGCGAGAGTAGAATCGCTCGCGAGAGCGACGAGAGTCCTCGGAGTTCCGAAGAGAAACGATCGAGCGACCGGACGATGACCGCATCGTCCAGGGCGACCCGTTCCCAGGGGAGCCCGAAGTGGGCCGCCCCGGCTTCGCCGGCTCGAAGGTCGGGGCTTCCCTCCCGCCCCATGGTGGAAAGCAAGACTCCGGGCCGGGAGCGGAGCTCCCAGGCGAGGAGCGCTGAATCCACTCCTCCGGAGAACAGGACCCCGATCGGCTCCTTTGAGCGTATTGAGGGCTGTATCGCCTCCTCGAAGGCGGCATCGAGCGTCGCGTGCAGGTCCCGGAGATCGGGAGGCATGGCTCGCCTCTTCCGGAGCAGTCGCTAAAGGATGAACCCTTATCCTATCCGGGAATTGAGCCGTCCGATGGCCGGTGTCGAGACGGATGGACGTCCGGCACGACCGATTCGGCGTGCGCTATTCGTGGACCGAGACGGCACGCTGAACCCGGACCTGCACTATCTCAAGGACGCAGACCGGCTCGAGCTCTTCCGCGGCGTCGGGAATGCGCTCTCGCTGGCCCACGACCATGGGTATCTCGTGGTCTGCGTGACGAACCAGTCGGGCGTGGAGCGCGGGTTCTACGGCCGGGACGACGTCGAGCGGATTCATCGCCGGTTGAACGAGCTGTTACAGCCGCACCGGGCGCGGGTCGACGCCTTCTACTACTGTCCCCATACGCCCGAGGCCCGGTGCGAGTGCCGCAAGCCGGGTACGTTGCTCTTCCGGCAGGCTCGGGACGAATGGAATATCGACTTCGCGACCAGCGCCATCGTAGGGGATCGGGAGCTCGATGTCGAGGCGGGCCGAAAGCTGGGGTTGCTCACCGCGGTCGTCTCGCCCCCGGGGCATGACGACGACCCGTCGCACGAATTGGTCCGGAACCTTGGGGGTGCCGACGTGAACGCCCGGTCGTTCTCGGCCGCCATCTTCCGAATCCTCGCCCGCGGTTGACCGGTTCGCTCTCTCGACCCGCCCCGGTGACGAAGGCGTTAAACCCATCGCCTGCTGCCGCCCGCGGGAGATTCCGCCGTGCTTCAAGGGGCATTCGCGATCGTGGGGGTCGTCGTCACCCTGCTCCTCGCTTTCGGAGCGGTGTTCGGCCGTGCGTTGACTCCGTTTGCCGGAACGGTCGCCGCGCTGTTCGGAATCGTGATCGTCCTGTTCGCCGGGTTCCCGTACCTCGCGCTCCTTGTCCTGTTCGTGGCCGCGAGCGCCCTCGCCACCCGCTACCATTTCGACGACAAAAAGCGCCAGGCGCTCCAGGAGGGGCGGTCGGGGGAACGGGGGGTGTCGAACGTCGTCGCGCACATTGTTCTCCCGACCGCGGTGGCGCTCGCAGGAGGCGTCAATCCGCCGCTGCTCTCCTCGAGCGCTACCCCTCTCCTCTTCGCGAGCGCTCTCGCGTTCGGCGCCTCGGACACCTTTGCGAGTGAATTCGGTGTCCTCGCGGGGAAGGCGAAGAGCATCCTCACGGGACGACCGGTCGCGCCCGGGACGAACGGGGGAGTTTCTCGGCTCGGACAGGAGTTCGCGATCGTGGGGGCAGTCACCACCGCGGTCGTGGGGCTCCTTCTGTTCTGGGCATTCCGGACCCCGCTCCCCGACCCCGTGCTGTTCGCGGTCACGGTCGCGGGGGCCGGTTTCGCCGGTTGTCAGGTGGACTCGGTCCTCGGAGAGCTTCTCGAGAATCGCGGGTACCTTTCCAAGGGGTCGACGAACTTCCTCGGCATGCTGAGCGCGGTCGTGATGGCAGCGGTCGTCCTTTCCCTGGTGGGAGGTTCGGTATGACGCGGAGGGCCGACGCGGCCCGCGGCAGTGTTGTGCTCCTTTCGGGGGGAATGGACTCCGCGACCTGCTTGGCCCTCGCGAGCCGGCGCCCGGGGCCCGTGCATGCATTGACGGTTCTCTACGGGCAACGGCACGCGCGGGAGGTCCGGTCGGCCCGGGCCCTCGCCCGCCGCTATCACGTCGCGCGGCACGCGGTCGTGCGCCTTCCCATCGGTCCGCTCCTCGCCTCTTCCCTCACGGATGCCCGTCGCCGGCTCCCGACCCGCCGGCGGGTAGGGGGAAGAATCCCCTCCACGTACGTGCCGGCGAGGAACTCGATCCTCCTCTCCCTCGCGCTCGGGTACGCCGAGAGCCACCGGCTCGCGGCGATCTATCTCGGGGCGAACGCGATCGACTACTCCGGATACCCGGACTGCCGACCCGAGTACTTCCGGGCGTTCGAGCGCCTCGCCCGACTCGCCACCAAGGCAGGGGTGGAGGAGGGAGCGCGCGTTCGGATCGAGACACCGCTCCTCCGGCTATCGAAGGCGGAGATTGTTCGCCTCGGCGAGCGTCTCCGGGTCCCGTGGCAGCTCACCTGGAGCTGCTACGCGGGCGGCCGAAGCCCGTGCGGCACCTGCGACGCCTGCCGCCTGCGGCAGAAGGGGTTTGCCGAAGCCGGCCGGGTCGACCCAGTGCGGCCCGCCCCGACCTAGCCGCGACCGTTCACGCCGGGACCGGCGGGACGGTCGAGGTGCAGAACCCGCACCGCGTCGCCTTGATTGGGATCTGGTTGCAGCAGGCCGGGCATTCCCGGGTCGTCGGGGCGGCCTTGGCCGCTCGAGCCGCCTTTCGGTCTTGGTGGAGCTGGTACGGGTAGGCGATGAGGAAGAACACGACCGCCATGAGGATGAGGAAGTTGATGACCGCACCAAGGAACGCACCGCCGAGGATCGGGCTTCCGTTGACGGTCAGTACTCCGAGAGAACTGAAATTGACGTGCACGGCCGCGCCGATCAGCGGGTTGATGATGTCGCTGACCAGGGCCCCAATCAGCGCGACGATCGCCAAACCGACCACGAAGGCGACGGCCATCATGATCAGGCTCCCCGAGATCAAAAACTTCTTGAAATCCTCGTAGACTCCCATACACCCATCTCGGCGGCGTGGAGCAATTCATCCCTAAAGTAAGTATCCGACCCCGATGTGCCGAGCACCTGATTCCCTTCCGATGGCTACCGCGGCGGCCGGCGGTACGTCCGAGGCGTCTTGCGCACCCGCGCGATCATCTCCCAGAGCCCGTCCGGGACTGACCACCGGGTCTTCGTGGGACGCTTGCGCCTGATTACATCGCGTCAAGGGGGGCGATGCCGAGGAGGTCGAGGGCATTGCCAAGGGCCTGGCGCACCGCGGCCACCAAGGCGATCCGGCTCGCGCGCTCCTCGGTCGAGCGCAGCACCGGCACGGCGTGGTAGAAGCGGTTGAACTGGTCGGCGAGCTCGTGGGCGTATCCCGCGACGGCGTGCACGTGGCCCGTGCGGGCGGCATACGCTACAGTCCGGGGGAACCGCGAGAGGACCCGGATCAACGCCGCCTCCTCGGGGTGGGAGAGCCGAGCGGCCTCGAACGGATACGGCGGTTGCGTCGCGTTTCCTTTGCGGAGGACGCTCGACGCTCGCGCGTAGGAGTACTGGATGAACGGACCGCTGCGCCCCTCGAATGAGAGGGCGTCTTCCCAGCGGAAGACCACCGGCTTATCGGGGGCGGCCCGGACGATGTGATAGCGGACCGCGCCCGTGGCGACCGCCTCGGCGATTCGGTCGACATCCGCATCCCCCAGGTCTTCCCGCCTCGCCAGGACCTCTGCGCGGGCGCGGTCGACCGCCTCCGCGAGCAGCTGGTCCAGCCATACCGCCGAGCCGCCGCGGGTCGACATCCGGCCCCCTTCGGGGACCGTGATATCCTGGTAGATCACGTACGACGGTCGTCGGGTCTCGCCGATCTCCGCGAGCAAAGCATCCAGACTGCGGGCGTGCAGCTGGTGGTCCTGGCCGAGCACGTCAATGACGCGGGCGAACCGGGCGAACTTCACGAGATGATAGGCGATGTCACGGGTCAGGTAGAGGCTGGTCCCATTGGCCCGCTGGACCACGAGGTGGGTCGATTCCTTGGGAAGTCCGTGGGCGCTCACGTCGATCGCCCAGGCGCCGTTCGCCTCTTGGACCGCGGTTCGGCAGGAGCGCAGCCGCTCGAGCACCCGGTCCACCGAACCGTCCCGGACGAAGTCGGACTCCCAGACGAACTCGTCGAACGAGATCCGGAGCCGAGCGAGCGATTGCAGCATTCCGTCGAGGATCGCTTGCGCCCGGGTCCGGTGCTCGGCCGGGATTTCGCCCGACTCGAACTTTTGAACGAGCTCGGCGACTTCATCCCGGGCGTCCTCGTGTTCCTTCAGATACGCGCTCACCGCGGGATACGGGCGACCCCAATGGAGGTCGGGCTTCTCTCCCGGCGTCTCCTGGCCGTCCGTTGCCCGCCGAATCGGCTCGGGCCAGTCCTCCCGGGGTTTCGACCAGATCCAGCTGATCATCGTGGTCTGTCGCCCCATGTCGTCGACGTAATACTGCGTCGTCACGGGAGCGCCGGATGCCCGCAGCACTCGCGCGAACGTGTCGCCGATGATCCCGTTGCGGACCCGTCCGATATGGAATGGCCCGGTCGGGTTGGCGCTCGTGTGCTCGACCACCACCGGCGGCCCCGCCGGTTCGGCGTGGCCGTAGCGGTTGCCGCGGGAGAGCACGAGTTCCAGCGTGCCTTGGGCCAGGGACGCACGGTCGACTCGGAAGTTGACGTACGCGCCCTTGGAAACGACCTCGTGGATGAGAGGCGAGGCAGGGAATGAGGATGCGAGAGCGCTCGCGAGTTCGGGAGGCGGGCGTTTCGCCACTTGGGCGGCCCGGTGGCACGGAAACGCGACCTCCCCTTCCGGCCCTTCCTCGAGGCTCAGCTGGCCCAGGAGAACGTCCTTCGTGAGCGGAGCCCCGGACTTCTCCGAGGCGACGGCCAATCCGTCGATGACGGCGTCGAGAAACGGGCGCCACGGGTCCAGGGAAGCGGACGGGAGGGAATCTGACATCGCCACGAACCCCCCCGGTCGAGAAGCGCTTTAGCGGTCTCCCCATCTTAACCTTCTCGATGGTAGCGCTCGTCCTCGTGCGATACGGCGAGCTCGCGCTCAAATCCCCGCCGGTGCGGCGCGAGTTCGAGAGCGCTCTCCGTCGCAACATCCTCGACCAGTTCGTTCGGGAAGGGGTCCCGGGGCGGGTCCGGTCCGACCGGGGCCACCTGTACGTCGAGACCGACAGCTCGGAAGTCGGCGTGAGGCTCGTCCGTCGGGTGTTCGGGGTCACCTCGGTAAGTCCGGTCGAGGAGGTACCGAGCGACCCGTCGGTGATTCGGGCTCGGCTCCTCGAGCTCGCCGATCCCCGCTTGCGTCCCGGGGGCCGATTCGCCGTTCGTGCCCGCCGGACAGGACAGCACCCGTTCACGAGCCAGCAGCTGGCGGGGGACTTGGGAGCCGCTGTGCTCGAGCGGTTCGCGGACCGGGGACTGACCGTCGACCTCGGTAAGCCGGACACGGAGCTGTCCGTCGAAGTGCGGGGCCCGCGGACATACCTCTCGTTCGAGCGCTTCGACGGGCCCGGCGGTCTTCCGCTCGGGGTAGCGGGAAAGCTGGTCGCCCTCGTCGACGGATGTCGCGGCGCCCTCGGGGCGTTCTTCATGATGAAGCGAGGCTGCCGGGTCGGGATCGTGGTGCTGCCCGACGGCGAGCCGTTCGTGCAAGGGGGCCTTCTCCGGTTCGACCCGAACGCCCGAACGGCGACCTCCGCGGCGGATGCGGCGGCCTGGAGCGCGGTGATCGCCAGCATGGCCGACGAGACTCACGCCGACGGCGTCGTGTTGCCAATTGCCGTGGAAGAGTACCCTCAGTACTGGTCGCGTTGGGGTGACCGGGTGCTTTTTTCCCCGACCGTGGGATTGAGCGACGAGGAGGTGAGCGCGCGGTGGAGGAGCGTCGTGGAGCTCGTATCGTGACACAACGTCATCTCCAGGTCGAGCCGGTCCCGGAGCCATCGGCCCCCTCCCCTACGCCGCTGCCCGAACCGTCACCCCGGGCCGGGCCGTCTCTCCCCCCTGCCGATGCACCGGTCGCGCCGTCCAATCAGGGGCTCCTCGAGCGCCAGCTCCGATGGAATCGAGAGCGCGCGAAGTTCGAGAGCTCGCGTTCGGCCGACGGCGAATCGAAGTGAGCAGGAGTGGCGCGATCGCCGTCCCGACGATTCGTCGCACCGAGGCTTCAAGCGGGCCGGCCCGCCTCCGGTTAGGTTTAAAAGGCCCCCTCGGGTGGCGCCCCCGCGTTCCGGAGCCTCCGATGTCGCATTTCAAGGTCATAGGGTCGTTCTACGCTCGCCGGGGGTACTGGCAGGTGTTCACGAAAGTGCACGATGCCGAGTCGGCCGAACTGGCCCGCGAGTGGGCGCTGTCGGAGATTGGCGGGTGCCATCATGTGAAGCGGCATCAAATCCGAATCGATTCCGTCGCCGAGGTCCCCGCCGCATGAGCACGAGCGCACGCCCGATGACCGAAGAACAGGTCCAGGAGGACCTGATGCGTCTCGAGGCGTACCGCAACCAGCTGAACGCGCTCCTCCAGCAGCATCAGATCTTGACCGCTTCGCGGCAGGACCACTTGCGGGCCCGCGAGAGCCTCGAAGGGGTCGACCGTGCCCCTCCGAACGCCGAGCTCCTGCTCCCCCTGGGCGGAGAGACGTTCGTGCGAGGCTCGGTGGACCGAGACTCTTTGGTCCTCGTCGGGATTGGCTCCGGGGTCGTGGTCGAAATGGACCGGCCCAAGGTGACGGAGCTGCTCGCGGAGCGGATCGTCCGCATCGAGCAGGCACTCCGGGACCTCGAAGGACAGATGTCGACGCTCGACGAACGGATCCAAGCGCTCTCCCAGCGCCTCGATTCGGCCGCTCGACAAGGTGGCGCGGCGACCGATGTGGGCAGCGATTAAGGCGCGACTCCGGCGCTCCGAAGGTCCGGCCCCGGTGCCGGTCGAAGCACCGAAAACCGTTGCCCCGGCCGTCCCGTCGCCCCCGGCGGAAGGGAAGTCGACCCGCGCCGAGAGCGAACCGACGATCTTCACCGAGGGGTTCCTCGGCCGTCGACTGAAGGAGGGCACGGTCGACGACGTGATGGACGACCTTGAGATCGTGCTGCTCGAATCGGACGTGGCGGTCCCGGTGATCGAGCGGCTGCGACGGGACCTTCACAAGGAGCTCGCGGGCCGGAAGCTGCGATTCGGAGTGGATGCGGACGATGCGATCCGTGCGTGCCTCGAGCGGTCCTGTCGGGCCATCATGGCTCCTCCCCCGATCGACCTCGCGAAGGCGGTCCGCCAGCGCTCACCGAAGCCGTACGTGATCCTGTTTGTCGGGGTGAACGGCACCGGCAAGACCACCACGATTGCCAAGCTCGCCGGCTGGTTGCGTCGTCAGGGACTGTCCAGCGTCATCGCGGCGGGGGACACGTTCCGCGCCGGAGCGATCGAGCAGCTCTTGGTCCACGGCGAGCGGCTCGGTATCCGGGTCGTTCGACAGCAGGAAGGCAGCGACCCCGCGGCGGTGGCGTACGACGCGGTGGAGCACGCCCGGGCGAAGTCGGTCGACGTCGTGCTGGTCGACACGGCCGGACGGCAACACACCAACGAGAACCTCATCGAGGAAGCGAAGAAGATCCGCCGGGTCGTGTCGCCGGCCTTGACCCTGTTCGTTGGAGACGCCCTGAGCGGCAACGACGTACTCGAACAGGCGAAGCTGTTCGACGCCGCCATCGGGGTCGACGGACTCGTCCTCACGAAGCTCGACGCCGACGCGAAGGGAGGTGCCGCGCTAAGCGCCACGTTCGTCACGAAGAAGCCGATCCTCTTCGTGGGCACCGGTCAGGGCTACGGTGACCTATTGCCGTTCGACCCCGATTGGATGCTGCGTCGCCTCTTCGCCGAGGGAACGGCGGGATGACGCGGTCGGTCGACGTTGTTCTCGTCCGGCCGAAGGAGGACGGGAACGTGGGGGCCGTGGCCCGGTTGGCCCGGAACTTCGGGGCCGACCGCCTGGTCCTGGTCGCTCCCCGAGCTCAGGTCGGGAGCGTGGCCCGTCGCCGCGCCATGGGGGGACTCCCCTTGCTGCGGACCGCGGTGCGAGTCAAGACGTTCGATGACGCGGTCCGCGAGGCCGATTTCGTCGTGGGGACGACCGACCTTTCCACGGGACGCTCGAACACGTACCTGCGCCGCTCGGTAAGCCCCGAACGCCTGGGCGAGATGGTGCGGACTCTCGACGGGCGAGTGGCGGTCGTCTTCGGGCCGGAGGATAACGGCCTGTCGCGGGCCGAGCTCCTGCGGTGCGACCTCCTCGTCCACATTCCGGCCCGCCGGGAGTTTCCGACGCTCAACTTGTCGCATGCGGCGGCGATCGTGCTTTACGCGGCGCACCGGGCGCGAGGGCCGGACGACCCCGAGACGACGCCCGCTCCCGAGCTCATCGAGTTGAACGGAGCCGAGAAGGAGCTCTTTCTCGAGCGCCTGGACGAGCTCCTGACCCGGACGGGATACCCCTCGCACAAACGACGGGGTTTAATCCTCCTGTTCCGTCGCGTTTTCGGTCGCGCGACTCCCTCGGAAGCGGAGTTGCGCATGATGCTCGGGCTCTTCAAGAGCTACGGGCGGGCCCTGGACCGCAAGGAACATGGGAAACGGTAACGGCGATTGGCTGAGGGTCCGCGGGATCGGGCGCGAGCGGTTCGCGTCGTACCTCGCAGAGTACCTCGGGACCCTCGGTTACTCGGTCGAGCGCACGGACGTCACGGATCCGAGCGAGAGCCGGGTCAAGGGCCGACTTGACCGGATGAATCCGGCGGTTCCACCGGCGGCGAGGGCGCTCGAGTTCCGTCTCTACCCCACGGCCGGCGGCGCCGCGCTCGTGTGGGAAGCACCGACCGAGGTCCCGGCCGAGCAGAGGGCCCGTATGGACCGCCTGGTCCGAGAGATGTCGAGCCACCTGGAGCGGGCGATCGCAACCGAAAGCCACGCGACCGCGAAGGTCGTACGACCGGCCGAACCGCGACTTCCGTGGGCCGGTGAAGCGAAGAACGGCGCGTCCTGAGGACGCGAAACCGGCAGCTTTATAATCAGGGCCCGGGTCCCCCGCGCCGCGTTCCATGTCATCCTCCGCGTACCGCTACATGGCCCAGTCGTTCCAGCAAACGCTCGGAGAGGAGGGAGCGGCCCTCCGACACGAGCGGCTGCTCCACTGGCGGCGCGAGAACACGGTGACTCGGATCGAGCACCCCACGCGTCTCGACCGGGCGCGCGCCGTGGGGTTCCGGGCGAAGGGGGGCTACGTCGTGGTGCGCGTCCGCGTTCGCCGCGGCGGCCAGCGAAAGCGCGCCATCATCGCCGGGCGCCGACCGAAGCACAAAGGGATCCTGCGCATGACGCTCGCGAAGAGCCTGCGCCGCATCGCCGAGGAACGGGCGCAGAAGCATTACCCGAACCTCGAGGTCCTCAACTCTTATTGGGTCGGGGAGGACGGGAAGCAGAAGTTCTTCGAAGTGATCCTAGTCGACCCGACGCATCCCGAGATCCAGTCCGACCCGAAGATTTCGTGGAACGGCGCCCCGGCGCACAAGGGTCGGGTCTACCGCGGACTGACGAGCGCTGGAACCGAGGGTCGTGGCCTTCGATGGAAGGGGAAGGGTACGGAACGGTTCCGGCCATCGCGCGCGCG
>Ga0187815_10000663_pt1 | contig 16384 bp, 17 predicted proteins | sample NC_S_5_FD_132962 | JGI IMG/M metagenome (GOLD analysis project Ga0187815, IMG submission 132962) | Wetland sediment microbial communities from Neuse River Estuary, North Carolina, USA - ASW-S_5 | ecosystem: Environmental > Aquatic > Freshwater > Wetlands > Sediment | place: USA: North Carolina...
GGTGCTGCCGAATGGTTTTCGGCAGTTGCATCACGAATGCCTACTACTTCGCAATAATCTGGAACGCACGTACGGTCGGCCGGACATTGGTTCACGGATGTGTCAGCTGCGCTCAGTGTGTGGCAATCGCCAGCGTCGCGATGATCAGCGCAATCTGTCGCTTAGGTTCTCCCAAACGCCGTCGATGAAACCTCATGAGCAACAATCTCGGACTTTCTCAGTGCGTGCAATTATCATTATGGGACGAAAGTTGGTCATTCAACGCCGTTGTATTTCTCGGTCTCATCTTTCAGCAGGTTACTTCCTAAGGTCAAGCACTGTGCGGCGATATCGTTTTCGATGATGTCGATCATGATGTTATGGCCACCCGTCGTGAGGCCAAACTTGTGATCCATACACGCTTTTATGAGCATTTGCAGATTTGAGACAGACTCTGAGAGGTTCAACCTTCGGTCTGGCGCCGGCATCGCTACGAGCGTGCAAACCTATTTGTTGTGGCGCGCCGCGGTCGATCAGGCGATCCAAGACTATCGGCACGATCCGGCGCCGATAGTCCTCATCGGTCATTCGATGGGCGGGGATTCCGCCTTGGCCTTCGCCCAACGGCTCAATAGCGAAAATATCCCGGTAAGCCTGCTCGTGACCTACGATCCGACGCGGATCGCCGACGATGTGCCGCCAAATGTCGAGCGTTACATCAACATTTTTCAATCATCGAACATCATGGGCGGCGGGAATGTTGTGCAAGCCTCGCGCTTCCACGGTCATTACGCGAGTTTCAATCTCAAGAACCATAGCGAGATCATCCATATCAATATCGAGAAGGCCGAACGCATCCAGGAGCAGCTGGTGCGCAAGATCGCGGAACTTTCGGCGACCCCGACGCTGGTGCAAGGCGAAGCCGTCCCACTGCACGTGGAAGTGCCGGCCGATGCTGCGATCGAACTGTGGGATTCCGGCTTGCCGGTCCAAGCCCATGCGGGCGACACGCTCAAATCAATGGCCCTGACCTATCACGTGCCACTCTGGTCGCTCGCTGAAATCAATGCGATGTCGGTGCGGGCGCCGCTCTCCGAGGGCCAGCGCGTAATCATTCCGCGCCATCTCGTGCCAATGCCAATCCCGAGCACGATCACAAGCTACGCCCCGAATGGGCATTGAGGGCGAACCCAGCAGGTTCGGTTTCTCAGCAGTGCGGGGCGAGACACAAGCCGCTCGGCTGGAAGCAGCGCCAGAACGGCACCTGGGTCGATTGGCCGTTCACGCAAGTATACATCGTGCACCAACTGAGCTGATCGCAATCGGAAACACAGCGACCGCTCTGCTGCGCGCAGGCGCCGGACATCTTGGCCGTTGTCGGCTTTGCATGTTTTTCCGCCATGGCCGGAGAGATCGATGCGGCGGCAAGAACTGCCGCCATCGTGATACTGACGACCCATCTCATGTAGGCCCTCGCAGATTCCCTCCCAAAAAGAAATTAGCCAGAATCGCGCTGAACGGACAAGGCACACACCGACTTGGATGCATTCGCTAGGTGCGCGCGCGATAGGTGGCGATGCCTTGATCCGGCGCCCACACGCCGCGCGGCAGCTTCCCGGCTTGCCAGAACACATCGATCGGCATGCCGCCGCGCGGATGAAAATAGCCGCCGATGCGAAGCCATTTGGGCTTGAGCAGCGCGACCAATCTTTTGCCGATCGCGACCGTGCAATCCTCATGGAACGCGCCATGATTACGGAAGCCATTGAGATAAAGCTTCAGCGATTTCGATTCCACGAGCCAGCGGCTCGGCACGTAATCGATGACAAGCGTGGCGAAATCCGGTTGGCCGGTAATAGGGCAAATCGCGGTAAATTCCGGAAAGGTGAAGCGTGCGACATAGTTGCTGTCCGGATGCGGGTTCGACACCCGGTCGAGCACTGCATCGCGCGGCGAAGCAGGGACGCGAACCGAACGGCCAAGTTGGGGCGGCTTTGTCATTGTGAACCGTGTTGGCTCCTTTTTGTCCGGCCGTCACTTTACCGCCGAAGACGTGAACGCAACATCCGCATCCGCCGCTTTTGGCCTATTTCCATTGGCCGTTGCCTTTCGTCTTTCCAGGCATGACAACGACCGGTTCGATCCTGTAGAAGCCCCGCAGCAGCGCACGGGCCGCGCAGGGTTTCCGGCACCGGCCCGGCGCTCCTTCTTAATTTCCGGTTGGACAGCGCATGACAGCCATCGTCGACATCATCGGCCGCGAAATATTGGACAGCCGGGGCAACCCGACAGTGGAGGTTGACGTCGTGCTCGCCGACGGCTCGCGCGGCCGCGCCGGTGTGCCGTCGGGCGCCTCGACCGGCACCCACGAAGCGGTCGAACTGCGCGACGGCGATAACGCGCGCTATCAGGGTAAAGGTGTTCGGACCGCCGTCGAAGGGATCAATGGCGAGATCATGGACGCGCTCGGCGGCATGGACGCGGAAGCGCAGATCAAGATCGACGAAACTCTGATCGCACTCGATGGCACACCGAATAAGGCCCGGCTCGGCGCCAACGCGATCCTCGGTGTGTCGCTTGCTGTCGCCAAGGCGGCGGCCATGGCAAACGGGTTGCCACTTTACCGTTACGTCGGCGGTGCCGCGGCGCGCCTCCTTCCGGTGCCGATGATGAACATCATCAACGGCGGCGTTCACGCCGACAACCCGATCGATTTTCAGGAATTCATGATCGTGCCGCTCGGCGCCAAATCATTTGCCGAGGCGTTGCGGGCTGGTTCGGAGATCTTCCACACGCTGCGTGTTGCGCTCAAAGCCGCCGGCCACAACACCAATGTCGGGGACGAGGGTGGCTTTGCGCCGAATTTGCCGTCCGCTGAAGCCGCGCTCGACTTCATCCTTTCGGCCATCGAAAAAGCCGGCTATCGAGCGGGTGACGATGTGGCGCTGGCGCTCGATCCCGCTTCGAGCGAGTTCTTCAGCGACAAAACCTATCGGTACAAGGGCGAAGGCAAAACGCGATCGATCGAGCAGCAGGTCGAATATCTGGCGCATCTTGTTGCGCACTATCCGATCGTCTCGATCGAGGATGGCATGGCGGAAGACGATTTCGCCGGCTGGCGGAAGCTGACACAGAAAATCGGCAACCGCTGTCAGCTGGTGGGCGACGATATTTTCGTAACCAACGTGGCGCGCTTGTCGGATGGGATCAAAAACGGCATCGGCAACTCGATCCTGATCAAAGTGAATCAGATCGGCACGCTCTCCGAAACGCTTGCGGCGGTCGAAACCGCGCACAAAGCCGGCTACACTGCGGTCATGTCGCATCGCTCAGGCGAGACGGAGGATTCAACCATCGCCGATCTCGCAGTGGCAACCAATTGCGGACAGATCAAAACCGGCTCAGTGGCGCGTTCCGACCGGACCGCCAAATACAATCAGCTCCTTCGCATCGAGGAGGAACTCGGCACACAGGCGGCCTATGCCGGGCGCAGCGCTTTCAAAGCGTTAGGTTGACTTCGGCTTCGCGCGCTTGTCGGGCGCCGCTTATTGGCGCTATATCCAGTCGCTGCCTTCGCGTCGGGGATGCACAATGGAACAGACGCTTGAATTGAGGTCCGGCGACCGGCGCCTTGCCGTCGACCGATTGTGCGATTTTATCGTGACCTCGGTCGACGCGGCGACCTCATCTGACTCGCCGTTCACGCATCTGGTGTTCGATCGCGTGTTCCCTGACGATGTTTATGCGTTGATGCTCGCCAATATGCCGGAGGCAGCGGACTATCGGCCCATGCACGGCCGCAGCAAGGGCCACGATCTCGCCGACGGCACGCACACGCGCGTAAAGATCGACTTGTTCCCGGAATACATCCGCCATCTGCCGCCGCAAAAGCGCGCGCTGTGGGGTGTCGTGGGTCGCGCATTATGCTCGCGTCCGGTCAGGGATGCCTTCGTGCGGCGGCTTGCCGCGCCGCTCGAGCGGCGTTTCGGCGGCCGCTTTGCCAAAACCGGCATGTATCCGATCCCGATACTGACGCGCGACATTCCGGGATATTTGATCACGCCGCACACCGACACGCGCTGGAAGGGCATCACCGTGCAGCTTTACCTGCCGCGCGATCGGTCGACGCCGCATATCGGCACTATTTTTCATGAGAAGCTTGCCGACGGCTCGCTGCCCAAGCGAAAGCAGATGTCATTCGTGCCGAACAGCGGTTATGCGTTCGCCGTCGGCACCGACACTTGGCATTCCGCCGATCCGGTCGGACCTGAAATACGCACGCGCGACAGCATCCTTTTGACTTACTTCGTCGATGCCGGGTTGCTGCGTTTCCTGCGCAACCGCAGCAAGCGGTTCGGCAACTTCGTACTCAACGAGGTTCGAAACCGGCTGCCCTGACTCGATTTTCTTAGCCGAATGTCGTCATGGAATGTCAGCACCTGCGGCGAGCCGGCGTCGCATTAATCCCACTTTAATCGACAGCCTCGCATGGTGCGGCATGGTCACCCGTAAGCGCCTGCGCAGCATTCTCAACACGCTCGCACTTTACGCTTTGGCCGCATTGCTGATCGGCTATTTCGGCATCAATGCGTATAACGGCGACCGTGGCCTTAAGGCCAAGGAAGACATCGACCGGCAAATGGCGACGCTCACTGCCGAGCTCGATCGCCTCAAGGCCGAACAAGCGCAATGGGGGAGGCGCATTGCGCTACTGAAGTCTGATGATCTCGATCCCGATATGCTGGACGAACGCGCCCGCACACTTCTCGACTACGCCGACCCGCACGATTTGACGCTCATGCTCAATCGGCCGTCGCTTTCGGCACCCGCGTCCAAGCCTTGACACCCAAGCCTTGACACCCAAGCCTTGAAAAGGCGTTGACCAAGGCCCTGCCCAGGCCTTGAACTTGCTGACCTGCGTTCCGAAATGAGCTGCTCCGACAACGATTTGGCTGCGCGGTCGCGAAGCTATGGCGAGGACTCCCCCGCCTTTCGCTAGGGGGGGAATTCGGCTATTGGATAAGTGCCGCGGACGTGTTGAGGACAGGAATGGCAGTCGCCCAAACCAAACAATCGGCCCATAGCGCGCAAGGCTTGCTTCCGAGCGCAGATCTCGCGGCAAACCAGACCTCAGTCCCCGAATTTTCGAAAGAACAAGAGCTGCTCGCGCTCCGCCAGATGCTCTTGATCCGCCGGTTCGAGGAAAAGGCCGGCCAGATGTATGGCATGGGGCTGATTGGCGGTTTCTGTCACCTCTATATCGGCCAAGAAGCTATCGTGGTGGGCATGAAGCTCGCCATGCGCGATGGCGATCAGATGATCACCGGCTATCGCGATCACGGCCACATGCTCGCCAGCGGCATGGACCCGAAAGGCGTGATGGCGGAACTCACCGGGCGCCGCGGCGGCTATTCAAAGGGCAAGGGCGGCTCGATGCACATGTTCTCGCTGGAGAAGAAATTCTACGGCGGTCACGGCATCGTTGGCGCGCAGGTGCCGCTTGGCACAGGGCTCGCATTCGCCAACAAATATCGCGGCAGCAACGACGTCAGCCTGACCTATCTCGGCGACGGCGCGGCAAATCAAGGCCAGGTTTACGAAAGCTTCAACATGGCCGAGCTGTGGAAGCTGCCGGTCATCTACGTCATCGAAAACAATCGTTATGCGATGGGGACCTCGGTCGCGCGCTCCTCGGCACAGCCCGATCTTTCCAAACGCGGGGCTTCCTTCAACATCCCCGGCTCACAAGTCGACGGCATGGACGTCCGCGCGGTCAAAGCGGCGGCTGAACAGGCGCTCGCGTGGTGCCGCGCTGGAAAGGGCCCGATCATCCTGGAAATGCTGACCTATCGTTATCGCGGCCACTCAATGTCGGACCCGGCCAAGTACAGGACCAAGGAAGAGGTCGACAAAGTGCGCACCGAACACGACCCGATCGAACAGGTGCGCAAACGCCTGCTCGACAAGAAATGGGCGAGCGAGGATGACTTGAAGAAGATCGACGCCGCGGTCCGCACCATTATCAATGAGGCGTCCGAATTCGCCACCCACGATCCCGAACCCGATCCCGCCGAACTTTATACCGACGTCTATCACTGAAGTGCCATTGCCGCGACTTGATGTGAGCCGCCATGCCGACCGAAGTGTTGATGCCCGCGCTGTCGCCGACGATGGAGAAGGGCAATCTCGCCAAGTGGCTTAAGAAGGAAGGCGATCCGGTCAAGTCGGGCGATGTCATCGCGGAAATCGAAACCGACAAGGCCACCATGGAAGTCGAGGCGGTCGACGAGGGTACGCTCGGCAAAATCCTGGTGCCCGAAGGCACCGCCGACGTGGCCGTCAATACGCCGATCGCCATGATCCTCGCCGAAGGCGAAGACGCTGCGGCGCTCAAGGACGGCAAACAAGCACCCGCCAAGCAGGTCAAGGCCGAGCAGCCGTCGCGTCAGGAGAAGACCGCCGCATCCGCGCCGCCGGCGCAAAAACCACAAGCAGCACAGCAAGCACAGGCGCCGGCACCGACCGGCACCGCCAAGCCGCCATCGGCCGAGATCATGCCGGAGCCGGAAGTGCCCGAAGGCACCGAGCTCGTGTCTATGACCATGCGCGAAGCGTTGCGCGACGCCATGGCCGAAGAAATGCGGCGTGATCCCGACGTCTTCGTCATGGGCGAGGAAGTCGCCGAATATCAAGGCGCATACAAAGTCACGCAGGGACTGTTGGACGAATTCGGCGCGCGGCGTGTCATCGACACGCCGATCACAGAACATGGCTTTGCCGGCGTCGGCATCGGCGCGGCGCTGGCCGGATTGAAACCGGTCGTCGAATTCATGACCTTCAACTTCGCCATGCAGGCGATGGATCAGCTCATCAACTCGGCGGCAAAAACCCAGTACATGTCCGGCGGACAGGTCAGAGTCTCGATCGTATTCCGCGGTCCGAACGGACCGGCTTCGCGCGTCGCCGCGCAGCACAGCCAGGATTATTCGGCCTGGTACTCGCACATCCCCGGCTTGAAAGTGATCGCTCCATCCAATGCCGCCGACGCCAAGGGCCTGCTTAAGGCCGCGATCCGCGATCCCAATCCGGTGATCTTTCTCGAAAACGAAATCCTCTACGGTCATTCCTCGCTGGTGCCAAAGCTCGCCGATTACGTGCTGCCGATCGGCCGCGCGCGTGTGGTACGCCCCGGTAAGGACGTTACGATCGTCGCCTGGTCGATGGGAATGAGCTACGCGCTCAAGGCGGCGGAGGATCTGGCCAAGGAGAATATCGAGGCCGAGCTGATCGATTTGCGCACGCTCAAGCCGATGGACATCGACACGATCGTCGAGTCGGTGAAAAAGACCGGGCGGCTTGTTACCGTCGAGGAAGGCTGGAAGCAATCGGGCGTCGGCGCCGAGATCGCCGCGCGCGTGATGGAAGACGCATTCGATTATCTCGATGCTCCCGTGACCCGCGTCTGCGGCAAGGACGTGCCGATGCCTTATGCCGCAAATTTGGAAAAGCTCGCGCTGCCGTCGGTCGCCGAAGTCATCGAGGCGACCAAGGCAGTTTGCTACCGGTAACTCGGTGAAACTGGCGCGCCATGCCCATCAATATCCTGATGCCCGCCCTGTCGCCCACGATGGAAAAGGGCAACCTTGCCAAGTGGCTCAAGAAAGAGGGCGACCCGGTCAAGACCGGCGATGTGATCGCCGAGATCGAGACCGACAAGGCGACGATGGAATACGAGGCTATCGAGGACGGCACGCTGGCCAAGATCGTGGTGCCGGAAGGCACCAATGATGTCCTGGTCAATCAGCTCATCGCCGTCTTGGCTCAGGAAGGCGAGGATGTGAAGGCCGCCGCTGCGGCCGCGGCGAAAGCCGGTCCAGCGGCGAAGACGCCGAGTGCGGTGGAACCGGCGCCAAAGCCGGCGCAACCGGCCGCATCCTCGGTTGCTCAGGAGGCAAAAGCTCGGCCGGCTGCGCCACCACCGCCGGCTCCATCAGTGCCGCGGCGCAACGGAGGCGAGCCAGCCCGGACCAATGACCGTGGTTCAGTTGCGACCACAGCTCCCGCCGCGGGGCGCATTTTCTCCTCGCCGCTGGCGCGCCGGCTCGCCAAAGAGGCGGACATAGAAATCGGCCGTATCCAGGGTTCAGGTCCGCATGGCCGCGTCGTCGCCCGCGATATCGCAGCGGCGCGTGAAGGCCATGGCTTGCGTGCGCCCGCTGCCGCTCCTGCCAGCGGTCCCGCTCCCATGATCGCGCCGGCGATGACCGATCCGCAAATCCGCGCGCTCTATGAGGATGGCAGCTACGAGGTCGTGCCGCACGACGGCATGCGTCGCACCATCGCGGCGCGACTCACCGCCTCGGTGCAGACGATCCCGCATTTTTATCTCACCGTCGATTGCGACATCGGCAAACTCCTGGAAGCGCGCGAGGAAATCAACGCCACGGCGCCGAAGGACAAAGATGGCAAGCCCGTCTACAAACTCTCGGTCAATGATTTCGTCATCAAAGCCTTGGCGTTGGCGCTAAAGCGCATTCCCGACGCCAATGTCAGCTGGACCGAAGCCGGCATGCTCAAACATAAGCATTCCGATATCGGCGTAGCAGTGGCGATGCCGAATGGCTTGATCACGCCGATCATCCGCAACGCCGAGAGCAAATCGCTGTCGACAATTTCAAACGAGATGCGCGAACTCGCAAGCCGGGCGCGGGCGCGCAAACTCAAGCCGCAGGAATATCAGGGCGGCACCACGGCGATTTCGAACCTCGGCATGTACGGCATCAAGGATTTCACGGCCGTGATCAACCCGCCGCATGCCACGATTCTCGCGGTCGGCGCCGGCGAGGAGCGCGCGGTGGTGCGCAACGGCAAGATCGAAGCCGCCCATATCATGAGCGTCACCATGTCCTGCGATCATCGCGCCGTCGACGGCGTGCTTGGCGCAGAGCTAATCGGCGTGTTCAAAGCGCTGATCGAAAACCCAGTGATGATGCTGGTGTAATCCAGGACGGTTTAGCGCGGGTCGAGACCCTTGGAGCGGAACACAGCGGCCGCTTCCGGCGAACGCAAACTACCGATCAGCGCTTTCCCGGTTTCGGCATTCTTGCTCCCTGTCATGACCGCGGCGACAAATTCCGTGACTACGTTCAGATCACCGGGGAGGAAGCCGACGATTTCGACGCCGGATACGTGCAGCAATTCAGGTTTTTGCTGAACCGCAAGTTCAGCCTCGCCGGTCAAAAGCAGTTCGGCGGAAAAACCGCCGGCCGGCGGATATTTGGTCTTCGGCTTCATTTGCTCGGCGATGCCCATGCGCTCGAGCAGTTTGGCGAAATAGACTCCGCTGGCGCCGCCCGCCGACGGCTCGCTATAGGCGATCGATTTTGCGTTGAGCAGTGTTTGCTTTAGAGCCGCGGGAGTGGAGATATCCGGCTTCGGGGCGCCCGCCTTGACGGCAATGGCGACGCCCGACCCGGCCAGTGTCACATCCGTGCCCGATAGAATTTTTCGCTGCTTGTGCAACGTATCGATACCGGCCCGGCTGAGGATCAGGACGTCGGTTCGCTCGCCGGCCTCGATGCGCGCGACCAGCATCGGCGCGGTGCCCCAGGTGACGGCAAGCCTGCTGCCATTTTGTTTTTCGAATTTCCGGAACAATTCCTCGGCGGCGCTGCGCACGCCGATGCTGCTGTAAACACTTAGTTGGCTCATCGTCAACGATCCTTGTTGCATCGATTTATATCGCGTGCGAATGAGCGTGCGAAACAGAAATCGGGGTCACGGCCGATATGGAAGACTGCATCGCCGGCTACCGCCGCTTTCGCGCCGGCACTTGGCGCAACGAACGCGCCCGCTTCGACAAGTTGAGCAAATTCGGACAGAAGCCGCGCGCGCTGGTGATCGGTTGTTCGGATAGCCGGACCGATCCACAAATGGTCTTTAATGCGGCCCCGGGCGAACTCTTCGTCATCCGCAATGTCGCTAATCTCGTGCCGCGCTACGGGCCGGATGATCAGCCGCACGGGATCAGCGCCGCAATCGAATTTGCGGTGCGGGCCCTCAATGTGCCCCAGATCATCGTGATGGGGCACGCAATGTGCGGCGGCATTCAGGCGCTTCTGAACGGTCCGCCCGCCGAAGTTTCCGATTTCGTCGGTCAATGGGTGCGTATCGCCGAACCGGCGCGGCTGCGCGCCATGGCGGCGCCAGCGGAGCGCCGGCAAGATGTTTGCGAGCACGAATCGGTCCGGCTTTCGCTCGACAATCTGATGACCTTCCCATGGATCGCAACGGCGATCAGCGCCGGGAGGCTCAAGCTTCACGGCTGCTTTTTTGATATCCGTTCTGGTATTTTGGAGCGGCTCGGCGGCGATGGCATTTTTCGCGCTATAGCGGATTGAATTCTCCTACAATCAATGGGGGGCTTGGTTCGCTTCGCGCCCATGTCTAAGTCACATGTCTAAATCGCATGTCTGAATCAACGGAGCCCAAGCACCGCCCGCGACGACAGCGAAGATGCTCGATAAGGTCCGACGCAGTTGCGTTTTGGCGAGGAATGAATGGCTGACACGAACTACGACATTATCATCATCGGTTCAGGACCAGGAGGCTACGTCACTGCCATCCGGGCTGCGCAGCTTGGATTCAAGACGGCCATTGTCGAGCGCGATTATCTCGGCGGCATTTGCCTCAACTGGGGTTGCATCCCGACCAAGGCGCTCCTGCGCTCGGCGGAGATTTTGCACTATTTGCGGCACGCCAAGGATTATGGACTGGCGGCCGGCGAGGTGACCTATGATCCCTCCGCTGTCGTCAAACGCTCGCGCGCCGTCGCCAAGCGGCTCAACGACGGCGTCGGCTTCCTCATGAAGAAGAACAAGGTTGCCGTGATCTGGGGCGAGGCCGCGATCGACGGGCCCGGCAAAGTCACCGTAAAGGCCGGTCGCGGCGAAGCGCCCAAGGGCGCGCTCGGCGCCGGTGCCTATGCGGCCAAGCACATCATTATCGCGACCGGCGCGCGCCCACGCGTGTTGCCCGGCATTGAGCCCGACAAGAAACTGGTGTGGACCTATTTCGAAGCCATGGTGCCGGATCGAATACCGAAATCGCTCCTTGTTATCGGCTCGGGCGCGATCGGCATCGAATTCGCTTCCTTCTACTGCACGCTCGGCGCGGAGGTGACCGTGGTCGAGGTGTTGCCGCAAATCCTGCCCGTCGAGGATGCCGAGATCGCCGCCTTTGCGCGCAAGAGCTTCGAAAAACAAGGCATCAAGATCTTCACCGGCGCCAAAGTGACAAAGCTCGATAAAAAATCGGACAGCGTCACCGCGACGGTCGATGACGGCAAGGGCGGGATACAAACGCTCGCGTTCGAGCGTGTCATCTCAGCAGTCGGAGTCGTCGGCAATATCGAGAACCTCGGCTTGGAAAAGCTCGGAGTGAAAACCGACCGCGGCGCCATTGTCATCGATGGGATGTGCAAAACCAACGTACCGGGACTCTATGCCATCGGCGATGTCGCCGGTCCGCCGCTTTTGGCGCACAAAGCCGAGCATGAAGGCGTGATTTGCGTCGAGGCCATCAAGGGCCTGCATCCGCATCCGATGGACAAGCTCTTAATTCCCGGATGCACGTATTGTTCGCCGCAGATCGCTTCGGTTGGGCTCACCGAACAAGCCGCCAAAGACAAAAAGCTCGAGATTCGCGTCGGCCGCTTCCCATTCGTCGGTAACGGCAAGGCAATCGCGCTCGGCGAGGATCAGGGGCTGGTCAAGGTGATCTTTGACAAGAAAACCGGTCAGCTCTTGGGCGCGCACATGGTCGGTGCCGAGGTTACCGAACTTATCCAGGGTTATGTGATCGCGATGAACCTCGAGACCACCGAAGAAGAGCTGATGCACACCGTTTTCCCGCATCCGACGCTGTCGGAGATGATGAAGGAAGCGGTATTGGACGCCTATGGACGGGTGCTAAATATCTAAACCAATCCAGCCATCGGCTTCACCGCCTCGCTGCCAGGGAATACAGACTGCGCCAATGCCCTTTCATCTGCGCGCAGGTGGTCGCGCAACACGCCCTTGAGTACAGCGCGCAGATCGGTCGTCGGCTTGAGATCGCGATCCTGGTAGAGATTCGCCGGCTTTAATCCAGGCCAATCGGCAATCACGCGCCCGCCTTTGAGAGCACCGCCGATCAAAAGCGCCACGGTCGCGGTGCCGTGGTCGGTGCCGTCGGTGCCGTTGATGCGGGCGGTACGGCCGAATTCGGTTGCGAGCGCGACCACGGTCTCGCGCCAGGCCGGGCCCATATTGCTCTTGATCGCGCTCAGCGCCTCGTCCAGCGCGCCAAGCAATTGCGACAACCGGCCCTGCGCGATGCCTTCGTTGAAATGGGTATCCCAGCCGTCGAGCGCGAGCGCGCCGACGCGCGGCCCATCGGATTGCGCCAGGAACTTTGCAGCGGTACCCGCCGCTTCGGAAAAGTAAGCACGAACTTGTCCAGGACCGGGCGCGGCGGGCTTTTGCGCGGTGCCGGGCTGTTCTACGGCTGCCGCGAGCTTAAAATTGTCTTCAAGAACACCGGCGAGTCTGGCATCGCAATCGCGATAGAGAGCGAGAAGCCGCTGCACGGTATCTTCGCTCGCCGGCAGCACCCGCTGCGGCGACCACGACAAGACCGGCGCGGGACCGCGCACCACGAGCGGAGTTACCGGTCCGACCGCGAACAATTTGCTGCCCTTCGGATCGACGCGTCCCCCTGGCGTCAGGCCGGCCAGCGCGCGATTAAGCCAGCCGCTCTCGCTTGCGCCGGGCTTTGGTAATCCGCTCTCCAACAGATCCTGGCCATCGAAATGCGAGCGCTCGCGATAGGGCGTGGCGCTGGCATGAACGACGATGGCTTCTTTTGCCTCAAACATGCGGTGCAGGTTTGGCATCGCCGGATTGAGCGCAAAGAAGTCATCGAGCTTGAGCGCCGGCAGCTTGCCATCGAGCGTCAGCGCATTGTCGCCGCGCAGCGCGAGCCAATCCGGATCGCCGACCGGCGCTACTGTCGCAAGTCCGTCCAGTGCGCCGCGGAGAATGACTGTGAGAAAACGCGGATCGCGGCCTTCGGCGCGGGCAAGCTTCGGCAAATGCGCCCAGGCGAATAGCGTTCCCGAGGCAAGCACTAGTTCGCGGCGCGAGGGTGCATGCAGTCTCATTGTCATCTCCGCAGAAACTCGGGCGCCATGACCAGCAGCGCCAAGGCCTGGCTGCGGCTTTCGGCGCGCGCCACGGTCTCACGCGTCTGCGGCGAGGCGAGGGGGCCAAGCCCGCTCTCAAGAAGTTCCAGCGGCTCGGCGCGTGAGGCGCGTCCGGCAAATTCGGTGGCGATATCGATGCGCCGCGCTATGCCGTCGACCCACGCCGCTTCATTGTCCGAATAACCGTTCGGCGCCGGCGGCCGCCATAGCGGCGCGCCGAGCGCCACTTGCGCATTCATGATGCGGCCGATCGGAATGTCCGCCGCAGTTCCAGTGAGGCGAATGACGCCAGCAATCCATTCCGCCGGCGGTTTGAGCTTTTGTCGCGGCGCGGTCCACGATTCCTCGGCCGTCACCAATGTTTTCGCTACTTGCTTCAAGTCGCCATCGGTGTCGAGAAACACTTTTGCCAGTTTGGTCACAAGCGACGGCGGCGGATCGTCAGCGACAAAATGCCGAGCGAGCTTTTCGCCGATGTGCTGCGCTGTCGCCGGATGCCGCGCCAAATCAGCGAGCACGGCACGGCCCTGATCGAGGCCGCCTTCGGCGTAACGCTTGCCGAGCACGACCTGATTGCCCGGCTCATGGAAACGTCGAACGAAGACAAATTCGCCGCCATGGACCGGCTCCTCGGGACGCAGCCAGGTCCAACCGGTGAGGACTTTGGCGAAGTTGGTCACATCGGCTTGGCTATAGCCGCTGCGAACGCCGAGCGTGTGCAATTCGAGCGTTTCGCGCGCGAGATTCTCATTAAGGCCCTTGTCCTGGTTGATGCCAGCAATCGAGTCCGCACCCATCGACTGCACATTGTCGAGGTAGAGCAGCATCGCAGGGTGACTTTCCACGGCCTGCAAAAGATCGGCGAAACGGCCGAGCGCGTGCGGCCGGATGGCTTCGCGCTCGTAGGCGCCGACCATGGCGGCGTCTTTGTCGGCGGAAACGCAGAAGTGGTTCGACCAGAACCAGACCAGTCGCTCGACCAGGCCGATCTCGGCGTTGGCAGCGGCGTCAAAGCGCGCTTTGGCCTCGCTCAGAATGATCTGTTGCGGCAGCGGCGGCTTCTGGACGGGCGCGCCGCTCTCAGCGCCAGGCAATTTGGCCATTTGCGAAGCGGCCTCCGCTTCACCGCTTGCGTTCGCTTGCTTTTGCTGGCGTGACGCAAGCTTCTGCTCGGCGCGGCGCTCAGCGCGAAAATCGAAAACCTGGCGCGCCGCCTCAGAGCTCGACATCAGATTTGGCGCGTCAAGCCGGCCGGCACCTGGCCGTTCAACATCGGCTAACAGCGCGCCGCGGGGATCGGTTGCAACCGCGGCGATCGCATCGCCAACCGGACCAAAGCCGAACCTGTGGAGGCCGAGCGCCGCTGCGGCTTTTCCGGAACTCAGCCCGCTCTTTGCACTCATGGAATCGTCTAGAACGCGTCGCGCGCCCCACGCTCCATCAACAGACTTTCATTATGGCAAAAGTTGCGGCGCCTAAGGGAAAAACTGCAAGGAAAACATTACGATCCGTTCATCTCCTGGTCGCTACGGCGGGCGGCTTGCGGCACCCAAAGCGCAGCCGTAAGTATCGTCTGCGGGCCGATTGTCCGCGCAGGGGAATTCGCAGGGAACCTGTCTGGCGATGGCCATATTGATCGATACCGTTGCCAAACAAGGCCGCCCGCGTCATCCGGAAAAGGCGCATCGGCCGGATCAACCCGTCTTGGCCAAGCCTGATTGGATCCGTGTCAAGGCGCCGGTCTCGGCCGGCTACCTCGAGACACAGCGGATCGTTCGCGAACACGATCTGCACACCGTATGCGAAGAGGCCAGCTGCCCAAATATCGGCGAGTGCTGGGAGGCCAAGCACGCGACTTTCATGATCATGGGCGACACCTGCACGCGGGCTTGCGCATTCTGCAACGTCAAAACCGGCCTGCCGGGTCCGCTCGATCCCGGTGAGCCCGAGCACGTCGCCGCTGCGACCGCAAAGCTTGGGCTGACGCACGTTGTCGTCACCTCGGTTGATCGCGACGATCTTGACGATGGCGGAGCGGCGCATTTTGCCGCGGTCATTCGCGCCATTCGGGCGCACTGCTCGGATACCACGATTGAAGTCCTGACGCCGGATTTTCTGCGCAAAGCGGGCGCGGCTGAAATCGTGGTCGCTGCTCGTCCCGACGTCTTCAATCACAATTTGGAGACGGTTCCATCCAAATACGTCAGCGTGCGGCCAGGAGCGCGATACTTCGCCTCGATCCGCCTGTTGCAACGCGTCAAAGAAATCGATCCTGAGATTTTCACGAAGTCAGGGATCATGGTCGGGCTCGGCGAACAGCGCAACGAAGTCTTGCAAGTCATGGACGATTTGCGCGCCGCCGATGTCGACTTTCTAACCATCGGGCAATATTTGCAGCCCTCGCGCAAACATCACCCGGTGCTGCGTTTCGTACCGCCTGACGAGTTCAAGGAACTCACGGCGATCGCCTATGCGAAGGGCTTTTCGATGGTTGCGGCGAGTCCGCTGACACGCTCGTCACATCACGCTGGCGATGATTTTGCTCGGCTGAAGGCGCTACGGACCTTGCATCGATAATGCCGCAGTTCTCGACCAAGCGGCATGTTCAGCATTCCGCGTCCGACATGTTCGAGCTCGTTGCCGAGGTCGAACGTTATCCCGAGTTCGTCCCGTTGTGCCGGTCGCTTCGCGTGCGCAAGCGATCGGCGGCAGCAGACGGCCGGGAGATCATTATCGCCGACATGACAGTTGCCTATAAGCTTATCTACGAAACGTTCACGAGCCGCGTAACGCTCGATCGTGCCGGGCTTGAAATCCTCGTCGAATACCTCGAAGGACCGTTCCGAAAAATGAACAACCGCTGGAGATTTCATCCGGCGGGGCAGGGCGTCTGCGACGTCGAGTTTTTCATCAGCTATGAATTCCGCAGCCGCACGCTTGGTCTTTTGATGGGGGCGATGTTCGACGCCGCTTTTCGCCGATTTTCGGCGGCATTTGAACGGCGTGCCGATCAAATCTATGGCGCCCAGGCCGGTTAGGTTGCCCGCCGGGCCCGAGGTTTTTGTTCAGCAAGGCGCGACAAAAGCGCGAGCGCTTCCAAGGCGGAGAGTTCGCGCACGCGTTCACGTCCGATATTGCCGAACAGGCGCCGCCGCGCCAGCA
>Ga0187815_10000664_pt1 | contig 16384 bp, 14 predicted proteins | sample NC_S_5_FD_132962 | JGI IMG/M metagenome (GOLD analysis project Ga0187815, IMG submission 132962) | Wetland sediment microbial communities from Neuse River Estuary, North Carolina, USA - ASW-S_5 | ecosystem: Environmental > Aquatic > Freshwater > Wetlands > Sediment | place: USA: North Carolina...
CCGTCCGGCTCCGGCAAGACCACGCTGCTGCGCATCATCGCCGGCCTCGACTGGCCGGACTCCGGCGAAGTCTCCTTCGACGGCGAGAATGCGCTCTCGCGCGGCGCCGGCGAGCGTCATGTCGGCTTCGTGTTCCAGCATTACGCGCTGTTCCGCCACATGACGGTGTTCGAGAACGTCGCCTTCGGCCTGCGCGTGCAGCCGCGCGGCATCCGCAAGGACGAAGCCGCGATCCGCGCGCGCGTGAAAGAGCTGCTCGATCTCGTGCAGCTCGACTGGCTGTCCGACCGCTATCCGAGCCAGCTCTCCGGCGGCCAGCGCCAGCGCATCGCATTGGCGCGCGCGCTCGCCATCGAGCCCCGTATCCTGCTGCTCGATGAGCCCTTTGGCGCGCTCGATGCCAAGGTGCGCAAGGAGCTGCGGCAATGGCTGCGCTCGCTGCATTCGGAAATCCACGTCACCTCGATCTTCGTCACCCACGACCAGGAGGAGGCGCTGGAAGTCGCCAACCGCGTCGTGGTGATGGACAAGGGCCGCATCGAGCAGGTCGGCACGCCCGGCGATGTCTATGACAATCCCGCCACCGCCTTCGTGCACGGCTTCATCGGCGAATCCATCGTGCTGCCCGTCGAGGTCCGCGACGGCCGCGTGCGGCTCGAAGGCAAGGCGCTCAACATCAGGGCCAATGGATCGGCGCCCGGCGCGGCAAGACTGTTCGTCCGCCGCCATGACATGCAGGTTGGACCTGCCGGCAGCGGCTCGCTGGAAGGCTCGGTCAGGCATGTGCGCTCCTTCGGGCCGATCCAGCGCGCCGAAATCGCTCTGTGCGGCAGCGAGAGCAAGACCGTCATCGAGATCGACGCCCCGCGCGACCGGGAACTGCAGCCCGGCGATGCCGTGAGCCTGCAGCCGAGGCGCTACCGGATTTTTGCGGCACAGGAGTAGGAGAGGGGCACGCCATTCCGGGGCGGCTCGCGAAGCCGAACCCGGAATCTCGAGATTCTCAGGGCCGCAAGGGCGCCCCGTAGTTCGATGCTGCGCATCGCCACGGAATGACGGCAGGGGCACGCAGCGCCGGAATGGCGACCATCACTGCCGCAGCCCGGAATGACGCCAAATCACCCCGGCGTTCACTTTTCAGCCACTGTTGGTATGCAACAACGGCGGCCTGATCTTGGGGTAGTCATCACCGATGCGGGCGATTCTCGCGATTGCGGCGCTTCTGGCGCTTTCCGGCTGCATGTCCGACAGCCAGCCGGACCAGCCGGCCATGTACCTGTCCATGGCCAATGGCGGGGCCACGCTCGATCCGCAGGCCGCAGCCTCGATGATCTCGCAATACCGCCAGAACAACGGCCTCGGTAAAGTCGTGGTCGACCCCGATCTCATGAAGGTCGCGGAGGCCCAGGCCATGGCCATGGCCAGCCGCAACAAGCTCGACCATGACGTGAAGGGGCCGCTCGCCAAGCGGCTCAGCGGCTCCGGCTACCCGGCCACCTCAGCGGTCGAGAACGTCTCCGCGGGCTACCATACCCTTGCAGAGGCCTTTTCCGGCTGGCGCGATTCCCCGCCGCACCGGGCCAATATGCTCAGCCGCGATGTCACAAAACTGGGCATCGCCGCCAGTTATGCCCCGAACACCAAATACAAAGTGTTTTGGACGCTTATTCTTGCATCGACGGATGCCAAATAAATCAGTCTTGATTTCGGTTCCGCTCTCGCTGATTGACGCAACTGCGAACAGCCGCCACCGTACGGCCGGCATCGCTCTCTCATCGGCGGGTCACCATGGATAGTTCTACTTCCTTGCCGGCGACGACGCCCGCTCAGGCGCAGCCTGTGCTGGTCCTGCAGGGCGGCGGCGCGCTCGGCTCCTACCAGGCCGGGGCCTATCAGGCGCTGTGTCACCATGATTTCGAGCCGGAATGGATCGCCGGCATCTCGATCGGCGCCGTCAACGCCGCGATCATCGCGGGCAACGAGCGCGACAAGCGCGTCGGCCGGCTGAAGGAGTTCTGGGACATGGTGTCCCAGCCGGTATCCTGGAATCCGGTCGTGCCCGGCGACCGCGCCCGCTCGCTGTTCAACGAAACCAGTGCGGCGCTCATCGCGACCTTCGGCGTGCCCGGCTTCTTCACCCCGCGCTTTCCGCCCGCGCCGCTGTGGCCGTCCGGTACGGCCTCGGCGCTGAGCTATTACGACACGGCGCCGTTGAAAAAAACGCTGGAGCGCCTGGTCGACTTCGACCGCATCAACGACCTGAAGACGCGGCTCTCCGTCGGCGCCGTCAGCGTCACCTCGGGCAACTTCAGATATTTCGAGAATTACGAGTTCAAGAAACTCGGCAAGAAGATCGGCCCCGAGCACATCATGGCCTCCGGCGCGCTGCCGCCGGGTTTCCCTTCGGTCGTCATCGACGGCGAGCATTACTGGGACGGCGGCATCGCCTCCAACACACCGCTCGACTACGTGCTGGAACTGGAGACCAGGCGCGACCTCCTGATCTTCCAGGTCGACCTGTTCTCCGCACGCGGCGACTTGCCGCAAACGCTGCTGGAGGCCGCCGAGCGCGAAAAGGATATCCGCTACTCCAGCCGCACGCGGATGAACACCGACAAGAACAGGCAAATCCACAACGGCCGCATGGCGGTGCGGGATCTCATAGGCAAGCTGCCGGACTACCTGAAGAACGATCCTTCGGTCGAGTATCTGCGCGAGGCCGTGAAGGAGAACACGGTCACGGTGGTGCATCTCATCTACCGCAGCAAGAACCACGAATCCAACTCGAAGGATTATGACTTCTCCCACGTCGGCGTGGTCGAGCACTGGAACGCGGGCGTGCGCGACGTTCACGAGTCGATGAAGCACAAGGATTGTCTCGAGCGGCCGCAGGCCGGCGAGACCATGGTGACCTACGATCTCACACGTGATGGCGACGGCGTCGCCGAAATCAAGAGGAGTGCATGATGGGTTCGTTGACAGGCAAGACGGCGGTGGTGACCGGTTCGACCAGCGGCATCGGGCTTGCGATCGCGCGCGCCTTCGCCGGCGCCGGCGCCAACATCGTCCTCAACGGCATGGGCACGCCCGCCGACATCGAGCGCGAGCGCTCCGGCATCGAGACAGATTTCAAGGTCCGGGCGGTGCATTCTCCGGCCGACATGAGCAAGCCCGCCGAAATCGCCGAGATGATCGCGCTCGGCGACAAGACGTTTGGCAGCGTCGACGTCCTCGTCAACAATGCCGGCATCCAGTTCGTCTCTCCCATCGAGGAATTCCCGATCGAGAAGTGGGATGCCATCATCGCCATCAATTTGTCGGCGGCGTTCCACGCCATCCGCGCCACGGTGCCCCTGATGAAGAAGCGTGGCTGGGGCCGCATCATCAACACGGCCTCGGCGCACTCGCTGGTCGCCTCGCCTTTCAAGTCGGCCTATGTGTCGGCCAAGCACGGTATTGCCGGCCTGACCAAGACCGTGGCGCTGGAGCTTGCGACGTTCAAGATCACCTGCAACTGCATCAGCCCCGGCTATGTCTGGACGCCGCTGGTCGAGAAGCAGATCCCCGACACCATGAAGGCGCGCAACATGACCAAGGACCAGGTCATCAAGGATGTGCTGCTGGACGCGCAGCCGACAAAGGAATTCGTCACCGTCGAGCAGATCGGAGCCCTTGCGCTGTTCCTGTGCAGCAATGACGCCGCCCAGATCACCGGCGCGAACCTGTCGATCGACGGCGGCTGGACCGCGGAGTAGGGCGAGCACGCTCTCGCTCAATGCAATAAGTTGTCATGCCCCGCGAAGGCGGGGCATCCAGTACGCCGCGGCCCACCGAATTCTGAACTGCTGTCTCAGGAACACTAGCCGCAGGAGCCTGTCATCGGGCGGCGCGCGAGCGCCGACCCGGTGGCGGGTGACGACAGGGATGGCTAGTGGCTCATGCCCGACAACGCGGTGATCGTCGAAGACGATATCTGCAATTCCTGCATACCGATCTTCGCGGCGACCAGGATCAGCACGGTGGCAAGCGTCAGGCGCAGCACCGTCTCCGGCACGCGCACCGCGCTGTAGCTGCCGATCACGATGCCGGGCAGGGAGCCCATCAACAGCACGCCCATCAGCGACCAGTCGACGGAGCCAAGCGCCCAGTGCCCGGCGCCTGCCATCAGGGTCAGCGGAACTGCATGCGCGATGTCGGAGCCAACAACGCTCGCCATCGGCAGGCGCGGGTAGAGCAGCAGCAGCGCGGTCACGCCGACGGCGCCGGCGCCGACCGAGGAAATCGTAACGAGAATGCCGAGTGCGGTACCCGTCGCCACGGTGGCGATGGCTGTCGTCTTTTCGTCGATGTGCTCCAGCGTCCTGCGATAGCGCTCCATGATCGCCTTGCGGAAGATCAGCGACGTCGCGGTCAGTAGAAGCGCAAAGCACAGCACCAGGTTGACCACACTGCGCTGCGCCGAGGGATCGAGGTTGAGTTGCCACATCACAAGCAGCGTCGCTCCGCTTGCGGGCAGGCTTCCACAGGCAAGGCGGATCACGGCCGGCCAGTGAATGCTGCGGCCGATTCCGTGGACCAGGGTGCCGCCGGTCTTGGTCGCCGACGCATAAAGCAGGTCGGTGCCGACGGCCGTCGTCGGGTGAATGCCGAACAGCAGGATCAGCAACGGCGTCATCAGCGAGCCGCCGCCGACGCCGGTCATTCCCACCAGCAGGCCGACGCCGAATCCCGACGCGACGTAGAGCGGATCAATCATTTCAATGCGTTTGTTGCTTACGTTTGAAAGATGTAGCGATGCAGGGCCAATAACCGCAACGGAGCGGCCGAAATAAGAATATCTCGTGCGCGCAATGGAACCGGATGGTGGTTTTCCCTAATTGGGGTGCGCAGGAGGAAATCCGCTCCTGCGCCGCGCCGGCAAAGCCGGTAGGACTTCTTGGAACCTGCGCTCGAGGGATTCCGCTATCGCCGGGCTCGCACTGGTTGAATAGTAAGTTGCTATCTCTTCAAGGTGCCCGTGGCGAAGCCTCGCCGACGCCGAAAGCGCGGATGGCTGTCGATCAGCGCTTCCCGAACGCCAGCACGTGCAGGCCGAGGCGCCGGCGGACGATGGCGAACAGCAGCACGGTCTCGAAGGCGAGCGAGATGGAAGTCGCAGCCGCAGCCCCATGGCCGCCCCAGCGCGGCACCAGCGCCACGCACAACACAAGGTTCATCACAAAGGCCAGCGCATAGGCCAGCGCGCAGATGTGCTGGTGGCCGAGCATGTTGAGCAGCCGCTCGACCGGACCGATTGCCGCTCGCACCACAAGCCCGATCGCGGCGATGAACATGATGTCGTAGCCGACCACGAATTGCGGGCCGAACAGCCAGAGCAGCGGCTTGCCGAATGCCAGCAGCACCAGCGTAGCCGCAAGCGAGGGCCAGAACGTCCATTGGATCGCGTGGGCGACGTAGGCCGAGAGCCGCTCCTTGTCGCCCTGCGCGTTGTATTCGGCAAAGCGGTGCGCGGTGGTCGCCGACATCGCGTAGTGGATGAAGGAGACCAGCGCCAGCGTCTTCACCACGGCGAAATAGATGCCGACCTCCTCGGAGGAGCGGAACTGCTGCAACACCAGCACATCGGTGTAGGAGAGCAGCAGGTAGAAACCCTCGACCAGCAGGATTGGCAGCGACACCGCGAGCCAGCCGCCGATATCGTACGCCTTGGCACCGGGCTCGACATGGCCGGCGAGACGGCGGTTTAGCACGATCATCTGCCCGAGCATCGCAAGCCACACCGCGGCGAAGCTCGCCAGCATCGCGGCGGTGGCGCCGAGATTGAAGCCGAGCACAAAGGCGCCGGCGGTGAAGCCGATGATCAGCGTCTGCCGCACGATGAACTGCGGCATCAGCCCGAGCCGCATCCAGTCATGCGAACGCGCGATCCCGTCCTGCGTGTTGGCGACCACGAAGGCCGGCAGCGTGGCGCAGCCGATATAGAGCGGCACGATGGTCGCCGTATCGATCCAGGGCGTGAGCAGCCTGACCAGGCCGGCCAGCAGCAGCGCGATGGCGGAGGACACCGCAAAGGTCAGCCAGCGGCTGCCGGAGAGAAAGCCGCGCAGCAGTGCGTGCTCGCCGCGCGCGCGATACTCCGGAATGAGCTTTTGTGCGGATGCCGAGATGCCGAAATCCATCATGCTGCCGAGCAGCAGCACCCAGGTCCAGACATAGACATAGACGCCGTAATCCGAGCTGCCCATCCAGCGCGCCAGCAGGATCTGTGAGCCATAGGCCATGACGGCGCTGACGACGCGGATGATGAAGATCGTGGCGGCGAGACGTTTGGTGACCGAAGCCTCGCTGGAACCGCCAAGCAGCGCCTTCAGTCGTGCAAAAGCGCCGGCAGGCGAAGCGGTTGCGGATTGGCTGTCCATCACGGCCACGGCGGGAATCGTCCTCGGGTGCCGCGACGGGCTTTGCGGCCGTCGTCCGATCTATCAACGAATCGTTAAGAATTGGTGGGTGGCTGCCGTTCCGGGGCGCGCGCAGCGCGAACCCGGAACCCATAACCGCAGGGCAAAGTTGTGAGAGCGCGCTGTGGCCCCAGCCCTCGCAAAAACCACTTCCTGTGGTTATGGATCCCGGCTCGCGCTCGCTGTGCTCGCTCGGCCGGGATGACAGCGAGAATCAATCCAAATTCACATTGAACTCGTAGGCTCGTTCGCCGCCCACCAGTGTCAGCTTCAGTGCGGCGCCGTCGGGCTTGGCTCCCTGCGGCAGGCCCTCGAGCTCGAAAGCGAAACGCTTCACGCCGGGCGGGTTGTTCTCCAGCAGTCTCGGAATCGGCAGCGCCCAGTCCGGCGTCGGTCCCTCGACGAACAGGCTGACATCCTTTGCCTCTGGCGCACTGACGTCGACCAGCACGCTCTTCGTGCCCTCGCGCCGGACGTCGCGGATCGTCACGGGTATGGGGTCGCCGACATTGGCTGGCTTTGGCACGCTGTCCAGCGCGGCGGCAAGATTGCCATCCTCCGTGCTGGCAACGCTCGAGAAGGTCAGCTCGCTCGAAGCCTCGACAGGGATGCACAGTTTGTCGCAGACGGCGTAGCTGGCGTGGAGGCGCAGCGTCACCGGCTTGTCGTTATTCTTCGCCACGATACGCAGCGGCAGCACCACCTGTTTCTTGTAGCCGAGCGAAAAGCCGCCGGCGCCGTCGTCGAACTTCATCGGCGCCGGCCACAACACCGTCACCGCCTCGACATTGTCCGACTTGGAGAAGTCGAAACGTGGCGGCACGCCGGAATCGCCGGGCGTGCGCCAATAGGTTTTCCATCCATCCTGCAACTGGATGGCGATACCGCCGAGCAGCACGCCACCGCTGCGTGAGCCCGCCAGCAGCCGCACCGCCGAATGCGCGTCGCGCTGCCAGGGCGAGGCATCTTCGCACCTGGCCACGCTGGCCAGCGAAGCGGCAAACAATGTGGCGGCAAGGCCAAATGCGGCGCGGGAGGGAACAATGGCGTTCATGACACGTCTTTACAGGTTGGGTGCGGCGCAAACCATTGAATTGCTTGTGATGCGCGACATCAAGCTTGATTGACAGATGCGCCACCCAATATCAGGATGGCAACGTTGATGAGAGGCCTTTGCGGATGAGTCCTGAACGCAAAGCACCGAAGAGCCCGGGCCGCAAGGTCGGTATCGGGGACAATGCGCCGGAAGAGGGTTATCTCGACGGCCAGATGCTGATCGCGATGCCCGTGATGGGCGATCCTCGCTTCGAGCGCTCGGTGATCTATCTGTGCGCACATTCCGCCGAGGGTGCCATGGGCATCGTCGTCAATCATCCCGCAGGCAGCATCGATTTCCCGCAGCTTCTGATGCAGCTCGACATCATCAAGAGCGCCGACCAGATCAAGGTGCCCGACCATGGCGAGCCGATGCAGGTGCTGAAGGGCGGGCCGGTCGATACCGGACGCGGCTTCGTGCTGCATTCCAGCGACTTCTTCATCCAGGATGCCACGCTGCGGATCGACGACGACATCTGCCTCACCGCGACCGTCGACATCCTGAAGGCGATCGCGAAGGGCGCAGGCCCCAAGCACGCCATCCTGGCGCTGGGTTATGCCGGCTGGGCGCCGGGCCAATTGGAAACGGAAATCCAGCACAATGGCTGGTTGCACTGCCCCGCCGATCCCGACCTCGTGTTCGGCAGCGCCATCGAGGAAAAATACCCGCGCGCGCTGCGCAAGATCGGTATCGATCCCGGCATGTTGTCGGGCGATGCGGGCCACGCGTAGCCGCATATTCGCTGTCGTCCCGGCCAAGCGAAGCGCGAGCCGGGACCCATAACCACAAATCTTCGTTGTTACGCAAAGCTGGGGCGCCAGCTCGCTTCAATGACGCCGTCCCGTGGTTATGGGCCCCGCCTTCGCCGGGGCGACAACTCTACTCCGCCGCCTGCTGTGCCACCGTAGGCTCGGTGCCCGCGACCGTCGCGCGGCGCATGTCGCGCGGCTGCGACTGGTCGTAGCGGCGCACGCGGTGCATGGTCTGGCGGTTGTCCCACATCACGAGGTCATGCAGCGTCCATTTGTGCACGTAGACGAATTCGCTCTGCGTGGCGTGCTCGTTGAGGTCGCGCAGCAGGAGTCGCCCCTCCGGCATGCTCATGCCCTTGATGGCGCCGGCATGTGAGGAGAGATACAGCGACTTGCGGCCGTGCACGGGATGCGTACGCACCAGGCGCTGCAGCACCGGCTTGAACATCTGCTTTTCCTCATCGGTGTAGTCGAGGAAGCCGAGCGAGCCGCGCGAATACATCAGCGAATGTTCGCAGATCATGTCCTCGATCTCGGCCTTGGTCTCGTCATCGAGCGCGTCATAGGCGGCGCGCATGTCGGCAAATTCGGTGTTGCCGCCCTTCGGGTTCACCACCCGCGCCGACAGCAGCGAGAACTTGGCCGGGATCGGGCGGAACGAACTGTCGGAGTGCCAGAGGCAGTTGCCGAGATTGAATAAATGCGCGCGACTGTCGCGGGCCAACGGCCTGCCGTCCTTGCCGAGATTGGAGACATCGTTCAGCCCGGTGGCGAGGCGATAGTCTTCCTTCTTCACCACGGTGCCCCCGCGCGCCTTCTCGCGCTCGCCGAAATTCAGCGCAAAGGCGAGTTGCTGCTCGTCGGTGAGATCCTGACCGTGAAACACCAGCACGGCATATTTGTCCATCGCCGCCTCGACGTCGGCCGCCTGCTCTTTCGTCAGAGGCTGGCGCAGATCGAGACCGGAAACCTCGCCGACAAAATGCTTCTGCAACTGACGGATGGCCAAGGCCATGGCGCTGCTCTCCCTGATGTCGTGCTTTTTCGGAAAGGCTACTCCCGAAGCGCGCGATGTCAACGATCCCAGGCGCCGCCAGTCATGCGTTCCGCGCCATGAGCCCTCCGTCCACGGGAATGACGGCGCCGGTCAGGAAGGAAGCCGCGGGCAGGCACAGGCTCAGCGTCATGTGGGCGACCTCCTCGGGATCGCCGTAGCGGCCGAGCGCGGTTCGGCGCTTGGCGTAGATCGTCTTGTGCTCCTCCGGAATCCGCTCCGTGATCGCCGAGCGGATCGGACCCGGACAGATGCAGTTCACCGTGATGCCCTCGCGGCCCAGTTCAACTGCAAGCGAACGCGTCAGGCTGGTGACGCCGCCCTTGGCCGCAGAATAGGGACTATTCGTCGCAGTCGCCCCGAGCGCCTCGGTGGAAGCGATATTGACGATCCGCGGGCATTTCGACTTGCGCAGGTACGGCAGCGCCGCGCGGATGATGCGCGGATGCGCCGTCAGCATCACGGCCAGCGCCTTGGCCCAGGCCTCCTCGTAATTCTCCCCGTCGATCGCGCTGCGCAGCGACAGGCCGGCATTGTTGATGACGATATCGAGCGAGCCGAAATGCGCGGCGATGTCGTCAACGACGGACACGATCGCCTTCGGATCGGCGACGTCGAGCACCCAGGCCTTTGCCTTGCCGCCCGCGGCGTTGATCGCCTCGGCTACCGCCCGCGTGCCCTCAGCGGTGAGATCGGTGACCGCGACATTGGCGCCTTCATCGGCAAAGGCATGCGCGGTGGCGCGGCCCATGCCGCTTGCCGCGCCGGTGACGAGGACGGTGAGGCCTTTCACCGAGCGGGAGAGCTTTTTGACGTCGGCCATGGAATGCTCGCGAGACGGAAAATGGTTGATGGTGCAGGTTGACAAGGCTTGCACCGATCCGCAGACAGGTCAAACCAACACGCGCATCGTCCGGACCCGAAGGGGCCGCGTAGCGCAATGTGGGTACCGGTTTTCCCTGCGACAAACGCGAAGCGTTTGCGCGGAGATCATGCGCCAAACAATAAGATGGGGAGGCGTGCGCGATGAACGAGCTCGATTTCGGCGGCAGGCAGGTGCTGGTTGTCGGCGGCTCCAGCGGCATCGGCAATGGCATCGCGCAGGCCTTTCGCAAAAGGGGCGCGCGCGTTCATGTCTGCGGCACCCGCGCCAGCGCCTCGGATTATTCGCCCGACGACGGCTCGCATCTCGAAGGCCTGCACTATCAGCAGCTCGACGTCAGCGATCCCTCGGCGATCGAGAAGTTCACGCCGTCGTTCGACAGGCTCGACATCCTCGTGCTGGCGCAGGGCGCGGTGATCTACCGGCGCGGTGAATTCCAGATGGAAGGCTTTCGCAAGGTGATGGAAGTCAACCTGATGAGCCTGATGGCCTGCGCGACGAAATTCCACGACATGCTCGCCAACGCAAAAGGCTCGCTGATCATCGTGAGCTCGACGGCCGCTTATCATTCCACCATGGGCAATCCGTCCTACAACGCCTCGAAGACCGGCGCGATGGGCCTGACCCGCACGCTGGGTGAGGCCTGGGCGGAGGACGGCATCCGCGTCAACGGCATCGCGCCCGGGCTGGTCGATACCAAGATGACCAAGGTGACGACGGCAAACCCGAAGCGGCTGGAAGGCGCCCTGCAGCGGATTCCCTTGCGGCGGCTCGGTACGCCGGAGGACATGGCAGGCTGCGCGTTGTTTCTCGCCTCGCCGCTGTCCTCCTACATCGTTGGCCAGACCATCATCGTCGACGGCGGGCTGATCCTGTAGGAGGAACCCGGCGCCGGCCTTGCCGGTTACCTCCCCTGAAACTTCAGGGAGTGATGTGATGGACAAGGATCGAATCGCCGGCGCAGCGAATGATGTTGCCGGCAAGGTCGAGGGCGCAGCGGGCGATCTCGCCGGCGACGCCAAGACGCAGGCTTCCGGCCGCGCCCGCGAGATGGCCGGCATGGCGCAAAATCTCTATGGCCAGGCCAAGGACGCCACGCGCGAGGTCAGTGATGCCGCGGTCAGTTACGCCGGGGATGCTGCTGCCGCCGGCCGCGAAACCTTTCAGAGTGGTTCGAAAGCCCTGGCCAAGACCGTGCGCGACAATCCGATCGGCTCGCTGCTGATCGCCGGCGGCATCGGCTTTGCACTAGCGCTGATGGTGACGCGCCCGGCGCGCCGTTCGCAGCCTCGCTCGCGGTATTACGGGTAGGCCGCGACGCAACGGATCGCACCGCGAATCAAGCTCTCTCACATCCTGAGGATGGCACATCGCGCACGTCTCGAGGGGTGAATGGCACGCGGCCGGGCCGCGTGGTTCTCGCGGTCGTGCGCGCTTCCTCACGTTGAAGCCGACATCAACCCGCGATTATTAGCGCGTGGGATTAGGCGGCGGCACGGCGGCGGAGCGGCCGACATTCGCCGGCGGGCGCGGTGCGCCATTGTTGGTGGTGGGCGCTGGCTGACGCGGTGCGCCGGGCGGTGGCGCGGCCTGGCGCGGTGCGGGCGCGGTGTTGCCGAAGCCGAAGAGGTCGCGCAGCGACGGCATGGTGTTTTGCGCCGGCTTCGGCTGCTGCTTCTGTTGCGGCTGCAGAATCTGTCCGGGCTGGCCCGGTTGGGCGAGGGTCGGCTGCGCCGGTTGTGGCTGAGCCGGCTGTGCGGGCTGGGCGCGCGGTGGCTGGTGACGCTGCGCCGGCGCGGTGACCGCGCCGTCGGGTGCGACGCTTGCGACAGGATCGCCCTTGGCCTGTTCGCGGCCGACTTCGCGGCGCGGCCAGGCGAAATCGTCAGCGCGGCCCGCGGGCGGCGCCAGCGCCTCGCCCTTCACCAGCGTGCGCGCCGCCAACGCATCGACCGGCGCCGGCCGCGAGCCGGGGCCGCCGAGCAGTTGATCTGTGGCGATGGAAGCCGCCACCAACGGGACGATCGGTCCCGCCATCGGGCGTGGCGCAGGCTGGCCGGGCACGGCATTGATGTCAGGCGTCGCCGGCTCGCTCGGCAGCGCGATCGGGCCGGAGCGGCCTGCGAGCAGGCGGCTGATCTCGCGGTCGACATAGTGCGCGAGCTTGCGCGCGCCGGGCTTGGTGAAATAGACGCCGTCATAGGAACGCAGCGTGCGCGGCTGGCCCTCGAAGTCGGGGCCCTTCATCAGGAAGCGGCCGGATTCGTCGACGAAGCCGTCCCAGATATCGACATAGGTGATGCCCGCCTTGCCGGCGCCGTCGCGGTACAGCGCATTGAGGAACAGCATGTCGGAAATGCCCTTGGGGCCGCGGATCGCGGGTAGCCCGACCCACAGCACGGGTACGCCCTTCGCCTTGAGGACCACGATCAGTTCCTCGATCTTCTTCGAATAAAGCTCGACCCAGCGCTCGTCGCGGAATTCGTAGAGGCCGCTGGCCGAACGGGCGGTCCTTTCCGGTGCGGCGGCAGGCGGCGTGTCGGCATTCTCGGCGCTGTCGACCTCGTCATCGGCCGGCTTGTCGTCGGCTTTGGCGGCCGCATCGGGCTTGGCGGCGTCCGGCTTTGCCGCCGTATCGGGCTTGGCATCGGGCTTAGCCGCCTGCTTCGCATCGCCGGGCTTGCGGGCGTCCTTCTTGTTCTTGTCGGCGGGCTTGTCGGATTTCTCGGTGGCCGGCTCGCGGATGGCGGCGCGGTCGTTGAGGCCGAGCATGACGACGATGGCGTCCGGCTTCTCGGTCGCGAGGATCTGCCTGGCGGCCGCGGTCCAGTCCGAGGGGTCGCCCTTCGGCTGATACCTGATCAGGCCGCTCGTGGCGCGGTTCTTGCGGATCACGCCCATATCGGGCCGTTCGTTGTAGGCGTCTTCGAGGCCGTAGCCGAGCCAGTCGGCCATGCCGTCGCCCAGCACCAGCACATGCCGCTCCGGCACGATGTTGGGATCGCGCTTCTCCGGCGGCGGCGCCTTGGAGAAGTCCTGCATGCGCTTGGGCTGCTGCGGCTGCTGCTGGAAGGGCGCGAAGAAATCGCTGCCGAACCAGCCGCCGCCACCGCCGCCGGGGCGCGGCGGCGCCGGGCGCGACCAGCTGCCGAAATTGAAGAACTGCGCCGATGCCGGCCCCACAATGCCGACCATGAGCGCAATGACGACCGCGAGCACGGCCAGCGGGCCGCTCTCGGTCAACACGCGGTAGAATGGTTTCGGCTTTCGCATCCGGCTCGGTCGCAATGGGAGTCTTGGATAACGACTATAATAGCTGAAAGGGGCCGCAAGCGGGCGGATTTTCCCCCATAAACGGGGCCGTCGGCCTGCCCGTCAAGGGCAGGGCCAAATCATTGTTTTTGCAGGTTACTCCGTAGCGCTTTCCACCGGCTCGCGTGAAGAAAACGCGTCAAAACAAGAATTTGGCTCCGCTACCGCCGAATCAGCGCCCCCTGAGCCGTTCCAGCACGTCAGCCGTGGCGAATCCGTCCGCCGGCAACCCCGCCGAGACCTGGAACGCGCGCAGCGCCTCCCTGGTCTGGCCGCCGAACTGGCCGTCCGGCGTGCCCTTGTAGAAGCCGCGCTGGGCCAAGAGCTGCTGCAGTTCCAGCCGTTCGGTGCGCGATAGCACCCGTTCCTGGCGCGGCCAGGGCTGCACAAAGGGCGGGCCGCCGCGCAAGCGGTCGGCAAAATGGCCGATCGCGAGCGCATAGGCCTCCGCCGGGTTGTACTTCATGATCACGCGAAAGTTTTGCAGCATCAGGAAACCCGGTCCCTCGGCGCCGGCCGGTGCCAGCAGATACGCCTTCTCGGCAGCGTTCGGGAACGGCTTGCCGTTGGCGCGCCTGACGCCTTGCTGGTCCCATTGCGCCAGCGTCATCGCTTTGGCGCGATCGGCCAGCATGAAATTGAAGCCCTTGGGGATGACGATCTCGTAGCCCCAGCTCGCGCCGCTCTGCCAGCCGTCCTTCTTCAGATTGTTCGCGGTGGAGGCGATCAAATCATAGGGATTGTCGACGACGTCGCGGCGGCCGTCGCCGTCGGCGTCGACCGCATAACGTTTGAACGCGGTCGGCATGAACTGCGTCGGCCCAAACGCGCCGGCCCAGGAGCCGCGCAGCTGCTCGGGCCGCAGGTCCCCGCGATGCAGGATTTCCAGCGCGACCAGGAACTCGTCCTTGAAATACTTCTGGCGGCGGCCGATGCAGGCCAGCGTCGCGGTGGACTGCAGCACGCTGCGGTCACCGATCTGTGTCGAGTAGTTCGACTCGATGCCCCAGATCGATGCGATGATGTAGCGGTCAACGCCGTAGGCCTTCTCCACCGCATCGAATTCCGCCTTGTACTTGGCGAGGATTTCGCGGCCCTTGGCCATACGGTTGTCGTTGACGAGGATATCGAGATATTCCCAGACCGCCTTAGTGAATTCGGGCTGCGAATCCATCAAGTCCATGATGCGCAGATCGGGCGCCAGGTTTGCGGTGAAGCGCCGGAAGCTCTCCTGCGAAATGCCGCGGCGCGCCGCATCGGGCCACATGCCGGCAACGCAATTGTCGAAATTCGCCGCCGCCTCGCGGATCGCGCTCGCCGTCATCAGCGGATGGCCGGAGGCGCCGTCCTCGCCGCTCCAGGGCAGCGGACCCGTCGAGCCGGTCGGGCCCTGCGCCGGCGGCGCGTTGCTGCCCTGCTTCGGAGCGAACAGGTTGTTGAGGAAATTGGACACCCCGTCGCCCGAGGACTGGGCCATGGCCGGGACTGGCGACAGCAGGGCAGCCGCGAGCACGAGCGCGCTTGCTCCCGCGATCATCGATGGAGTTGTGCGCCGCTTCATTCGCTGAATTTCCCTGCCCCGTCCGCTCAAATACCCCGATCTAAGAGGACCCGCGCGCCTTTCCAATAGTTTAACAGGGCCGGATCTGCTTGCCGCCTTTTCGTCGCACCACACATCCGCCTTTGTTCCCGGCTCGAAACCGGCTACCAACATGCCATTACACCCACGTTCCGCACTCTCAAGGCCTTCCCTGTTCCCATGAAAATCCGCAAAGCCGTTTTCCCGGTCGCCGGTCTCGGCACCCGCGTCCTGCCCGCCACCAAGGCGATGCCGAAGGAAATGCTGACGATCGTCGACAAGCCGCTCATTCAATATGTCGTCGATGAGGCAAGAGAAGCCGGCATCGAACATTTCGTGTTCGTCACCGGCCGCAACAAGGGCGTGATCGAGGATCATTTCGACCGCATGTTCGAGCTCGATACCACGCTTGCCGCACGCGGCAAGAAGGCCGAGCAGGAAATCCTCGCGGCAAGCCAGCCCGAGGCCGGGGCCATGAGTTTTACGCGCCAGCAGGGGCCGCTCGGGCTCGGGCATGCCGTGTGGTGCGCGCGCGACATCGTCGGCGACGAGCCCTTTGCGGTGGTGCTGCCGGACGAACTGGTGCTCAACACGCCGGGCTGCCTGAAGCAGATGATCGAGGCCGCCGGCAGTCTCGACGCCAAGTCCAATCTGATCGCAGTCGAGGCCGTGCCCGACGAGCTCACCCATCAATACGGCATCTGCGGCGTCGGCAAACGCGAGGGGCGGATCTTCGAGGTCGACGGCATGGTGGAGAAGCCGCCGAAAGGCACGGCGCCATCGAACCTCTCGATCACCGGCCGGTACATCCTGCAGCCGGAGATCTTCAAGATCCTCGAGACGCAGGAACGCGGCGCCGGCGGCGAGATCCAGCTGACCGACGCCATGATCGGCCTTTCGAAGACGCAGAAATTCTACGGCGTGGAGTTCGAGGGCGAGCGCCACGACTGCGGCTCCAAGCCCGGCTTCCTGCGCGCCAACATCGCCTTCGGCATGGCGCGCGCCGACCTGCGCGACGGCCTGCGCGCGGAGATGAAGAAGTATTTGGAGAAGTGACGTAAGCGCGCTGCTTACGTCATTCCGAGGCGATGCGAAGCATCGAATTCTGGTGCGCACTTGCGCACCTGAGAATCTCGAGCCGCGTGAGTTCCTTACGACCTCGGGATTCCGGATCGGCGCGCAAGCGCGCCGTCCGGAATGACGTTCTGAGGACGGATCAAGCCGCCAGCGACAGCTTCGGCATGCTGGCG
>Ga0187815_10000667_pt1 | contig 16366 bp, 15 predicted proteins | sample NC_S_5_FD_132962 | JGI IMG/M metagenome (GOLD analysis project Ga0187815, IMG submission 132962) | Wetland sediment microbial communities from Neuse River Estuary, North Carolina, USA - ASW-S_5 | ecosystem: Environmental > Aquatic > Freshwater > Wetlands > Sediment | place: USA: North Carolina...
GCCCAGGTCTCGATGAACCTCACCGACTATCGGAAGACGCCGGTCCATCGGGCCCTGGAAGCGGTACGCCGCGACGCGGCGCGTTACGGCGCGGGGGTGGAGGAATCCGAGATCGTCGGTCTGGTCCCGGAGGACGCGCTCCTCGACGCGGCCGAGTTCTACCTCCAGCTGAACCAATTCTCGCGGGACCAGATTCTGGAGCGAAGGCTCCCCGGTGGGCCGGCGGACCTGAGCGGGAAGCAACTGGCGGAGCCCCCGCGGGGACTCCAAGACCTCACCGTGCAGGAGTTCCTCGGCCGGGTGGCAGCTCGCACGCCGACACCCGGGGGAGGCAGCGTGGCCGCGATTGCCGGAGCGATGGGCACCGCGTTGGGCGAGATGGTCGTGGCGTACTCGACCCCCGCGAAGCAGACTCCCTCTCCGCCGCTGGCCGCTCTGACGAAGGAACTGATCGAGGGTCGCGGGACGTTTCTCGAGCTGGCCAACGCCGACAGCGATGCCTACGAGGCCGTCCGGACCGCCCGTCGGGACCGAAAGACCAAGCCCGACGACCCCGCGGCCCAGCGCGCGTTTCTCGATGCGCTCCGTCATGCGGCGGAGGTGCCGCTCGATACGGCCCGGCTGGCTCGCCGGCTCCAGAGCCGGCTCGAGGTCCACCGGGAACAGACGAACCCCGCGCTCGGCAGCGACCTCGTCTCCGGGCTCGCCCTCCTCCGGGCCGCCGCCGACTCCGCTCTGGCCAACGTGTCGATCAACCTCGTCGACCTCCGCGAGGCGGGAATGCCGGTCGCGGACCTCGAGGCGGAACGCGACCGGCTCAGCGGCCGGCCATGAACGGAACGACCAACGCGCCGGCGCGACCGTACGTCCACATCAACTGCGCCGTATCCCTCGATGGACGGCTGGCGTTCGCCGGGGGCAAGCGGGCGGCCCTTTCGGGCCCGCGCGATCTGGCCCGTGTTCAGGCGCTCCGGGCGGACCTCGGCGCCGTACTCGTGGGAGTGGGGACGGTCATCCTCGACGACCCGTCGCTCCGCGTCCACTGGGACCTTCTCCATCGGGCCCCAGGCCCGCCGCCGATCCGGATCTGCCTCGACGGCAGCGGTCGACTCCCGGCCTCCGCGCGTCTGCTGGACGGGACCCAGCCGACGATCGTGGGCACCACCGAGAGCTCGCAGCGGCGCTACCCGGCCTCCGTTGACACGATCGTGGCGGGACCCGGACCGGAGGTGGCCCTGCCCATCTTCCTCCGCGCGCTGGCCGGCCGTGGGCTCCGGGGCGTGCTCGTGGAGGGAGGGGCCCACGTTATCGCGAGCTTTCTTCGGGCGGGACTCGTGGACCGGATGACCGTCTACGTCGCGCCGGTCCTCATCGGGGGCGACACGGCACCGTCCCTGATGGCCGGGCCAGAGAGCCACTCGTCCGAGGACTGGGTCGAGCTGCTCCGCGAGTCAGCCGAGCCGCTCGATGACGGAGTGTTGATCTCCCTGCGCCCACGGGAGCCGCCCTCGACGCCGCCGCCCTCACCGTTATAGCCGCCTTGGGTTCCGAGGCCGACGGAGAGGCTCGCGATGAAGCTCGTCCATTTCGTTCTGGCTGATCAGTTCCATTTCGGTATGATCACCGACGCCGGCGACTACATCGACCTGGACACGGCCTGCCGCGACTACTTCGGTGTCAATCCCGTCAAAGGAGCCGACCCGAGCCGATTCCGCGACATGCGGACGTTCTTCACCGGCGGCGCGGAATCGGTCGCGATCACGAAGAAGATTCAGGAGTACATCGACCGACGGCGGGCGATGGGTTGGACGCCGCGGGCCGCCACCGGTGCCCGGTTCTTTTTCAAGCCGGAAGAGGGCATCAAGCTGCTCGCCCCCGTCTCGTCGGGGGCCAAGATCTACCTCCTCGCCTCGAACTCCAGGACCCACCTCGCCGAGCAGAAGAAGGAGGCGCCCAGGAGTCCCTACCTCTTCACCCGTTTCTTCAACAGCCTCGTAGGGCCGAGCGAGTCCCTGGTGCTGAGCCCCCACGGCCGTTTCCCCGATGTCGAGCTGGAGCTTGCCGTCGTGATTGGCCAGCGGGGAAAGCACGTGCCGGCGAGCCGGGCGATGGAGATGGTCGCCGGGTACACCATCACGCTCGACATGGGCTACCGCGACCTCCAGTACCCCCCCGATGGCGCGGTCGATTGGGTCCAGGGAAAGGGCTTCGATGCGACCATGGCCGTCGGCCCGTGGGTCGTTCCGAAGGAAGAGGTCGGCGCGCCGTACCCGCTCCAGATGGAGCTCAAGGTCAACGGCACCGTCCGGCAGAAGGGCGACACGACCGACTATCTGTTCCGCATTCCCGAGATTATCGAGCATCTCACCCGGGGGGTGACCCTCGAACCCGGGGACTTGATCTCGCTCGGAACCCTCGGGGGAGTCCCCGGCTTCGAGTTCGGCAACGAGAGCCGGAAGTTGAAGCCCGGCGACGTCATCGAGGGAACCATCGAACGGATCGGCGGCCTCAAGGTCGGGGCGAAGGCGGAGGCGCCCCCGCCGCCGTCGGGCGGGCCTCCCCCCGAAGCGTAAGGAAGAGCGCCGTCGAGCGCGACACCGTCAGTGTCTCTGTTTCCTTGCCTCGCGTGGGGTCGGGGAGCGTGGGATAGTCGACGTCGGTAAGGAGAGCGACCTCGACCGGCGGCAACCCCACGAACGACACGGGTGCGTGCCGGAACGGCTCGAACCGGTCGAGTTCGTCGCGGGTGAGTGGCAGAACACGGAAACCGGTGCCTCCATGGAGGGAACCGGGCAGCCGGATCAATCGATGGATGTCCGTCGTCACGGGCGCGTCCGTCTCGCCCTGCACCTGGATCCGTGCCTGGTCCAGTATCTGGTCCAGCAGCGCCGGTGGAAAGTCGATGGTCGCGACGTCCAGAGAGAGCCCTTCACGGATGCGGCGGCCCTTTCCGTCCCGCACGAGCCGCTCGGCCCAGTCCCGCGCGACGGACTCGGACGCCCCGGCTTCTTGCATCTCTTTCGCGGCCAGCTCGACCCCTCCCTCATCCCATCGCGCCAAAATCTGGAAGAGCGACCGCGTAAGGCGACCCGGCCAGCCGGGGGCGTCCGGCGGCGCGAGGCGCTGATAGGGCCGCTGGCGGGCGCCGGTGGGGCCGCGGGGCTCGGCGCCGGCGAGTTCGGCCCCGGAGCCCATCGACAGGCCCGGCCCGCGGTCGGCTTCGCGCATCTCGCGGACACCCTCCCGCGCGTCCACCCCCACACCGACGATGTACTCGACCAGTTCCCGCCGCTCCCCGCTGCTGAGCGTCAGCGCAGCGTCGGCGTGAACGTGGGCGTGGAAGCCTCGGCCCCCCGAGAAGACGAGCGAGACGTCCCGCGCATCGAACCCGAAGTCGCCGAGCAGAAAGTCGTCCACCAGATCGCGGAAACGAGACCGCGCCAGCGTGAGCTGCTCCGCGTAGGTCTTTCCCTCGGCCTGGCGGAGGTGGTCCGCGTCCAGGTCGAAGATGAGGTCGGCGCCGAGCCACTCTTTCGCCGCCATCGTGGCGGCGCTGGGATTCCGGTAATACGCGGAAGAGTAGTACACGTGCCGCGGCGCTTCCTCCTCGAGGAAGCCGCGGAGCTCGTCGGCCGACCGGAACGACTCGTGTCGGCGCATGAGGGTCTGGACGGAGAACGGGAACGCGGCGAACTCCCGCCGGGTGAAGCGGGACGGCGGCTCTACGCGGATCGAACGGTAGTAGGCCTGGAACTGCCGATGGGCCCACTCGAGCGTCGGCGGGTCCAATGCCGCGGTCTTCCCCACGGGCGCGTCACTCCTCGCCCGGGAGCTCCGAGGGTTCCAGGGCCTCGGCCCGGTTGGCCTCGTTCCGGAGACGGGCGAGGAGATGGAAGACCGTCGAATGCTCGCTCCCGCGGAGGAGCAACTCGACTGCCTGCGTGGCTCGCTCGAGCTCCTGCTCCTTGCCGATCAGCGCGACGGTGCTCCCGTAGATGCTCACGGAGCAGCCCGATAGCTCTTCGAGCCGGGTGCGCGCACGCCCGGCGGTGCCGATCAGGCGGGATCGGATCCGCCACAGGGCCGACTTGGTCTGCTTTCCCGTCACCTGCTTAATGTCGATGACCCCGAGGTAGGTGTCGTCCTGGAGGAGTCGCATCGCGCGTTGGGGTGAGAACCCGCGTCCGATCGCGACGACGATGTCCCGGGCCTTCATCGCCCCGAGAGGGTCGTCCGTCTCCGCGTTGGAGACCCCGACCACTCCCTCGTCGGTGTCGATCTCGAGATGGGCTTTCGTCTTCTCTTCGATCTGCCGACGAGTGGAGCCGCCCGGCCCGATCAGAGCGCCCACCCGGTCGTCGGGGATCCGGGCGAAGAGCACGCTCAAGACGTCACCTCTGCTGGCAGCTGTGTCCCACCCGCCGCCTCGAAAAACGCCTTCGGTGACGTGTCCACGCCCAATCGTCGGAAGTATCGAGCGAAGTTGGTGGCGTCCCGCTGGAGGAGCTCCCTGGCCTGGGGGTGGTCGGTGGAGATGGCCTGGGCCACGTCGATAATAACCGGTTGGTCCTCCAGGACGAGCACATTGTAGGGGGAGAGGTCGCCATGGACGAGGTGGGCATTCACCACCATCCGCCTCAGTTGCCGCATGAGGTCGCCGTACACTGCGTCCGGGTCCTGGAGGACGATCTCCTGCATCGGCGGCGCCGGCAGGCCTTCGACCCCGATGAACTCCATCACGAGCACATTCCGGAAGCACGCGTACGGCTGGGGGACGCGAACGTCCGCGGCACGCAACTGGGTGAGGACCGTGTGCTCCCGCCGCGTCCAGGCAAAGATCATCCGGGAGGTGTTCCCCATCGCACCAACTTCCCGCCGCAGCCACTCAATGACGTAGGGGGGCACGTGGCGGAAGATTGTGTTCCCGATGCGGTAGATCTTGACCGCCCGGAAACCCCCGGTCGCGCTGGCCCGGAAGACGCCCCCCTCCTTCCCCGTCGAGATCGGGTAATCGATGCTCTGGAACTGGCCCTGGTTGATCAGACGGCCTACCGCCAGCAAGGTCGCGTGGTCGAAGAACTCGTCCACCAGTTTCCGCTGCTGGCGTTCCTTGCGCCGGTCCTCGACCCGCTCGGTCCGGGTCGGGTAGAGAAGCTCCTCGGGGTCGGGCACTCCGGGACGAAGCCCGACGCGGGGCCAAAACTGTTCGCCCCGTGTGGGGAGGGCGGCGTCGGCCACCTCCTCGGACCCCCGAACCCCTTATGCCCCCTTTTCCCATCGGGCGCGGTAGGAACTCATGGTCGACCCCGCCAACTTCGCGATCAGCGCCGTGCTCATCATCGTGGGCAGCGCGCTCTTCGCCTTCGAACTGATCCACCCGGGGGCCTGGCTCCTAATCCCCGCCTCCATCATGATCGCGGCCGGGCTGCTGTACCTGACCCTGCCCAGCCTGCTCCTCAATTCCGTTTTCGGTCCGTCGATCGTCGTGCTTGTCGCGCTCGCCGCGGCCCTCGCGACGATCCCCTACTACCGTTGGGTCGCCCCGATCCATAAGCCGATGAGCACCACGGTCCAGTCGCTCGAGGGACAGACAGGCATCGTCCTAGCTCCCGTGGTCCCGGATTCGTTGAGCGGCAAGGTGCAGATCCAATCGGAGGTCTGGTCGGCCCGGAGCGACCAACCGATTCCGGCGGGGACCAAGGTCCGCGTGGTCTCCGGCGAAGGCGTCAGCGTGCTCGTACGGCCGGTGGACGCCGCTCGGGCGGACAACTGAGGAAAAGGAACCATGGTCGACCCTCTCGTGCTCGCGCTGATTTCGATATTCATCGTGGCGATCATCCTGATCATCATCAACCGGATGGTCTACCAGATCCAGCCGTATCAGAACGGCATCGTCACCTTGCTCGGGTCCTACAAGCGGATCCTCAACCCGGGTCTGAACATCGTCAGCCCGCTCGCCCTCGTGATCAAGATCGACCTCCGGACGCAGGTGCTGGAGGTTCCCCGCCAGGAAGTTATCACCAAGGACAACTCTCCGACGAACGTCGACGCGATCATTTACATCAAAGTCGTCGATGCGCCGAAGGCGATCTTCCAGGTCCAGGATTACCACATCGCCACCGTGGCGCTCGCTCAGACGACCCTCCGGTCCGTTATCGGAGACATGGAACTCGATGAGGTGCTCTACAACCGGGAGCGGATCAATACCCGGCTCCGGGACATCCTCGACCAGTCCACTGACAAGTGGGGCGTCCGCGTCGAGGCGGTCGAGATCAAGGAGGTCGACCCGGTCGGCCCCGTCAAGGCCGCGATGGAGGAGCAGACCTCCGCCGAGCGACAACGCCGAGCCGCGGTGCTACGCGCCGACGGCGAGAAGCGGTCGGCCATTCTCGTCTCCGAGGGGCAGAAGCGGTCGCGGATCCTGCAGGCCGAAGGCGTCCGGCAATCGAAGATCCTGGAGGCCGAAGGTACTCGGCTCGCTACCATCCTGGAAGCCCAGGGAGAGTCGCAGCGACTGCGGATCCTCGCATTGGGTGCAGGGACCCTCGACTCGAAGGCGCTGACCGTGCTCTCGCTGGACACCTTATCCAATATCGGCAACGGCCAATCTACTAAGATTCTCTTCCCCTTCGAGTTCACTCGCCTCGTCGAGGGAGCATCGGAATACCTCGGCATGGCCAGAACCGTGCCTGACCGGAGCCTGAGCACCATGGACGAGCTCGAGAAGCGGATTGGGACGATGGACGACATCCTCGGCCCGATCCCGAAGCAGGAAGAACTCAGTACGGAGATCCAGTCCATCGAGGACGAGATCAAGGCCGAGTCCGACGAATCCGCGGCGATCGTAGCCCCGATTGTGCCGGGCGGCGCGGGCCGGGGCGCAGCCCCGGACCTGCCGGACCCGCTCGGCCCCCGGCGCTCGGCACCCCCGCCGTCGTTCGGCGTGGCGCAATCGTCCGGAGCTACTCCCTCGACCGAATCCACTGAGGGAGCCCACGACTTTACGAGTGCTTCGGACCCCCGGAAACGGAAGTTCCCGCCGCCGAGCTAGGCCCCCGGCATTCCCGGGCGCTTCGCCCTCGCACCAAACGATTTCGGCTCCGCACCAAAAAAGAGGAGGGGTACTCCGGTGTAGGCCGCCGTGAGGGGGTCCTACACTGGCGGTTGGGTTCGGGATCGACGACGCGGGGCCCAGCCTCGATCAGAGTGGTTGGCGCCCCGGTTGTGCCGGCGGGGGTCATCCTCGCATTGAGGCGGACAGAAGGAGAAGCCGGCCGGGGTCTAGGCACCCTTCTGTCGCACCTGCTCGCCGACGAACGGGCTGAGGAGGGAACTTGGGGTTTTCCGGGTGCTGGTTAGGATCCGAAGGATTCCCCTCCGCCCCGACGTTATCCGCGGGAATCGTCGCCCACAACGAGGAGGCCCACCTCGAGGCGGCCGTCCGCTCACTCGTGGACCAGGAACTTCCGGAGGGTGTCACGTGGAGTGAGATTTGGGTGGTGGCGAGCGGATGCTCTGACGGGACCGTCGAAGTCGCCGAATCCCTCGCCCGTGAGGACCCCCGAATCCGGCTTCTGGTTGAGCCGGACCGGGGGGGAAAAGCCCGCGCCCTGGGCCAGGTTCTCCGACGCGCCTCGGGGGATGCACTGGTCCTTCTCAATTCCGATGCCCGAGCGGAGCCCGGCTCCGTGCAGCATCTCGTGCGCGGGTCCAAGGGCAAGTCGCCCCCGTTCGCGATCATGGGTCGACCCGTGGTTTCGTGCGGGAGCCCGGGCCGTTGGGGGGAGACCCTTCGGTGGATGTGGGAGCTCCACCACGAGTTCCACTCGGAGCTCCTGGCCGAGGGACATGGGGGCCACCTCTCCGACGAGCTACTGATGGTAAGTCTCGAGAAGGTGCCACCCATCCCTCCCGGGATCATCAACGATGGGGCGTACTTCGCGCTGTGGCTGACGAAACACGGGGGAGGTCAGTGGTATGCCCCCGACGCCCGCGTTTCCATCCAGGTCCCCGCGACGCTCCGGGATCATCTTCGCCAACGCCGGAGGATCCATGTCGGGAACGGTCAACTCTCCTCGGCCCTCGGAATGGCGCCGGCCAGCGTCCCTCGCCGGTTCCTGGTCCGCCCGGCGGAGACCGTTCGATTGCTTCGGAAGATGGTGGCCCGGGAAGGCGGGGTCGGCCACTTTGCGCGCATCGTGGCCCTCGAGTGCGCCTCCCACGCCCTGGCGGTCTGGGACCAACTGCCCCCCCGCAAAGACCACATTCATTGGGAACGAATCCAAATGTCCCCTCCCCCTCTGAGCGAGGCCCGCGCCTCGGCGCGGATACCTAACGCGAGTGGAGCACGCGTTCCCCGGACCTCGGTCGAGACCCGGGTAGTTTCGCTGCTACGCGTCGCGGAAGGGTTCGGCACCGGTGTGCCCCTTCACGAGTTGCTGGCTCTCCTTCCGTCCGATGGACCGAAAGACGTCAACGCGCTGCGCCGTTGGATTGACAGCCGCCCGGGCCTCGCTCGCGTGGAGGCTGGACAGGCGTTCGTCCCCACCTCTTCGGTCCGTCCCGGGACCGGCCGAGAGGAGCGCGCGGCGTCGTATCGGCGGTACGCGGAAGAGTTGTGGGCCGGCCCGCTCTCATTCGCACGTGCGCTCGTTCGCTGCGCCGGAGTGACCGGCTCCGTGGCCTTCGGAAACCCGCAGGCCGGCGACGACCTCGACCTCTTTGCGGTGCCGAGGACAGGAGCCCTCTGGTGGTTTCTCGCGCGAACGTACCTAGCGCTCCATCTCGCTCGCCGTCGCGACCCTCGCTTTCGAGGTCCCACGGTCTGTCTGAACTACGTCCTCGAGGAGGGAACTGCCTCCGCCGAGTTCGCGCGCCGGAGCGACCTCCTCTTCGCGCGAGAGGCGCTCAATGTGCGGGTGCTGCATGGAGAGGATTACTATCGGGGCCTCGTGGCGTGCGCACCCTGGATACAGACCGAGATTCCGAGACTCTACGAGGCGCGGTCCGGCGAACCCGGGAGCACGCGCGCGGAGCCCGCACCCCGCGCGATCCGTCTGCTCAACGCGCTGGTCTATCCTCTCCTCGCGAGTTACCTACAACTGGTCGGCCTTGCCCGCAATTCGTGGCTCCGACGCCGCGGCACCCCGGAGCGTGGGTTTCGGACGGATACCCGGTTCCGGCGGCTGGCATTCGCGTCCCGACGGTTCGAGCAGCTGCGGGACCAGTACCAGAGGAGCCCCGAAGAGCAGCCGCGTCCAGTCGAGAGGACCGGCGGCGTGGGGGTGCCGGCAGGTCCATGATCGCGCCGCCAGCTGGGGCCGCTGTATCCGACTACGATGGCTTCGACTTTCGCGCCCTCTGGAGGGGCCGGGAGAAAGTGACGGAGGTCGAACGCAGGCTATTGACGGAGGCCTTCGCGTCAGCGGACCGGAGGCGGCTCCTTGAGGTAGGCACCGGGTACGGGCGCTTACTGAGTTCGTTGGAGGCCGTTGCCCCCGAGGTGGTCGCTACCGACTTTGACCTCGGCAGCCTGACCCGACTCGGAGCGAGCCGGACGGCCGGGGACAGTACCCTCCGCGTTGCGGCGAATCTTTACCACCTTCCCTTCGCCGACGACAGCTTCAGCGGGGCCACGATGGTGCGGGTCTACCACCACCTTTCGGATCCGGAGGCGGCCCTCCGGGAGCTTCGACGCGTGCTGCGGCCCGGGGGTCGCTTGTTCGTCTCGTACAATCCCCGGCCGACGGTCGGGACCCTTGTGAACGACATCCAGCGCGCCCTCCACCCCTCCGCGCGAGTCTCCTTTCGGTCCATCACGTTCGCCCGCGAGCGCCGCGTCGAGTTGGCACCGGATCCCTTCCCTATCTATGTCAGCCCGCGGGATGAGTTCGGACGAGCGGCCCGAACGACGGGGTTCGAGCCCCAGTTCGAGTTCGGCTCCGGACTCGAGGAGTACTACTTGATGCGCCACGTCCCCGCGGACTGGTTCGTCCGATTCGGCACTACCTTCGGCAAGGCCCCCGGCTTTCCCATGCGATTCGCCGTCCTCGACGTGCCCGCCGGCCCTGCCGGTCCCCTTCCACCGCGGGAAGAGATCGTCGTGTGTCCGGTATGCCACGGCCGGCTCGAGTACGAGCCCGGCGCGCAAGGGGCACGGTGCCGAGGATGCTCTTTCAGCGGTTCCCGCACGGACGGCGTGCTCGACTTGCGGTACGTGCCCGAGGGGAGCGTCATGTGGCGGAGGACTCGTGGCGCTCGCTGAGCCTCCCGCATCGGAAGCGGTCGTCGACGAGACGCCGATGAACTCCCGTCTCGAACTGATCCATCCTGTCGGACCGTTGCCGCTCGGCTACGTACGCGAGGCTCCGGCCATCTGGTTGGTCGCCCGGGAGCGTTCGGCGCGTTGGCCAACCGAAGTGCTGCGCTCCGGGACCGTCACGCTGCACATCGAGGGGCAAACGTTCTCCGGCCGAGCCGAATTGATCACCGATCCCTTGGAGAAGGAACGTGTCCTCGACCTATTCCGCTGCAAGTACGGCGAGCGACAATTCGCCCGATGGTACGCCCATCCGGCCCGCATTCTCCGGGTGCGCCCGCCGGCCGAAGAGGACGCCGACGGCCCGTCGGGTCGGTACCGCCGCTGGCTCGCCGCGGAGTTCGACAACGTGGCGGAGGATTACGACCGTCACATCACCGGCAACCGGGTGAACCGTCTTCTCCGCGACCGTTCCCTCGCCGAGCTCCGACGTTCGTTCGCCTCCGCGCACCACCTCCTCGAGATAGGATGCGGCTCCGGCATGGAAACCGTGCCGTTGTTGGGTGACGGGCACGAGGTCCTCTGCGTCGACATCTCCGAGCGGATGCTGGGCGTCGTGCGGGAGAAGGCTCGGGCCGCCGGACTCTCGGAGGCGCTTCGGACCGTCCGACTCCCCGCGGGCCGGCTGGCTCAGTTGAGCGAGGTGGTGGGCGATCGACCGTTCGATGGCGCCTACTCCACCTACGGAGCGATGAACTGCGAGGAGGAGATTGGATCGGTGCCCTCGGCTCTGTTCCGCCTCCTCGCTCCCGGCGGCCGGTTCGTCGCGGGAGTCTACAATCGCTGGTGCCTGTTCGAACTGGTCGGGTATGGGCTTACCGGCCGTTGGAGGCGTGCATTCGGCCGGGCACGCTCCCCCATTCCGGTGGGGAGCTCTCGATTCTGTGTGGACGTATTTGCCTATTCGGTGGGCGAGTTCCGTGCTTACTTCGACCCCTGGTTCCGGCAGGAGCGGCTCGAGGCGGTGCCGGTCCTCCTTCCGCCCTCCGACCTGGTCGGGTACGCCGACCGGTTTAGTCGCCGGTGGGACGCGCTCTCGACCCTCGACCGGTCGCTCGCACGGCGATGGCCCCTCCGGTCTCTCGGGGACCACTTCCTCCTCACGTTCTCCCGCCGCCCAAACGTACCCCCCGGTGCAGCGTGAGTCCGGCACCGTCAGCGGCTTCCGGGAACTCGGCGCCGGCATCGCGCCACCGATGGATTTCACGGCGATCCCCAACGACCTGGTTACTGGTGGCCATCGGCGTCTACTTCGTGGTCTCGTTCAGCCTCTCCTGGGTTCGTGCGGCGGAGCTTCAGACCACCACGTGGGACCTGGGGATCTACCAGCAGGCCCTCTGGTCCACCGCCCACGGACGGGCGTTCTACGAGGCGGCGGACTTGGAGACGGGCGGCTACAATTCGCTCCTCCAGGTTCACACCGTGTTCGTGCTCTACGCCGCCGTGCCCCTGTACGCCGCGCTGCCCTACGAGGGGACCTTGTTCGCGGTCCAGTCGGCCGTTGTCGCAGGCGCGGCGATCCCGCTGTATCTCCTCGGCCGTGACGTCACCCATTCTCCCCGGCTCGCCCTCGCCGGAGCGGCAGCGTACCTTGTCTGGACGCCGGTCCTCGCGTCCAACCTCTACGACTTTCATGCGGAAGCGTTCCTTCCCCTCGAACTCTTCGCAATCGTTCTCTTCTGGGAGCGAGGGAGGTATTGGACCGGGGCTGCCGTGGTCGCGCTCGCCTTCGCGACGATCGAGATTGCGCCGGTGCTCCTGTTCTTTGTCGGGGTGTTCTTTCTCCTGCCCTCGTCGCAGACTTGGAACCGGGTGTGGGCCTCCGCACGCCAACGAGCCCCTTGGGCAACGTGGGCCCTCGAGTTTCGGCGGGCCGTGGCATCCCCCCGCGTGAGAGCTGCCGCGGCGCTAGTGCTCGCCTCGGTAGGAGCCTACTACCTTCTCGTCTACCTTCGGGTCGACGTTCTGACCGCGGCGCTCGGTACCACTCCTCTTCCGACCGCGCCCACCGGGTACGTTATCGGTGGAACTCCCGCCGCCCTGGGGCTCTCGCTCCAGAATCTTGGAGTGGGGGTGGCCACGAAACTCGGCTACTGGGCGCTGATTCTCGCCTTGCTGGGGTTCGTCCCGCTGTTCGCTCCACGGGCTCTCCTGCTCTGTGTGCCCTGGTTCGGCTTCACGATGCTGAGCTCGAACCTTAATTATGTGGGACTTGGGTTCCAGTACGGGTTCATCGCCGCCTCCTCCGTGCTGGTGGCCTTCGTGTATGGAATCCCGAGAGCGGCCGCGCTCCTGCGATCCTGGAACGAAGCTCCGGCCGATCCGACGTCTGTACGCTCCCCGGCGACGGTCCGGCTTGGCCCGGGCCGTTCTCCGCGACGCCGCCTCCTCCTCGCTCTGTTCATCGTACTCGTTGCGGGGAACTTCCTTCTCTCGCCGTACGACCCCTTGGTGCAGAACCAAGGGCTAGGCTCAGCGTTCCGTCTCTCCTACTCCCCTGTGGCGGGGGTTGACGACGTCGGGCACGTCGCCGGCCTGATCCCCACCGGGGCGACGGTCATCGCCAGCGACAACCTCTTTCCGCTCATCGCGAACGACGCGAACGCTTACTCGTTCTTTTGGACCCGAAGTGATTTCCTGGGCCTCCCGTTCAATCTGACGCATCTTCCGCAGTACGTATTGCTCTCGACGGACCGGGCCGCGGCCGTCTCTCCGTGGCTCGCCACCGCGCTCTACGTCCGTTCCGATTTCGGGGTCCGCGCCGTGGCCTGGACCTCCCCCGTAGGACCGGTCCTCCTCTTCCAACACGGGTACTCTGGGAAGGCTTTGGAGCTGGGTGATTCTCCCGTCGTGCCCTTCACGGTCGCCGGCCCGAGCGTCGCCGACCTCGAAGCGGGGTACGCGACCACGGTTCCGGGCAGCGCGGGCACGCCGTGCGCGGCGAGCGATCCCGGAGCGATCGGCCCGTTCTTCAGTGGGCCGGGGGCCAGCCTTCCCGCCGGAAACCTCTCGATCCGTCTGTGGGTCCACGCCACGAGTCTCACCGACGGGGCTCCCCCTCCGGCGGCCGAATCAGCCCTCAGCATCGCGGTGACGGCTTTCGGCCAGGTCTGGTACGTGGGGGACTCTGTTTCTTTCGGAGCGCTTTCTGCCCCCGGCTGGGCGGTCGAGACCCTCAACATCACCGTACCGGAGCCCACGATCCTGTTCGATGTCCAAGGCGACGTTCAGGCAACGGACGCCCAAGTGTTCCTTGAGTCGCTGGTAGTTACCCCGCTCTGAGCCAGGCGTCGACCCTTGCGAGCTCCAGCGCCGTTCGTGCGGGCGCGACACCTCTCGCGATCGCGACGCACCGCGCAGGCAATCGGGAGGGAAGGTTTACCGATCCACAGACCGCCGCACCGGATACTCGGACCGTCCACCTCGACCTCTCTCGGCTACATCGCAAAGGGTGTCCCTCCCCAGGCGCGGCGGCGGTCGCGTGGTAAACCCCTCAGAGGCGCCTTTTAGTCTCATCACGGTTAGCCGAGCCGGGGTCCCGGAACTCCCAGTCCTTGAGAGCGGCCACTTGGTGGGGTGGATCCGGAGGAGTGCTACGTGCCGCGGCGCTCTTCCTCGTGACCGCGGTTCCGGTTTGGCTGGCCTCGCAGCTTCTCTGGGGATATGGTGGGGGAGACTCTCTATGGCCCCTCAAGGACGACGTCGAGCTGGTCTCAGTGGCTGTGGTCGCAGGCGCGTTCACTTGGTGGTATCTCCGAGGGCGAGCGTCTCACCCCCGGCGAGCCATGGCGCTGCCCGTGTTCCTGGCGAGCGCCGCCTTTCTTCTTGGTGGGTTTAAGGCCGCCAACGACTATCTTGATCCGCCCGACCTGCTCCTGGGGATTCTCGCCCAACTGGTGGGATTCATGTATCTTCTTCGAGCCGCCGCGGAAGCGCCGAAGGACCAGAGCCTCGGGTCCGATCCCACGGAACTCCCCCCGACGTGAGGACCCAATCGGTGGTCCCCCGGCATAACCAGGGGATTCGCCGAGCTTCTGCAGTCGGTCCACGAGACTAAGAACTGCGACGGCTTAGTGGCAGCCATGACCGAAACAGGAGCTCCCCCAATTCAGCTCGACCGGCGCGACGCCGTGGCATCCATCCGACTCTCTCGCCCGGCCACGCTCAACGCGCTCGACCCGGATTCGGTGCGACTGCTCCTGACCATGCTACAGGATGTGGGCCATGACCGCGCAATTCGGGCGGTGATCATCACCGGGGAGGGGACGGCCTTCTCCTCGGGCGGCGACATCGCAGCGATGAGGGCGCACATGAAAGTCGGCGACCTCTCCCGGTTGTTCACCGAACTGACCGGCACCCTCGAGCAGGCCATCCGCGCGATCATCGGCATGAAGAAGCCAATCGTCGCTGCCCTTCCCGGAGTGGCGGCAGGCGGCGGCCTCGCGCTCGCGTTGGCCTGCGACTGGCGCATCGGCTCCACGAACGCCGTGCTGGTGCCCGCATTCAGCGGGCTGGGCGCCGTACCCGATGGGGGATTGACCTACTTCCTACCCCATTTCGTCGGACTCGGCATCGCCCAAGAACTTCTGTTCTCTCATAGCCGGGTGTCGGCCGAGCGCGCCCGGGCGCTGGGCCTACTTCACGAGATCGTGGCCCCCGAAGAGCTCGAAGCACGCTCCTGGGCGAAGGCCACAGAGTTGGCGGCCGGCCCCACGCGCGCGTATGCAGCGACCAAACAGCTCCTGGTGTCCGCCTATGGGGAGAGCGTGGAAACCCAGTTGGCCCTCGAACGCCGCTACGCAGTCGAGGCCGCCCTCGGTCCCGAGATCACCGAGGGGATCGAAGCCTGGGGCGAGAAACGGAAGCCGGAGTTCCCGCCCCCGGATCCCGAATTTCAATAGACCTGAACCGGGGGTCGGCTCCCCTGGAGGGGGATTGGCTCGCGCTCGACGTGGTCGATTCGCGCCAAGGGATGCCGTTCATGGAGCGCGCGCTCGAGCTCCATGATCGCCTCCGGCTCGCCTTCGAGCTCCGCCTCGACGGTGCCGTCAGGCCGATTGCGCACGAACCCACCGATCTCGAGGGGGCCCGAGAGGTTTCGGACGAACTGCCGGAAGCTCACTCCTTGCACCCGGCCGGTGAACCGAAGCCGCATCCGTATCGGAGCCACGCCGGAATACCCCCGGAAGTTAAATAAAGCCAAAAGGTCCGAAACGACGGCTGCGTAGGCGAGCCGAAGGAAGGACGGAAAATGGGGGCCGGAGTCACCACATTTCTGGTCTTCGCGCTGGTCGCCACCGCCTTCGGGGTCGGATCGCTCATCGCCAACAAATCGTTCGGCGCGAAACGACGCCGTGCGTACCTCCAAGCCCTCACGTACGAGTCGGGCGAGGAACCGGAAGGCGAGACCCAGATCGACTTCCCGACCCAGCACTACACCTTCGCGATCGTCTTCGTTGCGGTGGACGTGATCGGCTTCGTTCTCGCCCTGTGGGGCGTCAACTATCGAACGGTCAACGATGCCTGGCTCCCCATGGCCATTGTCTTCGGCTTCACCGCCCTGGCCATCGTCGGGATCTACTACGCGTTGATCGGCGAGCGGAGGCTCGTGGTATGAGCGGCCAACCCCCCGTTCCTCCGAAGGCCGTTGGCCCGCCGGCCGCCGGCGGAGCGATTGGCGACATGCCGCTGGAGGTCATCGGTCAACCGGGGGTTCCCTTCGTTGAGATCGAAACCCTGCGTGCCCGAGAATTCATCCCGGCGGCCAAGGAAGCCCTGAGCTCGCTGCTCAAGGAGCAGGCGGAGGAGAAGCTCATCCGGCCCGTGTTCAACTGGGCGGGTCGGAACTCGCTGTTCCCCCTGCATTGGGGGCTCGCCTGCTGCGCGATCGAGTTCGCGGCGGCCTTTGGGGCGCGGTGGGACGCGGAGCGTTTCGGAGTCGTCCCCCGGTCCTCCCCCCGACAATGCGACTTGCTGATCGTCAACGGGACGGTCACGTGGAAGGTTGCGCACAAGCTCATCGCGCTCTTCGAGCAGATGCCCGAGCCC
>Ga0187815_10000668_pt1 | contig 16362 bp, 13 predicted proteins | sample NC_S_5_FD_132962 | JGI IMG/M metagenome (GOLD analysis project Ga0187815, IMG submission 132962) | Wetland sediment microbial communities from Neuse River Estuary, North Carolina, USA - ASW-S_5 | ecosystem: Environmental > Aquatic > Freshwater > Wetlands > Sediment | place: USA: North Carolina...
TCATCGATCCCGACAATCCCTATCCGAGCAACTACACAGGCCACTTGCGCGCCACGCTGAAGGACGGCAGCGTGGTGGAAGAGCGGCAGCCTTACTTGCGCGGCGGGGCGCAGGAGCCTCTGACCCGCCAGGACGTCACCGACAAGTTCCTGCTCAACACCGAGCATGGCGGCTGGAGCAGGGCGCAAGCCAGGGCCGCCTTGAAGCTGATGGGGACATTGTATAATGGCCGCATCGATATTTCATCGCTGCGGGGATAGGGGATGGCACAGGAGCTAGCAGGCAAAGTTGCCGTCGTCACGGGCGCCGGCCGCAACATCGGCCGTGCGATCGCGCTGACATTGGCCGAAGGCGGCGCCGCCGTCGTGGTGAATGTGCGCAGCAATCGCGCGGAAGCAGGTAGCGTCGTCCGCGAAATCGAATCGTCTGGCGGCAAAGCCATCGCGCATATCGGTGACGTCGCCGATGCCAGGGCCGTGCAGGCGATGGCCGACGCAGCCGTGAAACAATTCGGCCGCATCGACATGCTCGTCAACAATGCCGCGTTGCGCAGCGAAAAGCCGTTTGCCGAGATGGCCTACGCCGCCTGGCGCGAGATCCTCGACGTCACCCTCGATGGCGCGTTCCATTGTGTGAAGGCGTGCTTGCCCGCGTTGCGGCAGTCCGGCGCGGGTACGATCGTCAACATCGGCGGCCTCAGCGCACATACGGGGGCGGCAAATCGCGCTCATGTGGTGACGGCCAAGGCCGGCATCGTCGGCTTCACCCGCGCGCTCGCCCATGACCTGGCCGCCGACGGCATCACCGCCAATTGCGTCGTTCCCGGGCTCATCGGCACGCCGCGTCCCAAGGACAAGCCGGAACCGGCGCATCATGCGACGCACCATACGATAACGGGCGAAAGGGGCCGGCCCGAGGACGTCGCCGCCATGGTCCGCTTCCTCTGCGGACCCGCAGCGCGCTACATCACCGGGCAGGCAATCCACTCTAATGGCGGGGCCTATCTCGGCGGCTGACGCATGGCCTCTGCCCCAAATTGGCCGGGGAAAGTCACTCGGCCGGACCCGATTTTGATGCTAGTTTTTGACCCATGAACCAGCACGCCAAGATCGATATCCGCCATTCCACGTGCCCGCATGATTGCCCGTCGGCCTGTGCGCTCGATGTCGAGGTGATCGACGGCCGCTCCATCGGCCGGGTGCGTGGATCAAAGATCCAGACCTACACAGCCGGCGTCGTTTGCGCCAAGGTCGCCCGTTATGCCGAGCGGATTCATCATCCGGAACGCCTGCTCTATCCGATGCGCCGCACCGGACCGAAGGGCTCCGGCCAGTTCGCGCGGATCTCCTGGGAGGAGGCGCTCGACGAAGTCGCGGCGCGCTTTGACGCGGCGGAGCGCGATTTCGGCGCCCAGTCGGTGTGGCCCTACTACTACGCGGGCACGATGGGGCTGGTGATGCGCGACGGCATCAATCGCCTCTCGCATGTGAAGAAATATTCGCGCTTCTACTCCACCATCTGCGCCAACATTGCGCGCGTCGGCTTTTCGATCGGCACCGGCAAGATCGCCGGCGTCGATCCGCGTGAAATGGGCGTCTCCGATCTGGTCGTGATCTGGGGCACCAATCCCGTCAACACGCAGGTCAATGTGATGACGCACGCCGCGCGCGCCCGGAAGGAACGCGGTGCGAAGATCGCGGCGGTCGACGTCTACAACAACGAGACCATGAAGCAGGCGGATATCAGGATCCTGCTGCGGCCCGGGACCGACGCTGCCTTCGCCTGCGGCGTGATGCACGTACTGTTCCGCGAGGGCTTGGCCGATCGCGCCTACATGGATCGCTACACCGACTGCCCGAACGAGCTTGAGGCGCATCTCAAGACACGCACGCCGCAATGGGCGTCCGCTATCTCGGGCGTACCGGTCGAGGAGATCGAGGCCTTTGCCCGCCTCGTCGGCCAGACCCAACGCACCTTCTTCCGCCTCGGCTATGGTTTTACCCGCAGCCGCAATGGCGCAGCGCAGATGCACGCGGCTCTCTGCATCCCTGCGGTGACCGGCGCCTGGCAATATGAAGGCGGCGGCGCCTTCTTCAACAACGCCGCGATCTGGAAGTTCAACGAGTCCGTCATCGAAGGCCATGACGCGATCGACCGCGCCACGCGCTGGCTGGATCAGTCGCAGATCGGCCGCATCCTCACCGGTGATGCTGTCGCGCTGAAAGGCGGACCGCCGATCAAGGCGATGCTGATTCAGAACACCAATCCCGTAACGGTGGCGCCCGAGCAGAATCTGGTGCGCGAGGGTTTCGCCCGCGAAGACCTGTTCATCGTGGTGCACGAACAGTTCATAACCGAGACGGCCGCGATGGCCGACATCGTGCTGCCCGCGACCATGTTCATGGAGCACGACGATCTCTATTACGGCGGCGGCCACCAGCACATCTCGGTCGGTCCCAAGCTGATCGAGGCGCCCGGCGAATGCCGCAGCAATCACGAGGTGCTTCAGGGCCTGGCCCGGCGCCTTGGCGCGGTGCACCCGGGCTTCGAGATGACGCCGCGCGAACTGATCGACGTCACGCTGAAGAAGAGCGGCCACGGCGACATTGAGGCACTGGAGGCCGATCTCTGGCGCGACATCCAGCCGGACTTCCGCACCTCGCACTATCTCGACGGCTTCGCTCATGCCGACAAGAAATTCCACTTCAAGGCCGACTGGGCCAATCCGCCGTGGGGCACCCCAGGCCTCGGACCGTGGAAGGACATGCCCGGGCTGCCCGACCACTGGACCATCATCGAGGAAGCGGACGCGGTGCATCCGTTCCGGCTCGCGACGTCCCCGTCACGTAGCTACCTCAACACCAGCTTCAACGAGACGCCCGGCTCGCAGGCGCGCGAAGGCGTGCCGAGCGTGATGATCCATCCCGAAGATGCCGCCGCGCTTTCGATTGCCGATGGCGATGCGGTAACGCTCGGCAACAGGCGCGGCGAAACCACGCTCACCGCGAAGGTGTTCGACGGCCTGCGCCGCGGCGTGGTGATCGCCGAATCGATCCACCCCAACAAGTCGCATATCGGTGGACGCGGCATCAACGTGCTGACCGGGGCCGAAACGGTAGCGCCCGTCGGCGGCGCTGCGTTCCACGACAACAAGGTCTGGATCAGGAAGGCAGCGCCTGCGCGCAAGAGCTAGATCGCACTTGCAGTCCACCGTCGTCCTGTCGCAAATGCTTGCGAGCATTTTGGCGAACAGGCGAGTGGGACCATGACCGATCATAGCAGCGTCATCCGCGAGAAGCGTGGCCAGGCTTTTTGGATCACCATCAACCGGCCGGACAAGCGCAACGCACTCAATGGCGACGTCATCGCCGGCATCGCCAGGGGCTATCGCGATGCTCACGACGACAAGGAAGTGCGGGTGATCGTGCTGACCGGCGCGGGCGACAAGGCCTTTTGCGCCGGCGCGGATCTGCAGAACAGCGGCGCCGCCTTTGCGATGGATTTTTCCCGTCCCAATGTCGATTACGCCGATCTCTTGCGCCTGTCGCAGAAAGCGACCAAGCCGGCGATCGCTCGCGTCGGTGGCGTCTGCATGGCCGGCGGTATGGGACTGCTCTGCATGACCGACATGGCAGTCGCCGCCGACAATGTCATCTTTGGGCTGCCTGAGGTGAAGGTCGGCGTGTTCCCGATGCAGGTGATGAGCCTGTTGCAGTCAATCGCGCCGCCGCGCCTCATCAACGAATGGGCGCTAACGGGCGAGCCCTTTGATGCGAAGGCCGCGCTCGCCGCCGGTCTTCTCAACTATGTCGTGCCGGCCGCCGAACTCGACGCCAAGATCGACTGGCTGATCGGCCGGATCGTCGACAAGTCGCCGACCGCGATCCGCCGCGGCAAATACGCCATGCGCGCGATCGCCTCGATGTCGTTCGACGAGAGCATCGCCTATACCGAGAGCCAGATTGCGCTGCTGGCCATGACCGAGGACGCCAAGGAGGGCATGAAAGCCTTCGGCGAAAAGCGTAAGCCGACTTGGCCGGGGAAGTAACTCCCGCTGCTCATCCAACCTCAGCTGTTGCGCCTGCGAACGCAGAGGGACCCATAACCACAGGGTGCGTATGGAACTCGCTGCGGCCCCCAGCCTTCGCAAAACTTCTCCCGGTGGTTATGGGGCCCGGCTCGCGCTTCGCTTGGCCGGGACGACAGCGGAGTTAATCGCGAGCGCTACCCCGCATTCGCCTTCAGCCCGGCCGCCTCGATTCCCGCCACCGCGCAAATCTCGTCATTGTCAGACGTGTCGCCGCTGACGCCGACGGCGCCCAGTAGCGTCGTGCCGTCCTGGATCAGCACGCCGCCGGGCACCGGCACCAGCCGGCCTTGCGCCATCGTGTTCACGGCGTCGACGAAATAGGCCTGCTCCTGCGCGCGCTGGAACAGCGCCCGCGAGCCCATGCCCATCGCAAGAGCGCCATAGGCCTTGCCGTGCGCGATCTCCGCCCGCATCAGGCTGGTGCCGTCCTGCGCGGCGGTGACTTTGACTGCGCCGCGTGCGTCGAGGATGGTGATGACAAGCGGCTTCAGTTTCTTCTCGACGCCCTTGGCAAGCGCGGCATCAAGGATCTTGCGGGCGACGTCGAGGGTAAGTCCAGCCATGATTTATTCCTTTGTATTGGCGGATGTCGAGATTGATTTGGCGTTGTCGAGGCTCAAGGCCAGCACGCGCGCGACATGAACAGCTTCGCGCGCAGCGCCGTCCTTGATCTGGTGTCGGCACGACGTGCCGTCGGCGACAACGATGGTGTTGGTATCGGCGCGGCGTACGGCCGGCAGCAGCGACAGTTCGGCCATCTCCATGGACGCCGAATAGGTGTCGGCGCCATAGCCAAAAGCGCCGGCCATGCCGCAACAGCTGGACTCGATCGTCTCGACCTTCAGGTCCGGGATCAGGCGCAGCGTCTTCTCCACAGGCTTGAACGCGCCGAACGATTTCTGGTGGCAGTGTCCGTGCACCAGCGCCTGACCTGCGATCGCGGCGAGCGGCAGCTTCAGCCGGCCGGCCTCGGCTTCGCGCACCAGGAACTCCTCGAACAGCAGCGCATGCGCGCTGATCGCCTTCGCCTCATTGTCCGAGCGCAATGACAGCAACTCGTCGCGCAGGGTGAGGAGGCAGCTCGGCTCCAGTCCCACGATCGGAACGCCGCGCGCGGCGAATGGGGCATAGGTCGTGACCAGCCGATCGAGCTCGGTCCTTGCTTCGTTGACGAGGCCTGCTGACAGGAAGGTGCGCCCGCAGCACAGCGGCCGCGTGCCGCTCACCGGCTTCGGCAGATGCACGCGATAGCCGCCAGCAATCAGCACCTTCAGCGCCGCATCGAGGTTTTCACGCTCGTAGCTGCGATTGAACGTGTCGGCAAACAGCACGATCTCGCGTCCAAAGGGCCCGAACACTTCCGTATCAGGCGCGAACACATCGCGGCGGAAGGCGGGCAGCGCACGTTTGGCGCTGATGCCGGCAAATTTCTCGAACAGGTTTCGCAGCAGCGGGCTGCGATTGCGCCAATTCGCGATCGGCGCGAAACGCGAGGCGAGGCCGGCATAGCGCGGCAGGTAGCCGACCAGCCGATCCCGCAGCGAAAGCCCATGTTTTGCGGCGCGCGCGGCCAGCACCTCGATCTTCATCTTGGCCATGTCTACGCCGGTCGGGCATTCGTGGCGGCAGGCCTTGCAGGAGACGCACAGCTTCAGCGTCTCCATCATCTCGTCGGAGGCGAGCGCATCGGGCCCGAGCTGGCCGGAGATCGCCAGCCGCAGCGTATTGGCGCGGCCGCGCGTGACGTCCTTTTCATTGCGCGTGGCGCGATAGGACGGGCACATCACGCCGCCTTCGAGCTTTCTGCAGGCGCCGTTGTTGTTGCACATCTCGATCGCACCCTGGAAGCCGCCGCCGGCACCGGGATAGGCTGACCAGTCGAGCTGCGTCTTCAGCCCACCCACGCGGTAGTCTGGCGGATAACGGAACAGGGAGCGGTCATCCATCCTGGGTGGATCGACGATCTTGCCGGGGTTGAGCACGCCTTCGGAATCGAAGCGCCGCTTTACCTCCCTGAAATCGGCGATGATGCGCTCGCCGAACATTTGCTCGTGAAATTCCGAGCGGACCAGGCCATCACCATGCTCGCCCGAGTGCGAGCCCTTGTATTCCCGCACCATGGCGAAGGCTTCTTCGGCGATGGCGCGCATCGCCTTAACGTCCTTGTCGAGCTTCAGATTGAGCACGGGGCGCACATGCAGGCAGCCTTCGGAGGCGTGCGCATACATGGTGCCGCGGGTACCGTGCCTGGCGAAGATCGCGTTCAGCCGCTCGGTGTAGTCGGCCAGATGCGGCAGCGGCACCGCGCAATCCTCGACAAAGGAAACGGGCTTACCCTCCTGCTTCATCGACATCATGACGTTGAGGCCGGAGGTGCGAAAATCCGCGATCGCCGTCTGCGTCGCTAGCTCGATGACATCGACCACGCCGCCCCACTTGCGCTGCGGGTTGTTCCAGCCAAAGCCGAGGTCTGACATCAGCTCCGAAAGCCGTTTCAGCTTCTGCAGATTGTCGGCCTGGTCTTCCTCGGCGAATTCGACGATCAAGAGCGCGTCGGGATCGCCGCGTACGGTCGCCTCGATCACCGGCCGGAACATCGCGATATCGCGCCCGAGCGCAATCATGGTGCGATCGACCAGCTCCACCGCGATAGGCCGCAGCTTCACCAGGTGCTGGGCCGCATCCATGGCTTCATAGAAGCTGCCGAAATGGCAGACGCCGAGCATCTTGTTGCGGATCACGGGCCATAGCTTCAGCTCGACCCGGGTCGTGAAGGCGAGGGTGCCTTCGGAGCCGACCAGCAGGTGCGCCATGTTGTTCGCAGCGTTGCGCGGCACCAGCGCGTCAAGATTGTAGCCGCCGACCCGGCGTTGCACCTTCGGGAAGCGCGCGGCGATCTCGGCCGCTTCGCGCTCGCCGAGATCGAGCATGTCGCGGAAGAGCGAAAGCCCGCTCTCAGGGGAATTCACCTGCGTCAGATCCCGCGGCACCTCGCCGAAATGCAGCAGCGTGCCGTCGGCAACCGCCGCATCCATCGACAGCGTGTTGTCGCGCATGGTGCCGTAGCGCAAGCTGCGGCCGCCGCAGGAATTGTTGCCGGCCATGCCGCCGATGGTGGCGCGCGAGGCGGTGGAAACGTCGACCGGGAACCACAGCCCGTGCTTTTTCAGTTGCCGGTTGAGATCGTCAAGCACGATCCCCGGCTCGACCACACAGGTTCGGTTCGTCGCATCGAGGGAGACAAGACGGTTCAGGTGCTTTGAGAAATCGACGACGATTCCCTCATTGATGGTCTGGCCGCATTGCGAGGTGCCGCCGCCGCGGGGCGTGACGATTCGGCCCTCATCCCGGCAAATCGCCAATGCCCTGAGCGCCTCGTCCATGCTGCGCGGCACCACGACCCCCGCCGGCATGATCTGGTAGAAGGAGGCATCCGTGGCGTAGCGGCCGCGGCTGAAGGCGTCGAACAGGACGTCGCCGGTGATCTCGCGCGAAAGCCGCGCGGCAAGCGCGCTGTTTTCCGCTGAATTCCGCGACTTTTCGGCCTTGCTCGCCGCCATGGGTGATCTCACCTGATGTCCTTGAACTGTCTTGCCTTCCGGCTCCCGGCTTGGCAAGGCGAAGCCCTGCCGCCGACGCATTGGCGGCCCCCACCAGCCGTGGGACAAGTCAGCCGAATAGTGGTATTCGAGCGGCTCGCGAAGCCAAGGCAAGACCGGGAAGGACGCCCATGACCGTGCATACTGGAAGGCATTTTCTGCAGATTCCGGGACCGACCAATGTGCCGGACCGGGTGCTGCGCGCCATGGACATGCCGACCCTGGACCATCGCGGTCCTGAGTTCGCCGAGATCGGCTTTGCCGTGCTGGCGGCGATGCAGCGGGTGTTCCGCACCAAGCAGCCGGTGATCATCTATCCGTCTTCGGGAACCGGCGCCTGGGAAGCCGCGATCGTCAACACGCTTGCCCCCGGCGACAAGGTGCTGATGGCCGAAACCGGCCAGTTTGCCGTGCTGTGGCGTGGCATCGCCGACAAGTTCAAGCTCGACGTCGATTTCATCCCCGGCGACTGGCGCCATGGCGCCGACCTTGCCCAGATCGAGGCGCGGCTGTCGGCCGACAAGGCGCACAAGATCAAGGCGGTCTGCGTGGTCCACAACGAGACCTCGACCGGCTGCGTCACTCATCCGCTGGAAGTCCGCAAGATCATGGATGCCGTCAAGCATCCGGCCCTCCTGATGGTCGACACCATCTCGGGCCTCGGCTCGCTTGAATATGAGCACGACGCCTGGGGCATCGACGTGTCGGTGGCGGGCTCCCAGAAGGGCCTGATGCTGCCGCCCGGCCTCGGCTTCAATGCCATTTCGGAGAAGGCGCTCGCGGTGGCCAAGGCCAACACGGCGATGCGGTCCTATTGGGACTGGCAGGAAGTCATCAACATCAACAAGGCCGGCACCTGGCCCTATACGCCCGCGACCAACCTGCTGTTCGGCCTGCGCGAGGCGGTCAAGATGCTGGAGGAAGAGGGCCTCGCCAACGTGTTCGCCCGCCACAAGCGCCACAGCGCGGCGACGCGTGCTGCGATGAAGGTGTGGGGGCTGGAGACGCAGTGCCTCGATCCGAACGGGCATTCGCCGGCGCTGACCGGCGTGCGCGTGCCGGATGGCCATGACGCCGACAATTTCCGCAAGGTGGTGCTCGAGAACTTCGACATGTCGCTCGGCACCGGCCTCAACAAGGTCAAGGGCAAGCTGTTCCGCATTGGACATATCGGCCACTTCAACGATCTGATGCTGATGGGCACGCTGTCCGGTGTCGAAATGGGTCTCGACCTCGCCAAGGTACCGCATCGCAGCGGCGGCGTGCTGGCGGCGATGGAGGTGCTGAAGGGGCGCGATGTCGTGCAGATGCCGAAGGCGGCAGTTGCCTGACGCGGTCGTTGCCCGAATAGAGAAAGAGCCAAGATGAATGCGCCGGTCGCCGCTAGCGAAGACCTGATCTATGCCGTCCAGGACGGCATCGCCCGGATCATGTTCAACCGCCCGCAGGCGCGCAATGCGCTGACCTTTGCGATGTACGAGCAGATGGCCTCCATCTGCGAGTCCATCAACCAGGACCGCTCGATCAAGGCGCTGATCATCACCGGCGCGGGCGACAAGGCGTTTGCGTCCGGCACCGACATCTCGCAATTCCGCGCCTTCAAGACCGCGCAGGACGCGCTCGACTATGAAGCGCGGATCGACCGCGTGCTGGGCACGCTGGAATCCTGCCGTGTGCCCGTCATCGCGGCGATCGCGGGCGCCTGCACCGGCGGCGGCGCAGGCATCGCCGCCTGCTGCGACATCCGGATCGGCACGGAAAACACGCGCATGGGATTCCCGATCGCGCGCACGCTCGGCAACTGCCTGTCGATGTCGAACATCTCGCGCCTCGTCTCGCTGATCGGTCCCGCGCGCACCAAGGACCTGATCTTCAAGGCGCGCCTCGTCGAGGCGCAGGAAGCGCTGGAGCTCGGCCTGCTCAACGAGATCGTGCCGGATGTCACGGTGCTGCAGCGCCGTGCCGAAGAGACCGCAAAGCTCGTCGCCGGCCACGCGCCGATCACGCTCGAAGTCACCAAGGAGGCGGTGCGTCGCATCCGCCGCACGCTTTCGCGCGACGAGGGCGAAGATCTGATCCTCAGGGCCTACATGAGCGAGGATTTCCGCGAGGGCATGGACGCGTTCCTTAACAAGCGGACGCCGAACTGGAAGGGCAAGTAGCTCTCGGTCGATCGCCTCGCCCGAACCGCTGCCGAGCGAGATCATCCGAAAGTCATAGGGCTGCGACGCCGGCCTATCTTGAACTTGCGCGGTGGAGCCCGCACAATAGACGTTGGTGCTGAGGTATTTTTCCTTAGCGGAAACAAAGACATAGGGAAGAAGCGCGTGGGACAGATTCTCAAAGCCGCGGCCGCCGTTGCGGCCATCACCGCTGCCGCACCGGCCTCCGCCGCCTGGGAGCCGACCAAGCCCGTGGAGATCGTCGTTGCCGCCGGCGCAGGCGGCGCGTCGGACCAGATGGCGCGGATGATGCAGGCCGCGATCCAGAAAAATAATCTGATGAAGCAGCCGATGGTGGTGTCGCTGAAGGGCGGCGCCTCGGGTGCGGAAGCCCTGATGTACATGAAGTCCAGCGATGGCGACGCCAACAAGGTGCTGATCGCCTATTCGCTGATCTACATGCTGCCGCTGTCGGCAAAGATCCCGTTCAACTGGCGTGACCTCACGCCGATATCGGTGATCGCGCTCGACCAGTTCGTGCTTTGGGACAACGCCTCGGGCCCGAAGACCGTGAAGGACTTCATCGCCGCCGCCAAGGCCGCCAGCTCTCCGTTCAAGATGGGCGGCACCGGCTCCAAGCGCGAGGACCATGTGCTGACGGTGTTCATGGAGCAGAAGACCGGCGCAAAGTTCTCCTATCTGCCCTACAAGTCCGGCGGCGAGGCGGCGACGCAGCTGGTCGGCGGGCACACCGAATCCAACGTCAACAACCCCAGCGAAAACCTCGAAGTCTGGCGCGCGGGCCAGGTTCGCGCGCTCTGCGTGTTCGACAAGGAGCGCATTTCCTACAAGACGAAGGTCACGGAGACGCAGTCCTGGAACGACATCCCGACCTGCAAGGAGGAAGGCCTTGACGTGCAGTACCTGATGCTGCGTGCCATGTTCCTGCCCGGCAAGGTGACGCCCGATCAGCAGGCGTTCTATGTCGATCTGTTCCAGAAGGTGACGCAGACCCCCGAATACAAGGAATACATGGAGAAGCAGGCGCTGAAGCCGATCTTCCTCACCGGCAAGGACCTGGTCCAGTTCCTCGAGGAGGACGACAAGCTGAACGCCTCGCTGATGAACGAAGCCGGCTTTGTCGCGAAATAGCCCAGCCCTGTAGGTGTCCGCTATTTGTCCGCGTGGCCGTAGCCGGTCATGCGGACACGCACCTTCTCGATCTCCTCCTTCGACAGCAGCGGCGGTTTGCCGATCTGCAACGTCGCGTGATACTGCCGCGCCAGCGTCTCGACCTCGACCGCGAGCCACATCGCCTTCGCCAGCGAAGGCCCGACTGCGATCATGCCATGATGGGCGAGCAGGCAGGCGAGGCGCCCCTCCAGCGCGCGCACCGCATGCCCGGATAGCTCCTGGGTGCCGAAAGTTGCATAGGGCGCGCAGCGGATGCTGTCGCCGCCGGCGCAGGCGATCATGTAATGCACGGGTGGAATTTCCATACCCATGATGGCGAGCGCCGTGCAGTAGGTCGGGTGGGCGTGCACCACGGCCTTCACATCCGGCCGCGCCTGCAAGATATCGCGATGAAACCGCCATTCGCTCGACGGGCGCTGCGCCGGATCGTGCGAACCATCGAGGCCCATGTAGACGATCTGTTCGGGTCGCATCGTCTCGTAGGGCGTGCTGGTCGGCGTGATCAACAGCCCCTCGCCATGGCGGATGCTGATATTTCCTGATGTGCCCTGGTTGATGCCGAGCGCGTTCATGCGCAGGCAGGCATCGATGATGGACTGGCGTTTTTCCCGGTCGTTCATGGTTAATTGATCCGCGTGCCCCTTCCGCGCAGGACGAGGGTTGATTATTGCGACGCAGTATAGTCGAACATCGGCCGGGGAAGAAACGATCGGAGCAGTCATGACTAATGCCGTGCTCGGCATCATCGGCGGATCCGGCATCTACGATCTGCCGGGCTTGGAAGACGTCCGCGACGAGATGGTCGAAAGCCCCTGGGGCCAGCCGTCGGCGCCGCTCCGGCGCGGCTCGATCGGGGGCTTGCCGATCGTGTTCCTGCCGCGCCATGGCAAGGGCCACGTGCTGTCGCCCTCCGACATCAACTACCGCGCCAATATCGACGCGCTGAAGCGGGCAGGGGTCACCGACCTCGTTGCGCTTTCGGCCTGCGGCTCCTTCAAGGAGGAATTGCCGCCCGGCACCTTCGTTCTGGTCGACCAGTTCGTCGATCGCACCTACAGGCGCGAGAGCTCGTTCTTCGGCAAAGGCTGCGTCGCCCATGTCTCGATGGCGCACCCCGTCTCGCCCCGCCTGCGCGAACATCTCGCCGCCGCGGCAAGGGCCGAGGGGATCGAAGCGGTGGACGGCGGCACCTATGTCTGCATGGAAGGCCCGCAATTCTCCAGCCTCGCGGAAAGCCTGACCTACAAGGCGGCCGGCTATTCGGTGATCGGCATGACCAACATGCCGGAAGCAAAACTCGCCCGCGAGGCGGAGATTTGCTACGCCAGCGTCGCCATGGTCACCGATTACGATTGCTGGCATCCGCATCATGAGGCGGTCACCGTGCAGGACATCATCCGTGTGCTGAACTCCAATGCCGACAAGGCGAAGGCTCTTGTGGCGCGGCTGGCAGGTGATTTTCCGCGGCAGCACGAGCCGTGTCCGATCGGCTCCGACCGCGCACTCGAGACCGCGCTGATCACCGCGCCGGAGGCACGCGATCCCGCGCTGGTGAGGAAGCTCGATGCGGTCGCGGGAAGGGTGCTGTTTAAATGAAGGTCGACGGCAAACCCTTCCGCAGCATCTGGCTCGAGCCCGACGGCTTTTCGGTGAGCGCGATCGATCAGCGACGGCTGCCGCATGAATTCGTTGTCGTGGAAATCCCGACTGCGGAAGCAGCGGCCGACGCCATCCGCACCATGCTGGTGCGCGGCGCGCCGCTGATCGGCGCCACTGCCGCCTATGGCATGGCGCTCGCGATGCGCGATGACCGTTCCGATTCCAATCTCGACCGCGCCTACGAGATGCTGGTGAAATCCCGCCCCACGGCGATCAATCTGAGATGGGCACTCGACGAGATGATGCGTGTGTTGCGGCCGCTGCCGCCTTCCTCGCGTGTACCGGCGGCGTATGCCCGCGCCACGGAGATCGCGGAGGAAGATGTCGCTATCAACCGCGAGATCGGCAAGAACGGCCTCGCGCTGATCGAGAAGATCGCGGCGAGCAAGAAGCCGGGCGAGGCGGTCAACGTGCTGACCCATTGCAACGCCGGCTGGCTCGCCACCGTCGACTGGGGCACCGCAACCTCGCCGATCTACCAGGCTCATGACCGCGGCATCCCCGTCCATGTCTGGGTCGACGAGACCCGTCCGCGCAACCAGGGCGCTTCGCTGACCGCCTGGGAACTCGGTCATCACGGCGTGCCGCACACGGTGATCGCCGACAACACCGGCGGCCACTTGATGCAGCACCGCATGGTGGACCTTGCCATCGTCGGCACCGACCGCGTCGCCGCCAATGGCGACGTCTGCAACAAGATCGGCACTTACCTGAAAGCGCTCGCCGCGCACGACAATTGCGTGCCTTTCTATGTTGCGCTGCCGTCGCCGACCATCGACTTTCGTATTAATGACGGCATCGCCGAAATCCCGATCGAGCAGCGCGAGGCCAGCGAAGTCACCGAGATGACCGGGCGCACGAGCGATGGCCGCATCGAGACCGTGCGCGTGGTTCCCGCGGGCTCGCCTGCTGCCAACTACGCCTTCGACGTCACGCCGGCGCGGCTGGTGACGGGCCTCATCACCGAGCGCGGCGTACTCGGTGCGAACCGTGCTGCACTTGCGAGCGCATTCCCGGAGCGCGCCGCGAGTCATTGACGCAAGGCCCATCGGCACGTATCCCGGTCTCCGATCATCGCCAGCCGGGTTCTGTGCATGTCCAACACCGATATCGAAATCGTCGTCGACGATCCGACTGCGCCGGAGGCGGATTCGCCTACCGTCGCCAGCAACCGCACGGTCGACGTCGTCGTCTGCCTTCTCTTGCTCGCGCTCGCGGTGACGCTCGGATACGACAATTGGCGCACCGGCGCCGGGTGGGAATCCACCGGCCCGCAGCCCGGGTACTTTCCGTTCTATCTCTCCATCATCCTCGCCGGCGCCAGCCTCTATGGCCTGATCGCGGCCTTCCTGTCGCGCAAGCAGGCGCGGGAGACGTTCGTCACCCAGGCGCAGCTGCGCCGCGTGCTTGCGGTGTTCATCCCGACCGTGCTGTTCGTCCTCGCTACCCAATTCCTCGGCCTCTATGTTGCGAGCTTCCTGCTGATTTCCGGCTTCATGTATTTCGTCGGCAAGATCGCCTGGTGGAAGTCGCTGCTGACGGCCTTCGTTTTCACCGCGGCGATGTTCATCACATTCGACATCGCGTTTGAGGTCATCATGCCGAAGGGGCCGCTCGAAGCGGCCCTCGGGCGGTAACGGGCCGGAGCGCGCGAGATGGAAGCCCTCGGCCTTCTGATGCACGGCTTTGCCGTGCTGCTGACCTGGAAGACGCTGCTCCTGATGATGACCGGGCTCGTGCTCGGCATTTTCGTCGGCGTGCTGCCGGGGCTCGGCGGCCCCAATGGCGTTGCGATCCTGCTGCCGCTGACCTTCACCATGGACCCGACGTCGGCCATCGTGATGCTGTCCTGCATCTACTGGGGCGCGCTGTTCGGCGGCGCCATCACCTCGATCCTGTTCAACATCCCCGGCGAAGCCTGGTCGGTCGCGACCACCTTCGACGGCTATCCGATGGCGCAGCAGGGCAAGGCGGCGGAGGCGCTCACCGCTGCGTTCACCTCGTCCTTCATCGGTTCGCTGGTGGCGGTGCTTCTGATCACCTTCCTCGCGCCGATGATCTCCTCCTTTGCGCTGAAGTTCGGCCCGCCGGAGTTCTTTGCGGTTTATCTGCTCACCTTCTGCTCCTTCGTCGGTCTTGGCCGTGAAGCCAAGCACAAGACGGTCATCTCGATGTCGCTCGGTCTTCTGCTCGCCGGCATCGGCATGGACACCGTATCCGGCAATCTGCGCATGACCTTCGGCACGGCGGAACTGCTGCGCGGCATCAACTTCCTCGTTGCCGTGATCGGCCTGTTCGGCATCTCCGAGATCCTGCTCACGATGGAAGAGCGGCTGGCGCTGCGCGGACACGCCGCCGGCATCTCGCTTCGCGTTGTGCTGTCGGTGTGGAAGGACCTGCCGAAATACTGGGTGACGCTCCTGCGCTCGTCCTTCATCGGCTGCTGGCTCGGCATCACGCCGGGCGGCGCGATCGCGGCAAGTTTCATGGGCTACAACCTCGCCAAGCGCTTCTCCAAGGACCAGGACAGTTTTGGCAAGGGCCGCATCGAGGGCGTGTTCGCGCCGGAAACCGCGGCGCACGCGTCCGGCACCTCGGCGCTGCTGCCGATGCTGGCGCTCGGTATTCCCGGCTCCGGCACCGCCGCGATCCTGCTCGGCGGGCTGATGGTGTGGGGCCTCAATCCCGGCCCGCTGTTGTTCGTCGAGCACAAGGATTTCGTCTGGGGCCTGATCGCCTCGATGTATCTGGGCAATGTGGTCGGCCTCGTGCTGGTGCTCACCACCGTGCCGGTCTTCGCTTCCGTCCTGCGGGTGCCGTTCGCGGCGGTGGCGCCGATGATCGTGGTGTCCTGCGCGATCGGTGCCTATGCGATCCAGAACGCGATGTTCGACATCTGGCTGATGCTGGGTTTCGGCGTGGTCGGTTACGTCTTCAAGAAGATCGGCATTCCGCTTGCGCCGTTCACGCTGGCGCTCGTGCTCGGCAACCGCGCCGAGGATGCCTTCCGCCTGTCGATGATCGGCTCCGGCGGCGATCTGAAGGTATTCTGGTCGAACTATCTGGTCGGCTCGATCACGACGCTCGCGATTGTGCTGCTGTTCTGGCCGGTGATCGATCGCGTCTTCAGCAGCGTCTCGCGCGCGCTGCGGCCGGCGAGGGCGTAACGGCACCACACACTCGGGATCGTAGGGTGGGTTAGCGAAGCGTAACCCACCATTCTTCGCGCGGCATTGGTGGGTTGTGTCTTGCACCTTGCTCGTCGAGCTTTCGGTGGACGTGGCTCGGCTAACCCACCCCACGCTCTTCGTTGTTTCAGTTTTTCAAATAGCCAAAGGTGTTCTCGCGGCAGGCTTTTGCCCGAGTTCTTGCCAGTTCGTCGGCCCTCTCCTTGAAGAGGGCGCAGGGAAAGCCGGGCGCCGACTGCGCCCGCAGTCCCGTGTGCGACAATCCGGACAAGGAAAGCACACGGGTTAAACCACAGGTACAGCCGGGACATCCCGGCTTTCCCCGCGCAATGGCTTTACGGCTTATACGTGCTCTTGTGTCCGCAAAATTTGCCAGAATGTGCGAACGGGCGGTTCTGACCAACCGCCCGTCGCTGGATCTGAGCCCGATCGTGCTCAAAGGCCCTGAGAGCCTGTCGGGGAGCGAGGGA
>Ga0187815_10000669_pt1 | contig 16362 bp, 15 predicted proteins | sample NC_S_5_FD_132962 | JGI IMG/M metagenome (GOLD analysis project Ga0187815, IMG submission 132962) | Wetland sediment microbial communities from Neuse River Estuary, North Carolina, USA - ASW-S_5 | ecosystem: Environmental > Aquatic > Freshwater > Wetlands > Sediment | place: USA: North Carolina...
CAATGTGGGTAGACTTCTGCGGGGCCGTCAGCTGATCCGTCCGGCGAGGATCGGCGCGAGATCGTTCATCTCCCCACCAAAGTCTATGAGGATGGGGCCTCTCCGTGGCTGCGGACATGCCGCCACGTGCTGGGCGCCCTCGATTGGCCGCGGCCGCCCTCGTGGTGCTCCTCTTGCTCTCCTCGGGGGCGGTACTTTCCGTGCCACCTGCCCGGGCGGTGAGTGTTGCGTCAGCCCCCCCGAGCGTCACGTCCTCATCCCCCGCGCAGTCTCCCGCCTCGGCGACTCACCCCGCGCCGGCCAGTGCCCCCGGAGGGCCCCTGACCGCCCAGACCGTTCGCGCGACCCTCGCGAAAGAGGGCGTTCCGATGCGGGACGTGCACCTCCCTGCTCTCACCCGGGAGGGTGACCACCGCGGTCAGCCGGTCGCGCCGACGTACTCCGAGGCTCCTGCGCCCATGGGGGTCGCCGACATCGGGCTCCGCGACGTGGGAGGCAACCTCGTCGGGTACGTTCTCAACACCGCCAGCGCGGAAGGCTCGATCACGCTCACGAACGCGCAGTCCGTCTATGTGGACGGAGACGGGCCCGACATGTACGGCATCCAGCTCAACTCCGTCCTCACGAACGTCACACTGTTCGGCAACTCCACCTACCAGTTCTGGACCCAGGACTTCGTGAGCTACACCTCGAGCTCGGGTGAGCTTTCATTCGGAGACAATATCTGGAACTTCTCGGACCTCGCCGGCCTGATCTCACCGAACGTGTTCTACGCGCACGGTCCGAATGGGTCGCTCTACGCCCCGATATTCTACTACTCTGGGGGCCCCACGTTCACAATCCACTACCCGTTTACCGTGACCTTCTACCTCAATTCCACGATCCTCAGCGACCGGCCGGCGGTCTACTTCAATTACACCTTGTCGAACTACACGATGACCACGAGCGGGTCGTTCGACTACGTGATCTTCAACTCGACGGCGGGCGCGCCGACGGGCCCCGCCCCCCGTGCCATGTTCCAGATCAATGGCGAGCAGTACGACCCGACCGGCCTCATCAATGACATCGAGCTGAGCGTGCTCGGCAACGACAACGGGGACACGACCACCTTCTACCAGATCTCGGCGACCGCGACCATCGCGTACTGGAACGCGACCACCCGCAGTTACTGGCCCGTTCCCTCAGCGGTGAACGCGGGCGCGGACACGGGCGAGTCGAGCGATGGCGTCGCCTCGTACTACACGGGCACGTCGGCCGTGGCCCAGCTTAGCCTCGGCCCGTCGTTCCTTACGGGCCTTTGGAACAGTACCACCGCGCCGGGGATTCGGACGATGGTCCTAACACTGCACCCCGCCGCGGCACTGATTCTCGTGAACCCCGGTGGATCGCGGGATGCGAGCACCGCGCAGTGGGTTCCGTCGTCCTCTACGGGCACGACGACGTTCTACTTTGCGAACACCGGGTCTTGGTTCTTCGACTGTCTGTTGAGCGAGTACAACCCCACCTCTTTTGTTCCGCCCAATAACCCGAACGGAACCTCCGTCGGCAGCTGCAATCTCGGACCAAAGAACCCTGCCCTCGGCATCTACACCCCGATGATCGCTTGGGGGGACGCGGAGCTCGCGACCTTCGCGGCTTCGGGCGCCGGCACGGCGCTGAACCCGTACGTGCTTTACGACAACGAGGTCGGTCCTCTCGACCCCGAATTCACCCAGTGGAACTTCTTCATGTTCCCGGTCTTTCCGGGACTCCTCCTCATACAAACGACCGCGTACTTGGACGTGACACCACCTCCCTTTACCGTAAGCTACCCGGCGTGGATGGACCCCGAACTGCTGAGCTTCGGTCTTCCAGCAACCAACCATCTCCAATCCGAATTCTGGAACGTCAGTCATGTAGCCGTCTTGAATTCGCCAGGGATCTCGGGCTGGCTATCCGCCTCCCTCCTTTCGTTCTACCCTTTGGGGGACGTGATCTTCTGGAACTCGAGCGGGAACCTGATCGCGGGCAATACGTTCTACGACCAGGGAAGCGGGCTCGCCCTCTATGGAGGTAGCTCGAACACGGTCTGGGGGAACACCTTCGTCGAGGCCGGGACCGCAGCGTCCAATCCGTCCTCGGTCCTAGGGAATCCGTCAAACCAGACCGGCATCTGGGAATCCGAATCCAATGACCTCCTCTACAACAACTACTTCTCGGTACCGGTTCCGGCCTACACGCCGCCGTTCGACCCGCTCTCCTGCCAGATCTCCTGCGTGAGCGCTTCCTACCTCGACACCTGGAACGTATCGTACGAAGCGGCCACCGTCAACCAGACGATCCTTGGAGTGCTGCTGACCGGCAGCATCATAGGAACGACGTACCAGGGGGGCAGCTACTGGTCGAATTATGGGACTCCGGGCAACTCGTACGGGGTCCTGCCGTACACCGATTCCGGCCTGATCTCGCCCGGAGGCGATTACGTGCCTCTGGTGCCATTCTCGCTGTACAACGTGACCTTCGTCGAAACCGGTCTACCATCGGGTACCGCTTGGGGGGTCTCAACTCCGGGAGCCATCGAGAACACGACCGGGTCAACCATCGCGCTCGAGGATCCGAACGGGACCTACGCCTACTCGACCTATCCTCCCTCGAGCGGGTTCACTACGACCACGCCCAACGGGTCGTTCACGGTCGACGGAGCGGATATCCTGGTGAATCTGACGTTCGAGGCGCTCGTGGTCGCCGCCTTTCAGGAGTCGGGGCTTGCCGTGGGTCACTCGTGGAGCGTCACGCTGAACGGGACGGGAACCGGTGGAGCCGCCGTGGTTCAATCGACCTCGAGCTCCAACCTCTCGTTCTCGGAGGTTGCCGGTTCTTACACGTTCCTTGCGGCGAGCGCCGGGTATCTGGCGACCCCGGGAACAGGGACGATCGTTCTTGGGGCAAGCGGTCTGGTCACCGAGATCGCGTTCGCCCTCGCCTCCGAGCTCACGTTCTACCAGGTTGGGCTCCCTTCGGGCGTCGGGTGGACCATCGCCCTGACCCAGGGGAGTACGACCACGAACCTCAGTTCGACCGGGGCGAGCCTGAACTTCACTATCTTCGATTCGGTGGTCGGCCCGTACACGTTCCGGGCGTTTGCGGAAGGCTACGCGGCGGAGCCGAAGAGTGGTTCCGGGGTCCTGCCCGCGAACAACACCCAATCGATCGTCTTCACCGCGCTCCCCGGCACCCTCACGCTCGAGGTCTCGCCGGTCGTCGCGGTGCACCTCTGTGTGGATGGCGCCAAGGCCTGTCCAAAGTTCAATCCACCGGTCATTTGGTCCCTCGACCCCGGGACCCATTCTATCGAGCTCCTCGCCGTCGGCTACCTTCCGTACTTCAACAACGTCTCCATCGTCGCGGGAGGTCTTACCGCTCTCAACGTTTCGCTCGTGCCTGTCCCAACAAACACGGTTTCCTCCGCCGGTGTGGGCACGCTCGGCTGGGAGCTGGTCGCCCTTCTCACGGCGTTGGTCGTGATCCTCCTCGTGACGACCCTCGTCTTCCTTTCCCTCTCGCGACGACCGCCCGGTGGCGCGGCGACAGGTCCTCCGAAACCCTGGGAAGAGACCACTGCCTCCCAGGCGCCGCCGGAGGGCGCCGCGGCCCTCCCTCCACAGCCCTGGCAGGAGGAAGCTGCGCCTTACCCACCACCGGGCCCTCCCCCGCCGTGAACTGAGGTGCGAAGCACCGCACGCGGGCTACGTCTTCGTCGGGAGAGATTCGACGGGCTCGGGCGGCTCCTCCTCTCGCGCGGTGGCGGCCGCTCGGGCGGCGCACTGGAGCTCCCCGCCGGGGAAGAACTGTTTCACGATGCAGTTCGTGCAGTCACCCCATTGGCAGACGGCCAGGGCGGAACGCACCCCCTGAGGTAGGTCGGGGGGAACGGTGATGGAGTACTCGAAGTCGATCCGCTCGAGCAGCGGGGGTCCGGTCGAGGTGACGACCAGGGTGATCTCGTGGCTGTTGAGCCATTCGATGAACTGCCCAAACAAGCCCTGATGTGCTCGATCGTAGACCTCGACCCGGTCCTCGTTCGCGAGGACGAGAACCCTCGGGGGTTCCCGGCTCAACAGGGCTCCGACCGCCTCCTGGATCGGGTCCGGAAGCCGGAGGAACTCGTTCAGGGCGTGGCCGTACTGGCGTTGGCCGTTCGGTCGGAGGTAACTCCACAGGAGTTCGGGCGCCACCCCGCCCTTCGGCACCAGGTCGCGCGCCGGATGGACCAGGGAATCCTCTTCGCCCGGGACCGGGTCGGTTTCGGGGTCCCCGGCGAACGGTCCGTCGGCGGCGGTTACCCATCGGAAACGAGGGTCGAGCTGTAGGGCGAGCACGCGCGCGGCGGAGTTGACGAGCCTGCGTTCTCGACCCCAGAGGTAGACGGAAGTCACCGGTCCAACGCCTTCCGGTCTCGTGGGAAGGAGACCGACCCCGCTCATGGAGATAGATTGTTGGAGGGTCCTTCTTAACTCGGAAGTGAGGACCAGTTGACTCCGCCCTTCGTACAGGTCCCGCGCGGGGCCGTCGAGGCTCACCGGCGGCGGTTCTATGAGCGACCGCTCCGGCCGGGGACGAACGGAGCCCCATGGCCGGGAACCACCGTATCCGCCAGTCGAAGCACCCGTCGACGATGGGTCTTGATCAGTCGATTGTCCGCAGCCAGAGGATCGGGCGTTGGTCCCTGCGCGTTCCACCAGAGGTGGGTGAACGCCACGACTCCCGTCGACGTTCCCACGAGCGTGGTCACGTCCTGCGGGGTGTGGCCCGGGGTTTCGAGCAACATCACCGATCGAGCGAGGAGGAGCTTCTCCGCGGGGCGGCTCGTCCAGAGGTCTCCCTCGTAGACCGCCCAATAGTCATGGATTCGCGCTCGGGGGAAGAGCGCGCAGTTCACCGTATGGTCCGGGTGGTGGTGGGACAGGATCACGTCAGTGATGTCCTCGGGTCGGACCCCTCGCCGCGCGAGCGGTTTCAGGATGGCGTCTCGGGACGGGACCATCCCCGGGTCGATGATCGCTCGGAAGGCGCCCTCTTCGACATACGAGACCGTCGATGCGACCCGGTGCTCTCCGTACCCGACGTGGAGGACCTCGAACCGGGCGTGCTTCCCAAGGGATGGCATCTTCGCGGGCATGGTTGCCCGGGAAGTCTGGGTTCCAACTTAAGCGCCGTGTTTCGGGAACCGATTCAGGCTTCCCTCTGCTCGGCCTGCGGCGTCGCGATTGGTCGCCCGTCCGCTTCGACCTTCTAGCCAGATTAGGCCACGCCAGCCTTCAAGAGGAAAGCTCGGACCGAAGGTAGTCGGGTAGGGGGATGCCCGCCCGTTCCACCGCCTCACGCCGTGCCGGTACCCACGTCGATTCCAGCACCCCGCACGGCTTCCCGGATTCCGTTACGGTCTCGGCCCGGATCTCGAGACGGGCCGGGGTCGCCGTCACGACGCGCCCCCGGGCCACGTGAGCGATCCCGACGCGAGGCAGTCTAAGGGTGTTGTAGGAGATCGGCCCCTGGCTCACCCAGAGCTTGCCGCCGAGCGTCAACGCGGTCCAGTAGGAGGCTTCGTAGAGGACCATGAAATGCAGGCCGTGATGGAATAAGGTCGGCCATCCGATCTCGTCGGGTTGAGGCACGAAGGTCGTCCGGACCTCGGCGGTCCCGTCGGAAGAGGTCGTCTGCTCGAATTTCAGCCGGAGCCCGCGTGCGTGTGCGGGTCCGCATCCAAAACACGGGTTCTCGGGCGGGTTCTCGAGCACGGTCATGCGGACCGGATGGTCGAGGGCGTTTTCGGGGTTTCGGATGAGCGCTATCCTGCTCGGAACGAGCCGAGTTCCTGCTCAGTCCGATCATTCGAAGAAGAACCCCTCTCGGCAAGGGTTCTGGTTGCAGGAATCGCGTCGGACTTGGAGGGAATCATGCGCTGGCCGCTCCCTCTCGGAGCTTCACCTTCGGTGTGGATGCGCCTTGCCGCGGAGATGCCTCTGCGTTCGATGGGCCGTTCAGCACCCAAGCGACGCTCTCCCGAGGACATTCCAAGGCAACGAAGTGGTCAATCGGTCTCAACGTCCGTAGTAAGGGCACCGCTCCGGAACCACCGTTCGCCCTCGGGATGCGCGGCTTCTCCCACTCATACTCGGTCATGGCAACATATGTATTGAATGCAGTAAATAAATAGATTATGCCATAATGCTATAGTTGCACACGCAGGAAGCTCTACCCGGAATCCTTCCACCTTCTCGGCTAACCGCCGACCCGCGTCGGACCGGTCCATCATGACGAGCGAAAGGTCCGGTGCGGGCTGCATGTTCGCGGAATCCGAATCCGGTCGGTCGACCGGTCTTCAGGCCCCAAGGTCGAGCCGGATTAACCGGTGCCGGTCGAGGACACGCCGCGTCCGGTTCACTCGCCGTACGGGCGACTCGGGTTCTCCGATGAGGTGGGCGAGTTCCGCGAACGGTTGTCCTGGCTGCGGTTCCCGAAGTATACGACCACGAAGGCCCCCAACAAGAACGGAGCGGCGAGTTCGTTCAACCCGTTCGATGACCAGAGAGACCCCAACAGGAGGAGCACCGTGAACCCTCCTAAGAGACCGGTGGCGGCGAGATCGAAGAGGTCATCCTTCCGGTCGGAGCGAGATGGCGAACGCGGCTCCATTGAGTCTCGGTCCCCTCTCCGGTCCTAGGTCGCGCAAGGTGTAATGTGGTTTACACCCAATCAGAACTTCCAGGAGCACCTAGGACCCGATCGTCCGGGAACGTGAAGCACGCTAGGCGGAGGCCTCAACCGTCGCGAGCGACGGTTTCACTGCCTCAGTGAAGGTGCTGGTCGACGGTCGACGGGGAACTCGCACGCGGGCACGCGCGGCGGCCGCTTCGACCTGAAGAAGATGCTCGGGCCACTCCTCCTCGCCCATGTCGCACATCAGCCTCCCGATGGATTCCCCCCCTTAAAGCCCGGCCTCTGGGGGACGAGCGATCCCGGCATGTCCGTGATTTGCCCAAGTCGAGAAGGAGCGCGGCCCTCGGCCGACGGTCGGGCCGTCGGTGGGGTGGGTCGGAAGGACGGTCAAGCGCTGGAAGGGGTTCTCGGTCCGCTGCAGCATCCAGCGAAAGGCCGAGGGAGAGTACGGTAGCGGCGAGCCTTACGGCCCTGCCCGGGGTGCGGGGACGCCGTCCCTGAGACCGACCCAACCGAGGATCCTGCGGATCCGCGAGCGTCGCCGGAGCCTCGGGCGGGGCTCCGCGATCCGAGCGACCCAACTCGCGGACTCGTTGGGGTACTCCAAGGATCGAACCTCCTCGATCGCTCGGTAGTCCTTCGCCTTCTCCTCAAGCTCTCTTAGGCGCCAATACGGTACGGACATCGGGTCCACCTTCATCACGGTCAGGAGACGCATGCGCAACTCGGGAGCCCCCCCATGGGCGGCCGTCGTACGACGGGACAAGGTCTATCCGCCTCGAGGCGGTGAGAGCCTTGTGGCGCTCTGGGAAGTCGCGATGCGAGCGAGCTACGACTACCCGTTCATCGAGCTTTCTCGCTCGGTCACGGACACCCCGATCTCGATGTGGTGCCTGTGGAACCGGGAGCTCCTCCAGGTTCCGACGCGGGACGCGCAGGTCATCAAGACCGTCGAGCGGGCGATCCACAAGGCCGGCCACGTGGTCGACCAGTGGGTCGACGCCGGCGCCGCTCGACTGTTCCTCCTGGATTGCACGTGCGCCCGGTACGACAGCATCTGGAACATGATCGAAGCCCACCAGTGCTGGGACGCCCCGCCGGTCGTCTACCAGGATGGATGGGCCAACTTCCGGGTGATCAGCTTCGACTCGAAGAACCCGCGGGACCTGTACGCCGACCTCAAGAGCCGCGGTCCGGCCGAGCTGCTGCGCAAGCGGGAACTCTCCTTGAGCGCACTTCCGACCTCCGTATGGACGAACGTCCTGTTCGGTGATCTTACCGGCAAGCAGTCCGAGGCTCTCCTGACCGCGCACCGGTTCGGCTACTACACCTCTCCGCGCGCGATCACGACCGAGCACATCGCCCAGAGCCTGGGCATCGGTCGGACGACGTACGAAGAGCACCTGAGGAAGGCCGAGAATCGCGTGATCTCTTCGCTCATCCCGTACCTCCAACTCTTCGCCTCCGCGGACCGTCCCGGGGATCGGCAACCGCTCCGCGAAACTCCACTAGGCCCCGTGAAGGCCGCACGATAGACCGCAGGACCGTTCCGGCGGGTTTCTCCTCGTCAACCTGCCTTGACCCCGACCTCATCTGTCGGCGCGCCCCCATGCCAAATCATGGAAGCGGTCTCGACCCACCCCTCGGGCTCCATTCTCCATCTGGCTGCCGGAAGTCTCTGTCCGCTGCCCCGGTACCGGGGCATGGAACTGCTGGAGACTCCACTCCTCAACAAAGGAACGGCGTTCACCGATGGGGAGCGCACGGCCCTTGGATTGCACGGATTGCTTCCTCCCCAGGTGGAGACCCTCGACCAGCAGGTCGTTCGGGCCTACGAAGCCTTCCGGCGGAAATCCGACGACCTCGAGCGCCACATCTACCTCCGCGCGCTTCAGGACACGAACGAGGTGCTGTTCTACCGGCTCCTGCTCGACCACATGGAGGAGATGATGCCGGTCGTCTACACGCCCGTCGTCGCCCTCGGATGCCAGGAGTTCAGCCACATCTACCGGCGCCCGCGCGGCCTCTTCATCCCGTACCCTCTGCGCGACTCGATCCGGTCGTTGCTTCACCACCGCCCGAACCCCGAGGTCGACGTGATCGTGGCCACGGACGGGGAGAGGATCCTTGGAATTGGCGACCAAGGGGCGGGTGGCCTCGGGATCCCGATCGGGAAGTTGTCCCTCTACACCTTGATCGGAGGGATCCGGCCCGAGCGCACGCTGCCGATCGTGCTCGACGTCGGAACGAACAACGTCGAGCGACTTCGCGATCCGGAGTACCTAGGCTGGCGGCACGAGCGGGTGACCGGGGAAGACTACGAGGAGTTCATCGAACGATTCGTGTTGGCGGTCCGGCAAGAGCTCCCCGGCACGCTGCTCCAGTGGGAGGATTTCGGTGCGTCCCACGCTCGGCCCATCCTCGAACTGTACCGGGACAAGCTGCTCAACTTCAACGATGACATCCAAGGGACCGGAGCGGTGGCCCTGGGCGCCGTCCTCTCCGCCCTCCACGTGACCAGAGTTCCGCTTTCCGACCAGCGCGTGGTGATCTTCGGCGCAGGATCGGCCGGCGTTGGAGTCGCGGATTCCCTGCGAGCGGCCCTCGTTCAGAACGGACTCGACGACACTGAAGCCCGTCGTCGTTTCTGGCTGGTGAACCGCGGCGGTCTCCTCCACTCCGACCGGAACGACCTCAAGGTCGAGCAGCGCGTCTACGCTCACCCCTGGCCAGAGGTGGCTGCATGGGCCGCGAGCGATCCCAAACGGGTCAGTTTCGAGGAGGTCGTTTCTCGGGTGCATCCGACGATCCTGATCGGTCTGTCCACGGTCGCCGGCGCATTTAGCGAAACGCTCGTTCGGGGGCTGGCCGGCGCGGTCGAGCGTCCCGTCATCTTCCCGCTCTCCAACCCCACCGTGAAATCCGAAGCGACGCCGAAGGACCTGTTCGAGTGGACCGAAGGTCGCGCCGTGATCGCGACGGGCTCGCCGTTCTCTCCGCTCGAGATCGGGGGCCGCGCCATCCCCGTCGCGCAGTGCAACAACGTCTACATCTTCCCCGCCCTCGGGCTTGGAACGGTAGCCAGCCAGGCGCGTCGGGTCACCGACGAGATGATCCTTGCGGCTGCCCGGGCGCTCGCCGACCGCTCTCCCGCCCGCATCGACCCGGCTGCACCGCTCCTGCCTCTTGTCCACGACCTCCGGGAGGTCGCGGTCGAGATCGCGGTTGCCGTGGGGCTCGAAGCGCAGCGCACGGGTCACGCACCGGTGACCACTCCGGAAGAGTTGCGGTCGCGCGTTCGGGCAATGCAATGGACCCCCGTGTACCCGGTGTACGCAGGAACGTAGGAAACGAACGTACGAGGCAAGGGGCTCGACGCCCCGGACCATGAAACCGGCATGAGCTCGACTGGAACGGAGGCGTTTTTCAAGAGCGACGCCTTGGGGGATGCGTCGTGGTCTCGAGCTCCTCGCCTGGTTCGCGGTCCGCTTCCTCCTGGAGAGCCGAGGCTCCCCTGATCTATCGCGGCCCGACGATCGGTATCCTCACGGCGGCGACCGGGTTGGTCGTGTTCGCCCTCGCGACCCTCTCCGCCGCCTACCCCGAGCCCGCGATCTACCGAGACGCTCTGACCGGCTACGACCCACCGTTCGATTGGGTGGCCGGAGTGCTCCTCGCCACCCTCGCGTTCCGCATTCGCGAACGGAGCCCGGTGGCCTTGCTCTTCTCGCTGCTCGCCCCCTCGTTGACGATCTTCATCGCGCTCTTTTCCCCGAACCTCTACTCGATCATCGCCGCGGGGGCGACGACGATCCTGGTCGCCCTGATCTACCCCCACCGGGCGGGATTCTACCGCGGAGGCGCCACGGGACCGGAGGCGACCCAACTGCTGGTACTCGTCGCGGCCCTCGTGTCGATGCTGTTCGGGATGGTCGGGTCACGCTGGCTCGCCGACCAGTTCAACCCGAGCATCGGGGGCTGGGGAGATTCGCTCTACTTCACGGTGACGACGGTCTCCACGAACGGGTCGAACTTCTCACCCATGACCGACGAGGCCCGGCTGTTCACCGTCGCCCTCGTCCTGCTCGGAGTGGGAACGTTCTTATCGGCGGTGGTCGTGCTTTTTCTTCCGTTCCTAGAGCGGCGGCTCGAGCGGATCGCCGCCCGCTTGGAACGGGCCCAGATGGAAGACCTGAACCAACACGTCATCATCTGCGGGGCGACCGCGGAAGCGCGCGCAACGGCGGAATCGCTCCGGGAACAGGGGATCCGGTCGATCCTGCTTTCCTCGGACTCCAAAGCGGTCGACCATTTGCGCGCCGAGGGGTATCGGACGCGCCTCGGAGACCCGGCGTCCGAGGAGGAGCTCCGTGCGGTCGGGATCGAACGCGCTCGCGCGCTCGTGGTCGCGCAGGAGTCCGATGCCGAGAGCCTTCTCACGGTGATCACCGCTCGAGGGATGCTTCCGGGTCTGCGGATTGTGGCGGTCGCGGCCGGCCCCCACATTCTGGCGAAGCTCGAGAAGGCCGGCGCGAACGAGGCGATCAGTCTGGTCGCGGTCGCGGCCCGGTTGGTGAGCGCAGCGGCCCTCGGCGAATCCGTCGCGAAGGTCAATTCCTCGAGGGCGGGCCCGCGCTGACCCCCCCGGACCCCGCGGACTCGGTCGTGCCGTGAGGTCGCTCGACGATCACCCACATCCCGCGGCCGGTACGAAGGTTGACCTGCCGGGCGGTCACCGACCGAAAACCGGCTTCGGAGAGGAGCGCCTCGAGTCGTTGCCGTACCGAATCGAGCGAACCTTCCCCGGGAGCGGCCTGGCCGCGGGCAGCCAACGCGTGGTAACCGACCAGGAACCGTCCTCCCGGTCGAAGGACGCGGAGTACCTCTCGAAGGCTCGGTACGAGCGGTTGCCAGAAGAGCACGCTGTTCAACGAGAGGGCGGCGTCGAACGTCGCTTCCTTCCAAGGAAGCGCCGCGGCGAATCCCTGTCTCAGGTCGGCCCTCCCCTCACGGACCGCGGCGCGGTTCCGCGCCGTCGCTTGGCGAAGCATCTCGTCCGAAGGGTCGATTCCGGCGACCTGTCCGTCGGACACGCGAGCAAGGAGCGCGGCGATCCCGACCCCGGGTCCGTACCCGACCTCGAGGACCCGGCTCGAGCGGGAGAGCTCGAGCGCGCCGACCGCGCGGTGGTTCAACTCCCCGTTCAATCCCGCGAGGAGGATGCCGGCGACCCGCCCGCTCCACCCTTTCGGTTGGCCGAAGCGTGCTCGAAGGAACTCGTGGAACCGCTCGCTTTCCCACATCCCCGTAGTCATCAATGTCTGGGGAGCTCCGGCGTCAGAGGTTCGACCCCGCCGGAACGGAGCGGGATTGGGAGTCGCGCTGGATCCGCACCAGTCGACGGACCGTCGAGGCCGCCCTGAGCATCCGGAAGAAGCCAAGACGGAGGTGCCAACACGGGTACTCGGCCGCCCGGCGGAACCCCATGCGCTCGTACACAGGGTACCCCATCGGCGAGGCGGCGAGATACGCTGCTTCGGCCCCGAGCGCCCGACCGGCGTCGACCCCGGCCCAAGTCATCGCGGCCCCGATGCCCTTGCCCCGAGCAGAGGGGACCGTGCCTACCGTGGCGATCCCTGCGACCCGCTCGGTGACCGTCACGGTCGAGCAGGCGACGGGGCGGCCCCCGACATAGCCGACGAACAATCGATTCTGGGCCCCGCGGTCCGGGTCGTCCGAGGGGGCCCGGGGAAGGACGACCGGAAGCACCCAACGAGCGAAATGAAATGCTTCCGACCAGGCGATCCCGAAGTCCGAAAGGCCGCTCGAGTCCATCACGAGCCGAATCGAGAGGGATTCCGGCGCTCGAGGAATAGAACGGATGGGGTCGAGGATCATCCCAGGTTCGTTCGCGGCGGGACGCAGACCGAGGTCCACCGCCGCGCGACCGACCTCGGACGCCCGTCCCCCCGAGGTGAGGACCCTCCACGGGTGCTTTGGTCCGAAGAACGTTCGGGCCTCGATGAGCCTCTCTCTCGGGATCGTCGTGGGATTCGGGAAGAACAGGACGTTGCAAAGACTGGAGGGTAGGTCGCATCGGATCAGGGTGGCATCGGGAAGGTCGCGTCGAGCGGCCCCGGATATGAGGCGGATGTACTGCCAGAGCGTTTCCGCATAGTTCCGATGGCAACGTTCGAGCAGTCCGGGGTCCGTTGCTCCAGACACCGCCTTGACCCACTGACGGGAACCGTCCGACCTAAAGACTTTGAACCTGTTGCCTGACTGGTCCCACGCGATGACTCCCAATCGAATCCCCCGGCCCGGCCTCTCGGCCCCGGACTTGACCGGGCCGACCTCGATCGTGCTCTGGCCGCTGGCGGCCACCCCATCCCGCGGCCGCGCACGGACCCGGTTCTTCGCTCACGTGCACCTCGAGGTGGACCTCATGCACGAGATCCTTCGGGAGCCGGGGCTACCCGTCTTCCGACAGCTCGAAGCGTTGATCCGGGAACGGGAAGTGGTGGAGATCGGAGACCTGTTGCGTCTCTCCGCAGAGGCTCTGCACGCCCTGGCCTCGCAGGGGTTCTCACGGGTCGACCACTGGGAGACCCAGCCCGGTGGCTGGCTGCCACTCCCCGAGCCGAGCCACCCGCAGCTCATCGAGCCTGTCGGCCACATGCTGCGAGCGCTGCAGCACGACCGGTGGAAACGGCTCGGGGAGGCTCGGTCGTTCGCCGTTCGTCTCTCGGGTGCCGGGCCGAACCGGGCCGACCTCGTGGTGCGTCGGGTCCACCGGGAACGCCTCCATTCGATCTCGCTCGACCTTCACGGAAAGTGGACCACGACCTCCGTCCGCGACCTCGTGGGAGCGCTGCGGCGGCGTCTGCCGGTCCTCCGGTCCGAGGTCACCTCGGTGGCACCCGCGTGAAGGGCTCGGGAAAGAGCTATCCCGACCCCGCCGGTGAAGGCCCCTAATCGTCGCTCAAGCCCATGGTGGACCTCTACACGCCCGCGATCATCGTCGGTTTCGTCATCACGTTGGTCGAACTGACCGAGGTCGTCGCGCTCGTCTTCGCCCTGAGCGCAGACCACCACACGATCGCCCACGGCGCCGCGGGCGCGGTGAGCGGCACGGCGGTGATCGGCGCGATCGCGCTCGTGTTCGGCGCCGTGATCATCGCGTTCCCGAGGGATGACCTCCTCTGGGCCTCCGCGATCGTCCTCGCCGGTTTCGGAGCGTTCCTTTTCCGCAGCACGCTGAAGAGCTACCGCCGCAGCCGAGCGAAGGCGGCGGCGACCGCCCCACCACCGGCTCCACCGAGCCGCTCCACCCTTCAATTCGCCGGAGGATTCTCGGTCGGCGCGATCGAAACGACCGAGGTCGTGGTCGTGCTCCTCGCGCTGGCGGCCGCAGGATACGGTTTCTCCGCGCTCCTGGGGGCGGTCGCGGCCGGCGTGGTCCTGGTCGCGGCCACCGCGGTGGTCCAGGAACGGATCCGGCGGATCAAGGTCCCATGGCTGAAGCTCGGAGCGACCTCGATGTTGTTCGCGTTCGCCGTCTTTTGGGCCGGGGAAGCGGCGAACGTCAATTGGCCCGGCGGCGACCTCGTCCTGGTCGGGCTATTCCTTCTCGGGCTCGCGGTCGTCCGAGGGGGCGTTGCCGTGGGTCTCCGCCGGACGCCGCACCCAGCGGCCCCCGCGAACCCTTAGCGTTGGGGCGCGAGCGCCCGCCGGGCGAGCAGCGTTGCGATCACGAACATCGCCACCGCCCAGCCAGAGAGACCGAGGAGGTAGACCGCGGGATCGTAGGGGTAGTACGAGATCGCCCCGGCGAAGAGGTTCTCCCGCAGCACATTGACAGCGAGGGTGATCGGGTTGTACGACGCGACGTTCTGGAACCAAGCCGGCATCGTTCCCCACGGGTAGAGCGCCGCGGAGGTCAGGAGGACCGGCAGGTTGATCGCGTTGACGACGGCGAAGTAGGTTTGTGGCTGCTGGATGCTGAACCCGATCGCGATGAACAAGGAGGCGAACATCACCGACAGGATCACGACCGCGAGCACGACCTCGGCGGCCCCCACCGCCGTCAGGGACGCGGTCACGCTGAGGCCGGCCAAACCGAGCCTGCCGAGCAGGATCGCGAGCCCGAGGACCAGGAACGCTAGCCCGATCGGCTGGATGGAACCCGCGATCAGCCGCGCGCCGAAGATCGAGGTGGCGCTCGCGGGAGAGGCCGCGGTCCGCTTCAGGACGCCGAACAGTCGGTCGAAGATCACGTTCGCCCCGATGAACAGGGTCGCGGTCACCGCGATGAACCCGGCCATGCCCGCGGAGAAGTAGGAGAAATAGTTCGGGGCCCCGCGGTAGAGACTGAGGAAGTATGCGGGGGGAACCTGACCGCCCCCGATGCTGTTGAGGTTGAACGCCTGGCCGAAGAGGACGAGGTACAGGATCGGCAGGAGGAGCGATGTCACGATCGCCTGCGGATTCCGGGCGATCCGCAGCAGCTCGCGCCGGGTGAGCGCCACCAACTCCCGCATCACCGGCGCGCCCTCCCTACGGCCTGCTGGAATTGCCCGACCCGCACGGCGCGGTCGGTCGCGGTCAAGCCCTCGTCCTCGCGGTACTCGTGACCCGTCAACTCGAGGAACACCTCATCGAGGCTCGGCCGCTTCACCGACACGCTCGACAAGCCGACCCCGGCTCGGGTGCACGCCTCGACCAGGGCCGGAACGAGCTCCTCCCCCCGGGTCGCCTTGATCCGGTACGCCCCGTCCTGGGAGCTCACGGTCAGAGCCCCCGGTACCCCATGCAACACCCCGTCGAGCGCGGGGTCGGCTCGAACGGGGCGGATGGTCACCACATCGCCTCCCAGCCGGTCCTTGAGCTCACTCGGACTGCCGGTCGCGACGATGTGGCCATGGTCGATGATCGCGATCCGGTCGCAGATGCTGTCGGCTTCGTCGAGGTAGTGGGTCGTCAGGAACACGGTCATCCCGTGGTCCTTCCGCAACTCCTGGACGTAGCGCCAGAACCCGGCGCGGCCCTGAGGGTCGAGGCCGAGCGTCGGCTCATCGAGGAACAGGACACGCGGCGAGTGTATGATCCCGACGGCGAGCTCGAGGCGACGACGCATTCCCCCCGAGTACGTCCGGGCGAGCCGGTCGGCCGCATCGCCGATCTGCATCCGTTCGAGCAAGCTGTCGATCTTCGCCTTCACGTCGCGGCGGGGCACCCCGAAGAGCGCGGCGGCAAGTTCGAGGTTCTCTCGACCCGTGAGGTCCGAATCCGCGGTCGATTCCTGGAAGACGAGGCCGATCCGCTTCTTGATGAGGTCTGGAGAACGAAAGACGTCCACCCCGTCGACCACGGCGTGACCGGCGGTGGGAGCCAGCCCAGCGGTCAGGATCGATACGGTGGTCGTCTTCCCCGCTCCGTTCGGGCCGAGGAAACCGAACGCCTCGCCGGCGTGAACCGAGAACGAGATCCTCTCGACCGCCTTGACCGTTCCGTTGTACGTTTTCGAGAGGTTCTCGACCGCGATCGCGTCGTCCATCGGAGTTTCGCCGGAGTAAAGGCCCAGCGGATAAGGTACCCGAGCCACGCCGACTGACCGCGCCGGGACATCGTTCGCTGCGGTACCCAACCTCGGTTCGGGGGCTG
>Ga0187815_10000671_pt1 | contig 16345 bp, 13 predicted proteins | sample NC_S_5_FD_132962 | JGI IMG/M metagenome (GOLD analysis project Ga0187815, IMG submission 132962) | Wetland sediment microbial communities from Neuse River Estuary, North Carolina, USA - ASW-S_5 | ecosystem: Environmental > Aquatic > Freshwater > Wetlands > Sediment | place: USA: North Carolina...
CGCTCGATCGGACGCTCACACTCGCCATCGCCGATAGTCCGACGTTGGACGCGGCGCGTGCCACGTTGGCGCAGGCCCAGGAAGCCGTGCGCGCGGCCGCTGGCGGATTGTACCCACAGGTCGATCTCGGTGCCTCGGCTAGCCGGAGCCGCGCCGCGCTGATCGATGCCGATCACGGATCGCGCGTCGAAAATCTGTTCAGCGTCGGTCCCTTGGTGAGTTATAACGCCGACGTCTTCGGCGGCACGCTGCGGCTGGTCGAACAGCAAAGTGCATTGGCCGATTTCCAGAACTATCAACTCGGTGCCGCCTATCTGTCGCTCAGCGGCAATGCCGTTACGCAGGCGATCAACATCGCTGCCGCGCGGGAGCAGCTCGCCGCGACCGACGCGATCATTAAGGCGGACCAGCAGAACCTTGAGCTCGTACGCCTGTCGGTGCAGGCGGGCAAGGGCGCTCCGGCCGATTTGCTCAGCGCCGAGAGCCAGCTCGCGAGCGATCAGGCACTCGTGCCGCCGTTGCAGCAGCAGCTCAGCGCCGCGCGCGACGCACTTTCGGTGCTTGTTGGCAAGGCTGCGAGCGAATGGCAGCCGCCCGAATTCGATTTCACCAGCCTGACCTTGCCGACGGACTTGCCGGTGACAGTGCCGTCGCAACTGGTGCACGCACGTCCCGATATCCTGGCTGCCGAGGCACAGCTGCACGCGGCCAGCGCTACGATCGGCATCGCCACCGCCAACCTCTATCCGAGCATTTCGCTGACGGCGTCGTGGGCGCAGCAGGCGACGACCACGGCTGCGCTGTTCGACGCCTCGAACGGCCTATGGAGCGTCGCCGCGAACCTGACGGCACCGATCTTTCACGGCGGCACGTTGCGCGCTCAGGAGCGTGCGGCCGAAGATGCGTTCAGCGCGCAGCTCGCGACCTATCGCCAAACTGTGCTCACCTCGTTCCAGCAGGTTGCCGACGTGTTGCAGGCGCTGGATCACGATGCGCAGCTCGTCCGGGCCCAGCAATATGCTCTCGATACCGCGACGGCATCGCTCCGGCTTGCTCAAGACAGCTACGCAGCCGGCGCCGGCAGCTTTTTGCAGGTTCTGGTTGCGCAGCGGATCTATGGCCAAGCACGCCTTGGTTACGCTAACGCGAAGGGACAGCGCTATCTCGATACCGCGCAGCTCTTCGTAGCGATGGGCGGCGGCTGGCAAACCGCAGAACCGACTGTCTCATCCAATCGTTGAACAAGGAGAAGACGATGCGTCACCTAATCGTTGCCGTGCATCCGCGGCGCCGCAGCTTCAACCGCTCGGTGGTCAATGCCTACCGCGGAGCGCTGGAGGAAGCAGGCCACAAGGTCGAGTGCCGCGATCTCTACGCGATGAAGTTCGCGCCGCTTCTGACCACGCGCGACGTCGGTATCACACCAGGGCGCCGGCCGCCGCGCGACGTGGCCCGCGAGCAGGCCGCGATCCGCCGCGCCAACGTCATCACCTTCGTCGCGCCATTGTGGTGGAGCGGCGTGCCGGCAATGCTCAAAGGCTATCTCGACCGGGTGTTCTGCGCTGGTTTCGCCTATGTCATCGACAAGCAGGGTAATTACCGTCCCGCCGCGCTGAAGGGCAAGCGCGCGACCATCGTCATCACCAGTGGCGCGACGACGGCCGAGCTCAGGGCGGGCGGCACGTTGAAGGCGATCCAGAATATCTACGGTGGCTTGCTGCAATTCTGCGGGGTCAAAGTGCTTGGCCAGCTTTATTTGACTGGCATCGAACCGGGCATGAGTCGGCACGATGGCGAACGCCATCTTGCGGCGGTCCGGCAATTCACGCGACGCACATTCAAGCTGACCTGAAGGTAATCCGCGACACTAGTGCGCGATCCGCTTCGCGGCATGGCGCGGAAGAATCAGCATCAGGGCAATGCAGCCGGCAATGGCCGACGACGCGCCGTAGAGGAATACAGCTTCGTGGCCGACACGGTCCCACAACAGGCCCGCAACGACGCTGGCGAATAGACCGAGTAGGCCGACAGTCGTGTTGTACCAGCCGATGGCGCTGGCATGCAGTCCGGCCGGCGCAAAATCGCTCGCGAACGCCTTGCCGACGGCGCGAAACATGCCTTGGAACACGCCGTAACCGGCGAATGCGACGGCGATCACTGCGACGTTGCGGCTGAGTGCGAAGCCAAGATAGGCGACTAGGAACACGACATAAGCAGTTAGCAGGAGATTTTTCCGGCCCCAGCGGTCGGACAACGAGCCGGCGGGATACGAGATCAGCGCCGCCGCCAGATTGAAACCCGCATAGATCAAAATGGTCAGCGGCAGTGAGGCGCCGATGTCGCGTGTCTGCAGGATGAGAAACGAATTGCTCGAATTCCCGAGGCCGAAGATCACGGTGACCACCAGATATTTCCAATAAGACGCCGGCAGCCGGCGCGGGCTGATGTTGATCGCCGCTTCGGCGGCTACTGTGGCCGGCCGCTCGCGCACCAGCGCGACCATGACGAATGCGAGCAAGCCGGGAATCACCGCGATAAAGAAAATCGTGCGAAAGCCGGCTTGCAGCCAGAACAACAACGCAATCGCGAGCAGCGGACCGAAAAACGCGCCGCCATTGTCGCCAAGCCCTTCGAGCCCGAACGCGCGACCACGGTATTGTTCGTCGACTGATTCCGCGACCAGTGCGTCGCGCGGCGCGGAACGCGTGCCGGTGCCGATCCGATCGAGCAACCGCGCGCCGAATACGCCCTGCCAGACGGTGGCGACACCGATGAGCGGCTTAGCAAGGGCGGCCGCGACGAAACCGACTAAGGCGATGGTCTTGTGATTGCGCAGGCGGTCGGAGAGCGAGCCGGAGATTCCTTGGACGATGTTCTGCGTTGCCTGCGCGGTGCCTTCGATCAAGCCGACGATGCTGCCGCTGGCGTGCAGCGTCTGGGTCAGAAAGATCGGCAGAATCGGGTAGAGCATCTCGGTCGAGACGTCGGCAAAGAAGCTGCCGGCGGCAAGCAGAAAGGTGTTGCGGGTGAGGCCGGCGAGATAACGCGAGCGGGGAATTAACATCGCGGGTGACGACCGTGGGTGTTTTGGCGCGAACGCGCGTAGGCTCTGGCAACGATAACGCGATCTCAGTCGTCAACCGTGCCGTCGTTAACGCCGCGGCTTGGGTCGAAGGAAGACAGAATACTGTCGGTCGCTGTGTTTAAACGCCACCACGCCCAATGCGATTTTTATTGCATCGCACAAACGCCAAGCTATTCTATGCTTAATTCTTGCGCATTAGGATGATTTGCTTAGAAAATGAGCACACAACTGGAACCTGTTGAGATCGGCCCGGTCCGCGTTGCAGAACCGGTCTTCCTGGCGCCGATGTCGGGCGTCAGCGACCTGCCGTTCCGTCGCCTGGTCAAAGGTTTCGGCGCCGGCCTCGTGGTTTCGGAAATGATCGCCAGCGAGGCGATGATCCGCGAAACCCGGCGCTCGCTGGTCATGGCGCAAAGCGAATCCGACGAGCAGCCGATGGCGGTACAGCTCGCCGGCTGCGAGCCGCCCGTCATGGCCGAGGCGGCGAAACTTAACGCCGATCGCGGCGCGCAGATCATCGACATCAATTTCGGCTGTCCAGTGAAGAAGGTGGTCAACGGTCACGCCGGCTCGGCCCTGATGCGCGACGAGGTACATGCCGCACGTATTCTCGAAGCGACGGTGAAGGCGGTGGATCTGCCGGTGACGCTCAAGATGCGCACGGGCTGGGATGATCGCAACCGCAACGCACCGACGCTCGCGCGCATCGCCGAACAGTCGGGCATCCGCATGATCACGGTGCACGGCCGCACGCGCTGTCAGTTTTACGATGGCAAGGCGGACTGGAGCTTCATCCGCGCGGTAAAGGAAGCGGTGCGCATTCCGGTGATCGCCAACGGCGACATCGCGACGCTCGACGATGCTCGCGAGGCGCTCGAATTGTCCCATGCCGACGGCGTCATGATCGGCCGCGGCGCTTACGGCCGCCCGTGGTTCGTACGCCAGGTCATTCATTTCCTCAAGACCGGCGAGCGGCTGCCGGATCCAACGATTGTCGAACAGCGCGACGTGATGCTGCGTCACTATGATGACATGCTGACGCACTACGGCGCCGATACCGGCACACGCATGGCCCGCAAGCATATCGGCTGGTACTCGAAGGGATTGCCGGGCTCGGCCGAGTTCCGCGCCGCGGTCAATCAGATCACCGATCCCGTCAAGGTCAAGGCGATGATCGCCGAATTCTTTGCTCCGCTGATTGCGCGGCTGGCGGCCTAGATGGCGTTGCGCAGCGTCGCCCGCAAGCTCGGTGCTGCACCGCCAGATCCGACACAAGTGCTGGCGGCGCTGCCAGAGCCGCTGCTGGTGGTCGATGCCGACGACTGCGTCTGCTTCGTCAACGCCGCCGCCGAGCAGCTCTTCGATACCGGCGCGGCGACGCTGGTGGGCACCAATCTCGGTACCATGCTGCCGCAGGACGGACCGCTCTTTGCGCTGATCGCCAGCGTGCGCGAAACCGGTCATAGCGTTTCGGAATACGGCGTCACGCTCGAAACGCCACGGCTGCCGGCGCGCTTCGTCGACATCCAGGCGGCGCCGCTATCCGAGGTGCGCGATCGCGTATTGCTTACGTTCCAGGAGCGTTCGATCGCCAACAAGATCGATCGCCAGCTGACGCATCGAAATGCCGCGCGATCGGTGACCGCGATGGCGTCGATGCTGGCGCACGAAGTGAAGAATCCGCTGTCCGGCATTCGCGGTGCGGCGCAGCTGCTCGAGCAGAACGTCAATGCCGCCGACCGCGAGCTGACGCGGCTGATCTGCGACGAGGCCGACCGCATCTGCGCCCTGGTCGACCGCATGGATGTGTTCTCCGACAGCCGGCCGCTCGCGCGCACGGCCGTGAATATCCACGAAGTGATGGGCCGCGTGCGCAAGGCGGCGCAATCGGGCTTTGCGCGGCATGTGCAGATCAGTGAGATCTATGATCCGTCGCTGCCGTTCGTGCACGGCAACCGCGACCTGCTGATCCAGGTGTTCATGAATCTGGTGAAGAACGCGGCCGAAGCGGTGCCGGAGCAGGGCGGCGAGATCGAGCTGCGCACAGCCTATCAACACGGCGTGCGTTTGGCGGTCGCCGGTTCCGACAGCCGCGTGCATCTGCCCTTGGTGGTGTCCGTCACGGACAACGGCTCCGGCATTCCCGATGATCTGCGGTCGCACCTGTTTGATCCGTTCGTCTCGACCAAGCGCAACGGCAACGGGCTCGGCCTGGCGCTCGTCGCCAAGGTTGTCGGCGATCATGGCGGCGTCATCGAGTTCGACAGCGAGCCGCGGCGCACCGTGTTCCGCGTCTATCTGCCCGTGTCACGCGATGCGCCGAACGGAGCTGCGCCATGAGCAATCCGTCGACCATCCTCGTCGCCGACGACGACCGCGCCATCCGCACCGTGTTGAGCCAGGCGCTGGGGCGGCTCGGCCACGTCGTGCGCACGACCAGCAACGCAGCGACGCTGTGGCGCTGGATCTCGGACGGCGAGGGCGATCTGGTCATCACCGACGTCGTCATGCCGGACGATAACGGTCTCGACATGGTGCCGCGCATCAAGAAGCTGCGACCGGAGCTACGCATCATCGTGATGAGCGCGCAGAACACGCTGCTGACGGCGGTCAAGGCGACGGAGCGCGGCGCTTTCGAATATCTGCCCAAGCCGTTCGATCTGCGCGAGCTGGTGGCACTGGTCGAGCGGGCGTTGACGACGCCGCATGTTGGTGCGTCGGCAGTGCCGGCAAACGGTGAAGAGGACGAGCAGCTGCCGCTCATCGGCCGGTCGCCGGCGATGCAGGAAATCTATCGCGTGCTGGCGCGGCTGATGGGCACCGATCTGACGGTGATGATCGCAGGCGAAAGCGGTACCGGGAAGGAGCTGGTGGCGCGCGCGCTGCACGATTACGGCAAGCGGCGGAACGGCCCGTTCGTCGCGATCAACATGGCGGCGATCCCGCGCGAGTTGATCGAGAGTGAGCTGTTTGGACACGAGAAAGGCTCGTTCACCGGCGCCACGGCGCGCGGCGTTGGCCGCTTCGAGCAGGCGCAGGGCGGCACGTTGTTCCTCGACGAGATCGGCGACATGCCGTTGGAGGCGCAGACGCGTCTGCTGCGCGTGTTGCAGCAGGGCGAATACACGACTGTTGGTGGGCGCACGCCGATCCGTGCCGACGTGCGGATCATCGCGGCGACCCACCGTGATTTGCGCCAAGCAATCCGCCAGGGTCTGTTCCGCGAAGATTTGTTCTACCGCCTTAATGTCGTGCCCCTGCGGCTGCCGCCGCTGCGCGAGCGCACCGAGGATATCCCGGCGCTGGTCCGGCATTTCTTCCAGCTCGCGCATACTGAAGGCCTGCCGCTCAAGACGCTCGATCAGCCGGCGATGGAGCGGCTGAAATCCTATCGCTGGCCGGGCAATGTGCGCGAACTCGAGAACCTGATTCGGCGGGTCGCGGCGCTCTATTCGCAGGAAGTCATCGGTCTCGATGCCATTGAAGCCGAGCTGGCCGAAGCCGCGCCGCCACCGGCAAACGCCACACCCGAGGTAGCCGCGAATGAAGGCCTCAGCGTCGCCGCCGAACGGCATCTGCGCGACTATTTCAACGCGCATAAGGGCAACTTGCCGCCCGCCGGCCTTTACGATCGCGTGCTGCGCGAGATCGAACGGCCGCTGATCCAGCTGACGCTCGGCGCGACCCGAGGCAACCAGTTGCGTGCCGCGCAGCTGCTTGGCCTCAACCGCAATACGCTGCGGAAGAAGATCCGCGAGCTCGAGATCGACGTCGGTCGCGGCGCAAAGTAGCGCCGCATCGGCCGTGTGTGGCGGAAATGGCTGCGCACGCGACGATCACGCACAAAATAATGGCGGGTTATTAAGGGCTTGGGTTAGGGTGTTGCTTCGAAGCAACGCCGTGGCCGGGATGCAACGCCGGCTGGCGCAGCCAAATTCGAGCCAACGGGGCGGATGAGCGTTTCTCGCGAAGTGGTGTTATGGGCGCGCCGGGTGCGTCTGCCGCGGAAGCTGGCGGTTGCGCTCGCCACTGCCGCCGTGCTGTCCGCGGTTGCCACCTTCGCCGCGATGCGCGGCATCCCGCCGTTCGATGCGCAGCCGCATCTCGATCAACTCATCCTCATCGTCAATCTCGTGCTGGTACTGCCGCTGGTCGCGGTGGTGGTTTGGCGATTGGTGCAAGTTTGGGCCGAGCGGCGCCGCGGTCTCGCCGGCTCGCGTCTGCATATCCGCCTGGTGGTGCTGTTCAGCCTCGTCGCGGTAATTCCGACCATCATCGTCGCGGTCTTCTCATATCTGTTGTTCAGCTTCGGCGTGCAGGCCTGGTTCAGCGAGCGCGTCCGCACGGCGCTGCATGAATCACTGGTCGTCGCCGAGGCCTATTTGCACGAGCACCAGCAGGCGATCCGCGCCGATGTCGTCAGCATGGCGAACGACCTCAATCGCGAAGCGGCGTTTCTGAGCATCAATCCCGACCGCCTCAACCAGGTGGTCAACGCCCAGGCGGCACTGCGCTCGCTCAACGAAGCGGTGGTATTCGACGGCCAGGGCCACGTGTTGGCGCGGACAGCGCTGAGTTTCTCGCTCGAGCTGCAGCCGATCCCGGTGTGGGCCTTGCGTCAGGCGCAGGCCGGCGACGTTGCCGTGCTCACCAGCGACAACGACGACCGTGTGCGCGCGCTCATCCGGCTCAACCGCTTCGGCGACGTCTACCTATACGTCGGCCGCTACATCGACCCGACGGTACTGGCGCACATGACGCAAACTCAGAGTGCCGTCGCGCAGTACGAAAAGCTCGAAGGCGAGCGCTCGGAGTATCAAATCGCCTTCACCATGGTGTTCTTCGCCGTCGGCATTCTGTTGTTGACCGGCGCGGTGTGGGTCGGATTGACCTTTGCCCAGCGTCTGGCGCGGCCGATGAGTTCGCTCATCGTCGCTGCCGAGCGCGTGCGCGGCGGCGATCTCACGGCGCGCGTGCCGATCGGCATGGGCGACGAGGAATTCGGCTCTCTGTTCCGCGCGTTCAACCGCATGACGCATCAGCTCGAAAGCCAGCAAAGCGAGCTGATCGAAGCCAACCGACAGCTCGATCAACGGCGGCGCTTCACCGAAGCTGTGCTGTCGGGTGTTTCGGCCGGCGTCATCGGTCTCGATCAGCATGCGCGCATCAACTTGCCGAACCGCTCCGCGTCGGTGCTGCTTGGCGTCGATCTCGACCAGATGATCGGCCAGGATCTTGCGGACTCGGTGCCAGAGATGGCCGGTCTGCTCGATGAAGTCGGCCGCCGGCCCGAGCGTCTGGCGCAATCGCAGATTCAGCTCGCGCGCGGCGGCCATATGGCGGCGCTGCTGGTGCGCATCGCCGCCGAGCGCATCGACGGCGAGATCAAGGGCTACGTCGTCACCTTCGACGACGTCACCAGCCTGATTGCGGCGCAGCGCAAGGCAGCATGGTCGGACGTGGCGCGCCGCATCGCGCATGAGATCAAAAACCCGCTGACACCGATCCAGTTGTCGGCCGAACGCCTGAAGCGCAAATACGCCGGCGAAATCCGCACCGACCCCGATACCTTCGCGATCTGCACCGATACGATCATCCGTCACGTCGGCGACATCGGCCGCATGGTCGACGAGTTCTCGTCGTTCGCGCGCATGCCGGCGCCGGTGCTGCGAGACGAAGATTTGACCGAGCTCGTCCGCCGCGCCGCCTTCCTGCAACGGACCGCCAGCCCCGAAATCCGCTTCGATCTCGATTTGCCGTCGTCGCCGGCACGCGTGTTATGCGATGGCCGTCAGGTCAGCCAAGCCCTGATCAACATCCTGAAGAACGCGGCCGAGGCGATTCAGGCGCGCGGTGCCGGCGCGGTGCCCGGTCATATCCGCATCCGTATGAGCGACGCCGATGGCGGCGTCACAGTCGTGGTCGAAGACAACGGAATCGGCCTGCCGCATCAGGAACGCGACCGACTGACCGAGCCTTACGTCACGACGCGGGTCGGCGGCACCGGCTTGGGTCTGGCGATCGTCAAGAAGATCATGGAAGACCATGGCGGCGAGCTGCGCCTCGAGGATTGCGACGGCGGCGGCGCGCGGGTGACCTTGTTGTTCGTACGCGGCGATGCACGCATCGCCGAAGCAGATGAGACCGAACGCGTCAAACGGGAGGGCACCCATGGCGCATGACATTCTGGTCGTCGACGACGAGGCTGACATCCGGGCGCTGATCTGCGGTGTTCTCAGCGACGAGGGCTACGAGACGCGTGAGGCTGCAACCAGCAGCGAGGCGTTGGCTTCGATCCGCACGCGTCGGCCGACTTTGGTCGTGCTCGACATCTGGTTACAGGGCAGCGAGCTCGACGGCATCGAGATCCTTAAAACTGTGAAGCGCGAATGGCCGACGTTGCCAGTCGTGATGATCTCCGGTCATGGCACGATTGAAACTGCAGTCGCCGCGATCAAAGTTGGTGCGTACGACTTCATCGAGAAACCGTTCAAGGCGGATCGACTGCTGCATATTCTCGATCGGGCGATCGAGGCCAGCCGGTTACGGCGCGAAAACGAGGAATTGAAACAGCGAGCCGGCGCTGACGAAGAGTTGGTCGGTCGTTCGCATCAGATAGCGCAGCTGCGGCAGCAGGTCGACCGCGTCGCCGCCACGAACAGCCGCGTGCTCATCACCGGTGCGCCGGGCACCGGCAAGGACATCGTCGCACGGCTGCTGCACGCTCGCTCCAAACGCGCACGCGGTCCGTTCGTGACGTTGAGCTGCGCGACCATGCGGCCAGAGCGGTTCGAAAGCGAGCTGTTCGGTGCCGAGCCCGGCGCCGACGGCGACGATAGCCCGCGCAAAGTCGGCACGTTCGAAGAGGCCCATAGCGGCACGCTGTTCCTTGATGAAGTCGCCGACATGCCGCTCGAAACGCAGGGCAAGATCGTGCGCGCGCTGCAGGAACAGACGTTCGAACGCGTCGGCGGCGGCAGGGTGAAGGTCGATGTGCGTGTCATCGCCTCGACCAATCGCGATCTGCCGAGCGATATAGCCACCGGCCGGTTCCGCGAAGACCTTTACTATCGTCTCGCCGTTGTACCGCTGTCGGTGCCGCCGCTGCGCGATCGCGCGGAAGACATACCGGAACTGGCGCGGCATCTGATGGTACGCGCTGCCGAGGCGGCGCGCGTGCCGCCGCGCGTCTTCGGCGAGGACGCGATGGCGGCGCTGCAGGCCTACGAGTGGCCGGGCAACGTGCGCCAGCTGCGCAATGCCATCGATTGGGTGCTGATTATGACGCCGGGCGACGTGCGTGAACCGATCCGTTCCGACAATTTGCCGCCGGAGATCACCACGCTTGCTCCGGCGGTGGTCAAATGGGACAAGGGCGGCGAGCTTATGGGCCTGCCGCTGCGTGATGCGCGCGAGATGTTCGAACGCGAATACCTCATGGCGCAGGTCACGCGTTTCGGCGGCAATATCTCTCGCACCGCAGCCTTCGTTGGCATGGAGCGCTCGGCGCTTCACCGCAAACTCAAGTCGCTCGGTGTCGGCGGCAACGGCGCCAACGGCGACCGGGTCCAGAAACTCGACGCCTGATCGCATCTCTGGATTCTCACAATGTCGCGTATCGCCTATGTCAACGGCCGCTATCTTCCGCACCGTCAAGCCTGCGTTCATATTGAGGATCGCGGCTTTCAGTTCGCCGATGGCGTCTATGAGGTCATCGCCGTCAAAGGTGGCGGGTTCGTGGACGAGGCGCCGCATCTGGCGCGGCTGCATCGTTCGCTCGCCGAGCTGCGTATTGCGCCACCGATGTCGGACGCGGCGTTGAAGGCGGTGATGCGCGAGACCGTGCGCCGCAACCGTATCGTCGACGGAATCATCTATATCCAGATCACCCGCGGCACGGCGCCGCGCGATTTCTCGTTTCCGGCAGGCGCGCGTCCGAGCCTGATCATGACCGCGCGGAACCAGCGGCCGCTCGATCCGAACATCCTCGAGCGCGGCGTGCGTGTCGTCACCGTACCAGACATCCGCTGGGCGCGCCCGGACATCAAATCGGTCGCGCTGCTGCCCAACGCGCTCGGCAAGCAGCACGCCCGCGAGGCCGGCGCCTACGAAGCCTGGCAGGTCGATCGCGACGGTAACGTCACCGAAGGCACGTCGAGCAATGCTTGGATCGTCACGGCCAAGGATGAAATCGTTACCCGCCAGGCTGATACGGCGATCCTCAACGGCGTCACGCGGCTCGGCGTCCTCAAGGTGGCGGGCGAGGGCGGGCTCAAGCTAGTCGAACGGCCGTTCAGCGTCGCCGAGGCGAAGGCGGCGCGCGAAGCGTTTCTCACCAGCACGACCAATTTCGTCGTGCCGATCGTGCGCATCGACGAGGCGACGGTCGGCGAGGGGAAGCCGGGTGAATTCGTCCGCCGCCTGCGCGCGCTGTACACGAATTTCGCGCTCGGAGGCGTGGCGCGGTGATGGTGAAGCCGCGCGCCATCATCTTCGACTGGGATAATACCCTGGTTGATACCTGGGAGACGATCCACGAAGCGCTAGTCGGCACGCTCGAACGCATGGGACATGCGCCGTGGACACTCGCCGAAACCAAGTCACGCGTCGCGCGCAGCCTGAAGCACAGCTTCCCTGATCTGTTCGGCGCGCGGTGGGAAGAGGCACGCCAGGTCTATCTCGACAATTACGCCGCCATTCATCTCGAACGTCTGGCGGCGTTGCCAGGCGCCGGCGCCATGCTCGACTCGTTGCACGCTGCCGGCTTTTACCTCGCCGTCGTCAGCAACAAGACGGGCGCGTCGCTGCGTAAGGAAGCGGCGCATATCGGCTGGGACGGTTATTTCCGCCGCCTTGTCGGTGCCGGCGATGCACAGGCCGACAAGCCCGATCCCGCCGCGTTTGCAGTTGCGCTCGAAGGCAGCGGAATCGCGGCCAGCCGCAGCGTCTGGTACGTCGGCGACACGGCGCTCGACATGCAAAGCGCGCATCGCGCCGGTATCACCGGCGTGCTCTTGGGTGAGCCGCATTCGCCTGCCGCCGAGCTTGCTAAGTTCCCGCCAGATATGCGATTTCCAGACTGCGGCAGTTTTGCCCGCCACCTCAGCGGCATGTGAATTCCCATCGCCGCCCGGGTCTGTTATCAATGAAACGAGCCCGAACGGCCATCCGGCGCCCGAACCACACGGCGCCTGCCGCAATTCGGCTCCGACAGAACTGAAAGAAGGGAAAGCCCCATGTCGTCGGAAAAATCGCAAAACGTTCAGGACGTCTTTCTCAACAACGTGCGCAAGAACAAGACGCCGGTCACGGTGTTCCTGGTCAATGGCGTCAAGCTGCAAGGCATCATCACCTGGTTCGACAATTTCTGTGTGCTGCTGCGGCGCGATGCGCATTCGCAGCTGGTTTACAAGCACGCGATCTCGACCGTGATGCCGGCGCAGCCGATCCAGTTGTTCGAGCCCGGCAAAGAGGCGGAAGAAGCCTGACGCAAAGCATGGCGTCGGAAAGCCCGCGGCGTAATTCAGTCGGTCGGTGTCTGGTGATCCATCCGGTGCTGCGGCATGGTCGCGGCGCCGCTGACAGCATGCGGACGCGCGGCGCGCGCACGCCCGAGGCGCGCCTCGAAGAAGCGGTCGGCTTGGCGAAGGCGATTGCGCTCGAGGTCGTTGCCGCTGAAATCGCGCGCGTTGCCGCCTGGAGCCCGGCGGCGCTGCTCGGCAAAGGTGCGATCGAAGAATTCGGACGCACGATTGCCGATCACGCAATCGATGTCGTGGTCATCGATGCGCCGGTGACTCCGGTACAGCAGCGCAATCTCGAGCGCGCCTGGAAGTGCAAGGTCATCGACCGTACCGGCTTGATCCTCGAAATCTTCGGCGAGCGTGCACGGACGCGGGAAGGCCGGCTCCAGGTCGAACTGGCGGCGTTGACGTACCAGCGTTCGCGGCTGGTGCGGTCGTGGACGCACCTCGAACGCCAGCGCGGCGGTTTCGGCTTCCTCGGTGGTCCCGGCGAAAGCCAGCTCGAAATCGACCGCCGGCTGATCACCGATCGCATTGCCGTGCTGAAGAAGGAGCTCGAGGGCGTCAAGCGCACGCGCCAGATCCATCGCGGTGCGCGCAAGCGCGTGCCGTATCCGGTGGTGGCGCTGGTCGGTTACACCAACGCCGGCAAATCGACGTTGTTTAACCGGCTGACGCGCGCCGAAGTATCATCGGCAGACCGGTTGTTCGAGACGCTCGATCCGACGATGCGGCGCCTCGATCTACCCTCGGGCGATCCAGCAATCCTGTCGGATACGGTCGGCTTTGTCTCCGATTTGCCGACGACGCTGGTGGCGGCGTTCCGTGCTACGCTTGAAGAAGTGAGCGAAGCCGACCTCATCGTCCATGTGCGCGATGTCCATCATCCCGACAGCGAAGCGCAACGCGACGATGTGCACCGCGTCCTGGGCGAGATGGGCCTCGGCGAGCGGGTGGAGGAGGGGCTCATCGAAGCGCTCAACAAAATCGATCTGCTCCCTGCCGACGCCCGTAACGCGTTATTGAATCAGACTCGGCGCAACGAGGCAGCGGTGCCGTTGTCAGCGCGAACCGGGCAGGGCTGCGACCGGTTGCTGGCGCTGCTCGACCAGCGGCTCGACGGACGGATGCCCGTGCGGCTCGATATCAAGCTGTCGGACGGTGCCGCGCTCGCGTGGCTTTATCGTCACGGCACCGTCGTCAAGCGCGAGGACGATGAGCGCGAGGCGCATCTCGAAGTGCGTTTAAGTCCGGCCGAACTCGGCCGGTTCCAAGCCCGGCACACGGGCGATGAAACACGGAGGCGGCAATGAAAGTGGCATTCCTCGGCCTGGGGGTGATGGGCTATCCGATGGCGGGGCATCTCGCCAAGAACGGCCACACCGTCACAGTGTTCAACCGCACGGCGTCGCGCGCTGAGGATTGGGTGAAGGAATATGGCGGCGGCTTGCGTCCGACGCCGGCCGAGGCCGCGACGGATGCGGAAATTGTCTTCGCCTGCGTCGGCAATGACGACGATCTGCGCGCCGTCGTCACTGGCGCGCAGGGCGCATTTGCCGGCATGCAGCGCGGCGCAATCTTCGCCGATCACACGACGGCGTCGGCGGAAATCGCGCGCGAGCTCTATCAACTGGGCAAGGAGCGGGGCGTCGGTTTTCTCGACGCGCCGGTATCCGGCGGCCAGGCTGGCGCGCAGAACGGCAAGCTCACCATCATGGTCGGTGGCGACGACGGCGCCTTCGCCAAGGCGCAACCGGTGATGGCCCATTACGGCCGCGCCGTGACTCTGATGGGGCCAGCAGGCAGCGGCCAACTCACCAAGATGGTCAACCAGATCGCCATCGCCGGATTGTTGCAAGGGTTGTCCGAAGCGCTCAATTTCGCCGCCCGCGCCGGGCTCGACGGCAAGAAGGTGGTCGAGACGATCTCCAAGGGCGCGGCGCAGTCGTGGCAGATGGACAACCGCGCGCTCACGATGCTCGAGGGCAAATTCGATTTTGGCTTCGCGGTGGACTGGATGCGCAAGGATCTCGGCATCTGTCTGGGCGAGGCACGGTGTAACAAATCGGCGCTGCCGGTGACCGCGCTGGTCGATCAGTTTTACCAGCGCATCCAAGAGCGGGGCGGTGGCCGCTGGGATACGTCGAGTCTGATCAATCTGCTAATGGAAGCCTAGGCACGGAGCCCGATTTCGGTCCCTGCACACGTGTCAGAGTCGGTATTCAGCCACTTGTATTTAAAGATTTTGTCGCTCTGTCTTAGCATTCCTCGGCTTTGACCGCCTGCCATTCGGCCTCAAGCGTATCGAGGCCGGCATGGGCCGAATCGACGCCGCGAGCAGCTAGGCGTTCCTCGATTTTGCGGAAGCGGCGCTCGAACTTGCGGCAAGCGCCGCGCAACGCCCGTTCGGGGTCGATCTCGAGCCGCCGCGCCAGATTGACCACGGCGAACAGCAGGTCGCCGAGTTCATCCTCGCTGCGAGGTTTGCTGCCTGATTCTGCTTTAAGTTCAGCAATTTCTTCCGTGATCTTACCGTAGATCGGCGTCACGTCCGGCCAGTCGAATCCAACCCGGGCGGCTCGGCGCTGGAGCTTGGCGGCGCGGGTCAACGCGGGCAATGCGGCACCGACGCCGTCGAGCGCGCTCGCGTGCTTGCCCTGGGCGGCCGATTTGGTCCGCCGTTCGTGGGCTTTCTGGTCCTCCCAGGCCGCTGTCTGGGCGGCTGCTGAGCCGATCAGGGCCTTACCGAAGACGTGCGGATGGCGTCGGACCATCTTGTTCGCGATGGCTGCCGCCACGTCGTCGAAGTCAAATGCGCCGGTTTCCTCGGCCATACGGGCGTGGAACGCGACCTGGAGGAGCAGATCGCCAAGTTCTTCTTTGAGTTCGGGCATGGCGCCGCGTTCGGCGGCTTCGGCGACCTCGTAAGCTTCCTCGATGGTATACGGCGCGATGGTCGCGAAATTCTGTTCACGGTCCCACGGACAGCCGGTGTCCGGATCGCGGAGCCGCGCCATGACCGCGAGCAGCCGCTCGATTGGCGACTGCGCATGGGCCGAGTGGCGGCGCTTGGCGCGGGGTTTGGTTGTCGATTTTCTGGCGGTCATGGGGCGAGGCTCCGGTGCGGCATCATTTTAGCTGGCGCGCACAGTAACCGCGCCCGAAGGCGCTGTCGGAGCAGTTTGCGGCGCCAATCAGCGTCAAAAAACCGAGGGGCTGGGAAAGACGTATATCGCATAATGTATATTATGGGAAATCATTAGTTCGCTTTTCGGCTCAAGCGCTTAGGCAGCGGCGCCTAAACCTCAATGACCATGCCATCGTAACCCGGCTCGACACCGTGCGGCAGCGTCCGGCGCAGCGTCTCGTAGTCGAGCGACTCGTCCATGTGCGTCAGCACGGCGCGCCGGGGCCTCACCCGGTCGATCCAGGCGAGCGTGCGGTCGACGTGGCTGTGGGTCACGTGCGGCTCTGGCCGGATGCAATCGACCAGCCAGGTGTCGATCCCCGCCAAAGCCTGGAATGCCGCGTCGTCGAGAGCGATGACGTCGGTCGAATACGCGAACCGGCCGAAGCGGAAGCCCAGCGTCTGCGAAAAACCGTGATCCTGGGTGAACGGCGTCACCGCGATGCCGGCGGCGGTAAACGGCCCGTCGATTGGATGCCGTTCGAGCACCGGCTTGTAGTAATGGCCCTCGCGGCCGGGCCTGAGCGGCGTGAACACGTAGGCGAAGCG
>Ga0187815_10000672_pt1 | contig 16339 bp, 16 predicted proteins | sample NC_S_5_FD_132962 | JGI IMG/M metagenome (GOLD analysis project Ga0187815, IMG submission 132962) | Wetland sediment microbial communities from Neuse River Estuary, North Carolina, USA - ASW-S_5 | ecosystem: Environmental > Aquatic > Freshwater > Wetlands > Sediment | place: USA: North Carolina...
CTGTTTCAGTTTTCGCCATGGGCGGTAGCGGTGCTGCTGCTGGCCGGCTTGCCGTCATTCTTCGCCGAGACGAAATTCTCCGGCGACGCGTTCCGGCTGTTCCGCTGGCGCTCCCCGGAAACCCGCATGCAGCTGTATCTGGAAACCGTGCTGGCGCGTGAGGACCACGCCAAGGAAGTGAAGCTGTTCGGCCTTGGTCCCTTGTTCCTGCAGCGTTACCGCGACATCTTCCACTCGCTGTATCGCGCCGATCGCGAACTGGCCGTGCGTCGCGACAGTTGGGGCTTCGGCCTGGGCCTGCTGGGCACGTTGGCGCTCTACGGCGCCTACGCATGGATCGCCGCCAGCACCGTGATGGCGCGCATCACCCTGGGCCAAATGACGATGTATCTGTCGCTGTTCCGTCAGGGCCAGTCGGCGGTGTCGGCGATGCTTTCGGCGATCGGCGGCATGTACGAAGACAACCTCTACTTGTCCACCTTGTACGAGTATCTGGAAACGCCCGTGCCCACAGCCACCGGTGTCGCGCAGCATGGCGCCAGGCCAGGGGATGGCATCCGCTTCGAGCGAGTCAGTTTCACTTACCCCGGCGCCAGCGAACCGGCGTTGCGTGACATCAACCTGCATATCCGTCCTGGCGAATCGTTGGCCCTGGTAGGCCAGAACGGTTCGGGCAAGACCACCCTGATCAAGCTGCTCACGCGCCTGTACGCGCCGGATAGCGGCCGTATCCTGCTCGACGGCACCGATCTGCGCGAGTGGGATGAATCCGTCCTGCTGCAGCGCGTCGGGGTGATCTTCCAGGATTTCGCCCGCTATCAGATGCGCGTGGGTGAGAACGTCGGTGCCGGCGATGTCACCCATTTCAATGACGAAGCGCGCTGGCGCGAAGCCAGCGACAAGGGCATGGCCAGTGACTTCATCGACCACCTGCCGGCCGGCTTCGAGACGCCACTGGGGAAATGGTTCAACGATGGGCGTGAACTGTCCGGCGGGCAATGGCAGAAGATCGCCCTGGCCCGCGCGTTCATGCGCTCAGGTGCCACCATCCTGGTGCTGGATGAACCCACCGCCGCGATGGATGCACAAGCCGAGGCGACCATATTCGAACACTTCCGCGAGCTCTCCGGCGGCCGTATCGCCATCCTTATATCGCACCGCTTCTCTACCGTGCGTATGGCCGACCAGATCATCGTGATCCAGGACGGTCGCATCATCGAGCGGGGCAATCATGAGGAGTTGATGACCGAGGATGGCCACTACGCACATCTGTTCTCGTTGCAGGCGCAGGGATATCGGTGAGCTGTCGCTTGCTAAGCCGCAGCTCGTCCAATCGATGGTAGCCCTACCCTCGATAACGATCCCCTAATCACCCCACCCCAACGTTCACAACGTTCATCCCGGATCCAATGCCAGTCCGCCCGCAATCACAGGCTGCGCACGCCCACGACGTTGTCCCCTGAGCCGGACTTCGACCCAGGGAGCGTGAGCGTGCCATGGGTGATGCCTGTCGAAGGTTCAGTGATGGGTGCGAACCAAAGGGCGGATTGGATGCAGGTGCGGCGATGACGGAGCAACAAGCCGACCGATCCAGCCGGCGGCCGATGGCCGGGGGGCTTGGCCATCGGTGCGTGGCGCATCCAGCGAGTGGCTTGCAACGTATATTGACTGTCTCTACCGCCATGCGAAGCCCATGCGCATCCAGCCATGCCTGCTTACCTTGCGACGTCTTGCGCAGATGTTGCCAGCAGCGCTGCTGTTGAGCGGTTGCCAGGCGGGCCTGTTCCACGCCGTCAACGCCATCTCCCGCGACACTGAAGTCGGCGTCCACTCGAACATCGAGTTCGACCCCGCGCACCGGCTGGGGTTGGACATCTATGCCCCTCCTGGTGCGCGCGACCTGCCGGTGGTGGTGTTTTTCCACGGTGGCAATTGGCAGAGCGGCAAGCGCCAGTGGTACCGCTGGATGGGCGAGACGCTGGCGCGGCATGGCCTAGTGGTGGCGGTTCCCGATTACCGCAAGTACCCGCAGGTGCGCATGGAAGGTTTCATGTCCGATGCGAGCCACGCCGTGGCTTGGGTGCATGCGCACGCAGCCGCCTATGGCGGCAACCCACAGGCACTGTTCCTGATGGGGCACTCGGCGGGTGCGCATATCGCCGCGCTGCTCGCCACCGATGGGCGCTGGCTGGAACCCATCGGCCTGTGCCCACGCCAACTTGCCGGCTTTATCGGGCTGGCCGGTCCCTACGATTTCCTGCCGCTGAGCGACCCCGCCTATATCGGCATGTTCGGCGCCACGTCAAAGGCGCAAGCGCGTTCGCAGCCGGTCAACTTCGTCGATGGCGACGAGCCGCCGATGCTGCTTTTGCAGGGTACCGGCGATCACTACGTGCGGCCGGAAAACGCGCATGCGTTGGCGACGCGCATGCACGCCCTAGGCGAATCGGCCGAGGTTCGCATCTATCCCGGCATGGGCCATATCCGCCTGCTGCTGTCGTTCTCGCGTCCGCTGCGCGGCAACTCGACGGCCTTGCGTGACACCTTGTATTTCATCCGCGAGCACGAAGCGGACCATGAAGCGGGATCGGGCAATTCCGGGAGTTGGGTGACTGCAAGTAGGCCACCGCCCATATCGGATCGAATGCAAATGTTTTGGGCTCGTGGGAGCCTGATGTCCAAGCAAGGGGAATATCGAGATGACGACTGAATTGCAAATGTTGGGTTGGTCGGTAGTGCTAGGGATTGCCTACGTATTGATCGCTGCGGCTTTTGTTACCTGGCAGCGCGGTCTGCGGTGGAATGCGGGCAACCGCGACGGCGAGCCTAAGCCGCTCGACAAATACGCCGCGCGCGCGGATCGCGCCAGCCGCAATTTTCTCGAAACCTTCGCATTCTTCGCTTCTGCCACCTTGGCGGTGGTGGCGACGCACAAGACCGGCGCGCAAACCGCGCTCGGCGCGCAGGTTTATTTCTGGGCACGCCTGGCTTACCTACCGGTCTATGTGGTCGGCATACCATACTTGCGCACGGCGGTCTGGATCGCCGGCCTGTGGGGCATCCTGCAGATGGTGGAGGCCTTGTTGCGCTAGCTTGCAGGCTGCCTCGAGTTGGCTGCAGTGCATGGATGTGCCGTAAGCGGCAGAACCGTCCTGCACTTCCCCATTTCGTCAAGCTCTGCGCATGTCCGGACTCGGCTCCGCCGGTCAATCACTGGCTTGATCGTTCGGCGAATGATTCGTCCATGGATCACGCCAGTAGGCCGTTATTTGGCGATCCGTTAGTCCTGGTCCTGCATGCCATCCATCGGCTCCGAACTGAAGAGCAGGTAGAAGTTGGAAGGCATCTCGATGGGGTGGCCGCGATTTTCGACTTGGCGCGGTTTCCACACCGAGATGCCGAAGTTGCCAGCCTGATTCGGCCAGTTGGCCGGATCGGCGATCAGAACCGGTACCGCTTCCCACCAGAACGCCTTTTCCGTTTTCGCGCAGTCATTGGCATTCACGTGACTGCGATTCGGCGTAGGCATGAACACAGTCGGAAGAAGATCGGACGGGCCATTCCGCCCTACGAAGAACGATTCTGATGGATCAGTCGGTTGAGACAGTCGCGCAACTGGCGCACCAAAGCACTCCCACCGGTCCGCAATGTCATATGACCATCGCCAGCCGCGGCCCGATCGACGATGTACAGCATGCGTTCCAGCGGCAACCAGGTGCGCCACCACAGCCAAACCATGCCGAGCACGCCAAGCAGGCCCAGGCAAGCCACGCCCGCCAGCAGCGGCATCGCTTCGCGGGGAACAGTGCGCGGGGCGCCGCCGGTCGAAGGCAGCAGCAGCCAGGTGGCCCGGCCGTTGGAGACGGGTACGGCGAGCGCATAAGCCACCGGCCAACCTGCGACGCGTAGCGCCTGCGGGGCGCCGCTGGCAGAAAGCGCGGCACCACGCAGGCGGGTCAATTCGGTCGAAGATGGCGGCGCCGCGCCGCTGAATATCAGTGGGATAGTCGGGCTGGACGTGCTCAGCAAGGCGAGATCCACGCCGGTCGTGTCGTGCACCTCATCCGCGAAAGCGACTCCAACGCGACGGGCGGTCGCAACCAGACCTTGCAGGCTGCGGCCGCGCAGCAACGGAGCTATCGCCACGCGCAGCAGGCGATCGTTATCCAGCCAATACCCCTGTACCGCTTGCTGGCTGGCGATGGCCCGGCGCACCAGCGGATCGTTGGTGATGTCGGCGGCGGAGCGTGCCAGCAGGCCGGACATGCCGGCCGGTTTGCCGGCAGGATCCAGCACCAACGCCACGTCGTAGCCGTGGCGGCGCTTGTTCAACTGGTCGATGATAGATGCGCTGTCGATGGCCCCGCCAAGTTGAGGGTTGGGGATCAGCGATTGCGCCACGTAATCGACGAAGGCGGGATCGTTGGCGAGGGCCTGCGAGCGCAGCGCTAGGTTGTCCATGTCCATCCGCTCCAGCGTCACCAGCAGTTTGCCTCCGGTGGCGACGTTGTGACGGTTGTTGGCCAACGCTTGTCGGCGCGACAGATGGACGGTGCCGACGGCCGCCGCCACGGTGCCGGCCAGCACTAGCAGCAGACCCAGCGCAAGGGAACGGTAGGCCGCGCTCACGGGCCGGGCTCCGGATTGATGTCCGCGACGATTGCGGGTTTGCTGATGACTACGCGTTCGTGCAGGTCGCCCAGTGGGGCGGTCACCGATCGCTTCTGCAGCTCGCCGCGTGGGTTCCACACATACAGCGCACCCGGACCCGGCGGCAGATTCGGCAAGCTGAAATGGCCATCGGCGCTGGCGGTCGTGCGGTAAGGACTGGGTACCACCAGCAGATCCAGCTCCATCGAACGGTGCACGTTGCAGCTAATCAATACCAATCCGCCATGGTCGAAGCGATGCGTGACAGTCTGGCCTGCGGCCTGGAAGCCGAGGTCGAACGCGGCGCCGGACGTCACCGAGAACACGTTGTGGCGGATCTGATCCAGATTCACGAACTTGACCGTGCTGCCTAGCGGCACGGCCATGGCCTCCGGCTTGAAGTCGCGATTGACGGTATAGACCGTGTATGTACCGGCTGGGGCCTTGGGCTTGACCGAGGCGGGCACGAAATAGATCAAGGTGTTGGTCAAGTCGCCGGCCGAGACGGTCTGTCCGTGCTTGCCGACGAGCTCGATTCGTCCGGCCAGGTCGGCTGAAGTCGACACGGTTTCAGGTCTTGTTGCGATGCTGCGCGGTGACGGATGCGGCAAGCGGGCGCTAAGCGTTGGTGGCGAGGCTGGTGCGGCTGCGGCTGCGGCGACCGCTGGCGACGACGGCGGCACGGCAGGCGAGTGCGTCGATACGGCCGACTGTGCGGGTTCGATTTGGACAGGCGCAGGCGTGGTGTCAGCGACGGATGCTGCCGATGAAGGCGCCATCGTCGGCGCGGGCGTAGCGGGCGCATTTGGCCTGGGTGCCGGGTTGCAGGCGCACAAGCCGAGTGCAGACAACAGAATCAGCCGTTTATCCAGCATGACAGCCCCCTGTGGCTGTTGTGAACGAAGTGCTTGCGCCGTGCCTGGCGCAGTTTTTTCTTGGCAAGTAAAACGACACGAACGTCACGCGTGGCTCGCGACGTTCGTGTGAGGGGTCAGTCCCTCATGGCTTGGTAATGATCTGCTGGTGCATCGGTGCGAGTTTGGCCAGCAGCTTGTTCTGGGCACGGAACGGAATGTCGTGCTTGTTCATCGCCTTCTGCAAATCCTCGACCAGCGCGTTGAAGTCGGCGTGGTCGACGTTCATGCCGCGATGCGCCGTGGTCATATCCTTACCGGTGTAGGTGCAGGGGCCGTCCAGGATCACGCAGAACTGGTCTACGAGCTCGGCCTTGATGTGTTCGCGGTCGGCGTTCTGGAAGAACGGGCGGGTGACCGGATCGGCCATCAGGTTGTCCATGAAATCGTTCATCAGCGCGACCAAGCCAGGCTTACCGCCGAATTCTTCAAATACCGGCTTGAGTGCGGGATCGCGCGGCGCGGCGGGGTAGGCGTCGCCGCCGGAACCGGCCGGCTGCATGGTGGTTTGCGCCGAAACAGTGGTGCCGGCAACGAGGCCGGCGGCAAGCAGCAGGATGCAAGGCAGAGTCTTGTACATGGTCGGAATCCTTATGGCGTGATCGGGTCAGAAGCCCACCTGCACGGATGCATACAGGCCGTGCTGGTTGTTCTTGATGACGATGTTGCCGAGATCGGCGTAGGCCAGCGTCAGCGAGACGTGCTTGTTCGGCGCCCAAGCGACGAAGGCGTCGTACCAGTCGTCTTCTTTGGCGATGCCGAGGTTGTTGGGTTTCTGGCGGTATTCCGCGCCGATGGCCCAGTTGCGGCTGAGCAGATAAGCGACCGAGCCTTCGAACTCGGCCTGGTAGCCGTTGTGCTTGTCGCCGCCGAAGCCGAGGATGCCGATCTGGTTGGCCTTGGTGAAGCGCAGCGTGGCGTCCACCAGCAGGCTTTGCGACAGGAACAGCTTGGTCGCGCTGATGTAGTAGTCGGTGCCGTGGTCGCTCTTGGCGCCGATCGCGTGCAGGATCGCGCCCTGGTTGTTGCTCTTGTACTGCGCGCCCACCGACACCTGCGGCACCCAGCTGTCCTGGTCGAGCACGGCGTCGCCAAACAGCCGCACCTTCACGCCGATCACGTTCTGCTTGAAGGTGAAGCCTCGGCCGAGACCCAGGGCGGCGCCCACGTCCTCGGTGTTGAAGCGCTGCTGCGCCACCGAAAACTCGACGCGGTTGTCGATACCGAACATCGCGCCGGCATCGTCGAGGTGGTAGTCCTGCACGTTGACCCGAGTGTAGAAGGCGTTGGCGCCGAACTGCCCCTGGGTTCCGTAGCTGCCGATCAGCGCCCAAGGTGTCAGGCCACCGCCGGCGGAACCTTCGACCTGTGACACGCCGCCGGTAAGCAGCAGCTTGCCGCTGACGTTGTCGGTCGGATCGCCACCGTCGGCAGCCGCTGCCTGCAGCGAAACCACTCCGCCCGCCAGCGCCAAGGCGCCTAGCAGCAGCATCTTTTGCCTGCGAAATTTGTGCATAGCCATGCTCTCCCTCTTCGGCGCACCACTTGCGCCCTGCAGGCAGGTACGGAGCAAGTGCGCCGAAGGATGCACGGCAATGTGTCCTTCAATGGATCCGGGCCACGTGCCAGTTGCCGTTCACCCCGTCGCCCTGTGTGGTGCCGGGCGCGGTATCGCCGGCGTAGCGGTAGAGCGGGCGCCCTCGGTAGCTCCACTGCAGGCGGTGGTCGCTGCGTGTCACCAAGCCGAATCCGTCTTCCACCTTGGCGCCCGCTGCTGCGAGATACGGCGGCCACAACGCGGCGCAGGCTCCGTCGCACTGACTGCGGCCGCGGTTACCGTCCGGATCGTAGGTATACAGCGTCATGCCGCCGCTGCCGACCAGCCGCTGCTGGCCATCGGCTGCCGGTGGCGCTTGCGTTTGCGCGACGACGATGGGCGCGTGCAGGCACAGCACGCCCAGCAGGACCGAAGCGGTCCGGATCGAAGCCTTCATCGCATGTCTCCCGTTCGACGCCGGCAAATGCCTGCCGAGCCTGATACGGGGGCCGAAGGCGCACGGATGCGGCACTGGCCGGTCTGCGAGTGAAACGAAAGAACCGCGATCCACGCGCCGAGTCAGCGCGTGGGTCGGGATCAACTTCTGCTACGCACGCTCTCGTCCGGCCGGTTCAGCAGGGTCACTGGCTGTCCTCGTGCGGCGTCAGGCGAGGCGCCAATGCTGCCCTTGGCGATCACCGGACCGGTGGGTTGGCCAGTAGGCGAGCCGCCCGGCGGTTCCACCGATACCGCCAGCGCAGCACTCGGGCCGAGCTTGGCCAGCAGCGCGGGATCGAGTTTCAGCGTGGTCGGCGCACTGCCGCCGATCATGCCCACAGCGATGGGTTTCTGGCCTGCGGGGATCAGCCAGAGTTCCGGCGCGCGCCCCGCCGCGATGGCCTGCGGCTTGGCGGGCACCACGACCATGCGGCCATGACCGACATCCACCGTAGCTGTCCAACCGACCTGGCCGTCGGTTTGGGTGATGGCTGAAGCCATGTAGACGGCCGTGGGAGCAACCGGTTGCCGCGAAGGCAGTAACAGCAGCACCAGGCAGGCGGCAGCCAGCACGCTGGTGCCCAGCCCGAGCCAATGCCAGAATCGCAGGTTTTCCCACAGGCCTGGCTTACGGGTTGCTGCATCACCGGACCCTTCGACACGCGACGGCATGTTCAGTCCGAGCTGGCTGTGGATGCGGTGCCAGACGTAGGCCGGCGGCTCGCTGGATGCGATTTCCTCGCCCAGCGGCAACAACCGGCGTTGCCACAGCGCCACAGTGGTGGCGACGGCGTCGCTCGCCATCATCTCGCGCTCCACCTCGGCCCGCGCGTCGGCATCCAGCACGCCGAGGACATATTCCGCGTAGCGCAAATGGGTGTTGCCGTCGTCGATCGGTGTGTTCATGTGTCGAGGCACGTGCGAAGTTGCAGCAAGCTGCGGCGGATCCAGCTCTTCATCGTTCCCAGCGGCACCTTGCAGCGGGCCGCTAGCTCGTTATACGTCGCCCCCGAGAAAAAGGCTTCACGCACCGAACGGCGCTGCTGCGGCTCCAGCTGGTCGAGGCACTCGCGCAGGCGGCGGTATTCCTGGGTGTTCTCGGCGCCGACGGCCGGGCTGGGATCATCGTCCACCAAGTCGTCCAGCAGCGCGGGATCGTCCAGCGGCTGCTCGCGGCGCTGGCGCAGCCGATCGATCGCCTTGTTGCGGACCAGCGTGATGAGCCAGGTGATCGCACTGGCCTTGGACGCGTCGAACATGGCCGCGCGATGCCACACCGCAATCCAGGCCTCTTGCAGCACCTCTTCGGCTTCGCCGCGCTCCCGCAGCATGCGCAAGCACACGCCGAACAAGCGGGAGGAGCTGCGCCGGTAGAGTTCGGCGAACGCCGCCTGGTCGCCGGCAGCGGTCTGCGAAAGCAGGCGATCCAGCGCTTCCTGTTCGACGGTGCGGTTTGTGGGCATGGACGGGTATCCGGTGTCAGGAAATCAAATTCTGCATGCCTTTTATCCCAACCAGCGAGCAGGACGTGGCGATGCCGTGCGTTTGATGCAGAGGTCCCATCATGCACGCGGGATGCATCCATGTCAGGTCCCGCTACGTAAGGAGAGGTGCCTGCGCAATTCGCAGCATCACCCGGATAGGAGAGATGACATGAAATCTGGCTATACCGTACGCACATTGAAACTGGGCCTGTGGCTGGTGCTGGTCGCCGGGGCCATGCCCGCGATGGCCCAGATGTCGGACAGCATGAGCCCGGCAGGTTCCAAGCAAACCGTGATGGTGGGCGGAGCCGCCATGTACCCCTCGCGCAACATCGTCCAGAACGCCATCAACTCGAAGGACCACACCACGCTGGTCGCCGCGGTCAAGGCAGCCGGCCTGGTGAAGACGCTGGAAGGCCCGGGCCCGTTCACCGTGTTCGCACCCACCAATGAAGCGTTCGATGCACTTCCTGCCGGCACTGTGACGAATCTGCTCAAGCCCGAAAACAAGGCCGCGCTGACCAAGATCCTCACTTATCACGTGGTGTCGGGCCGGCTGGATGCGAAGGCACTTGACGCCAAGATCGTGGCTGGCGGAGGTCAGGCCAAACTGAAAACAGTGGAAGGCGACTCGCTGACGATCAAAGGCAGCGGCACGCATCTGACTGTCACGGATAGCAAGGGCAACGTTGCCGACGTCACCATCCCCGACGTCTATCAGTCGAACGGTGTGATCATGGTGGTCGACAAGGTGTTGATGCCCTGAGTCCCCCTCGGGTTGCGACCCCTCCCGTCGCAACTCCTTGTCCCGGCCACATCCATGGCCGGGACGCTTTTTTGACTGGGAATCACGTTGCGTCGCCATGCGACTTGACTGGCTTGGTGCTAAGCCCCGCGATGTGGAGTGTTTCCGAATCATAGAAAGGCAAGTTGGTCGATGATCGCCGTCAGAGATGTTTCGGCTGGCGCGCCCCTACTAATTGACAGCTTGTAGTGTGCTTGCTGCGTGTTCGCGTGGTCGCCATTCCCCCGATAACCATCCCTAGTCGCTCTCACAAGCCGACGTCCCCTCGAAAACGGCGTTCGGGCCTAGCGATTAGCTTGCGTTGCCGGGGACAGGGCGTCTTGAATTTACGCACCCGTGGACTGAGCCTGACTCGCCGTCCCCGCTCCTCGACGGTCTGACTAGCGCAGCAGTCTTGCCTGGTTTGTCTCCATGCCATTCAACTATCGGGCTCAGCTTGACCTCAGACGACCATCTCTCGCTCCCACCAACCTCGCGTGCTCACTCTGATCGTATCGGCAACAGCTTCCAGCTCCACCATGTCCTCAAGCATAAGCGTGATCTGGCTGGCGTGGACCAGTCCATCGACATGATGGGGCCGCGTCACGCCGATGATTGGCGTTGCCCCCTTGGCGATCGCCCAGGCGGTTGCGACTTCTGGGGTAGTTGCCCCCAGCCTCTCACCGATAGACGCCAGCTGGTTGGTGAGCTCTGAGATCTGCGGGAGTATGGCGTTGTAGGTACCTGCACGATCGCTGTCGATCGGCATCGGGTTCGCTGGGCCGTATTTTCCGCTCAGGGCGCCCTGTTCGAGCACCATGTAGGCGAAGAACGGGATGCCTTGCCTACGGCAGTAATCGAGGATGCCAGCGCGCTCCGAGCTACGGTGAAGCAGGCTGTAGTGGTTTTGGACCGCTTCGATCCGAAAGCCGGCCTCTCCGAGCAACCGGTTGGCGAGCTCGATTTCGCCGAGGTTGTGATTCGACACGCCCACGTGCTTGACCTTTCCGCTCTCCAACAATGGGATCAGCTGCGGCGTCCACCGCGCAACATCGGCCGGGTTATGAATCCAGTAGAGGTCGATGTAGTCAGTTCCGAGGCGAGCCAGGCTTTGCTCAAGCATATCCGCAACCGGATGGTCGCCCGTCCCCGCCGCCTGCGGGGTGAACTTGGTTGAGAGCTGATAGTCACTTCGCGCGAACCGCTTGAGTATCTCTCCGAGCAGCGTTTCCGCACGCCCCATCCCGTACACGATGGCGGTATCCCACAAGTGCAATCCTGCAGCATGTGCCTTGTCGGCAAGCTCCTTCAGACCGGCTCGAGCGATGCCGCTGCCGAAGTAGCCGTAGCCTGGCTCGCCGTTGTCGCCCCACGCCCATGTGCCGAGTGCGGCAGTAGGAAACGTCAAATGGTCACTACTCATGTTGGTCTCAGCCTCTTTTTTTGACCACGATCGTCTTGACCCTGGCTCAGGTGAAATCATTGCGTACGCCGCTGTCACGCCATGAGCCTGATGTGCCAGGATGAATGCTTGATCCTCCAGAACCGGCGAATGCTGACACCGCTCTCAGGTTCTCGTGTCATCATCGGCGCCATGGAACATTTGGCCGAAATCGCCGAGATCATCGCCCGCAATGTCTCGAAAGATGGGTTCCAAGCAACCCCCATCGAGCACCTGACACTTGTGCGATCCTCCACAGTGACCATGCCGATGCCGAATGTGTACCGGCCGCAGCTTTGCCTGGTTGCGCAGGGACGAAAAGAAGTCACGCTGGGCGATCGCGTTTTTCAGTACGTGCCCGGTCGCTACGGTGTTATTACCTACGACCTGCCGGCGACTGGCCGCGTCATTGATGCAACTCCCCAGCAGCCCTACCTCTGCGTCTACCTCGATTTCGACCCAGTCTTGCTGGCCAACTTGGCGCTGCGCGTGCCGCCATCGGCGGCAGTAGCCTCTACACCACTCGGCAAGACGGTTTCCGACGCAGGTGTTGCTTTGCTCGACGCGGTGCTACGCCTGCTGCGCCTGCTGGAGGACTCGGCTGCGCAGCCCGTCCTTGCGCCTCTAGCCGAGCAGGAAATCCTCTATCACTTACTGGCCGGGCCAGAAGGTGCACGAATGCGCCATGTGACGTCTAGCCATGGTCGGTTGGCTCAAATTGGCCGTGCGATAGCGTGGATAGGGAAGAATTTCAGAGAGCACTTCAGCATTGATCGGCTAGCAACAGAAGTTGGCATGAGCCCGTCGAGCCTGTACGACCATTTCCGTGCCGTGACGGCGATGACGCCGCTTCAATTCCAAAAGCAGCTCCGACTTCAAGATGCACGCAGCCTGATGCTGGTAGAACAGATCGACGTAGCGACCGCCGCCTTTCGCGTGGGCTACGAAAGTGTGTCGCAGTTCAGTCGAGAATATCGCCGGCTCTTCGGCGAACCACCGGCGCGAGACATTGCCCGCTTGCGCACATCCCCAAGTTTGGCAGTGTTAGCTTAAGCCCGCCCCTTGGGTGTAAGGCCGAATTCGGCGCATTCTGAGGCGTCATACCGCGCAGTAAAAAGTCGAACCATCCACATCGCGCAGTGCTCTGCCAAGACGACCCTCCTCTTCCCTCAAGTGTCAGTCAGTGCGATGAAACGAACTCAGACTGGCCATGCGGAACCGGCATGGCGAAGTTGCGCTTCATCCGCTCGACCTCCTCAAGCGGTGGTCTGCCGAATAGTCGCTTGAATTCGCGACTAAACTGCGATGCGCTCTCGTAGCCGACGGCAACGGCCGCCGCTGCCGCCGTGAGCTGATGACGAAGCATAAGTAGCCGAGCTTGATGCAGGCGTATCGACTGCACGTAACGCATGGGCGAGGTACCCGTTATCGCGCGAAAGTGCGTATGGAAAGTGGGCGGGCTCATCGCCGCTTCGGCTGCGAGTCTATCGACGCTAAGCGGTTGGGCGTAGCGGCTATGGATGAGGCGGATCGCACGGACGACCATGCCGAAGTTGCCTTGTTGCGCCAGCGCCGCGCGCATCGATCCTCCCTGTGCGCCGGCCAGTATCCGATAGTAGATTTCGCGTACGAGCGCGGGGCCAAGAACCTCGTCATCCGGAGGATGAGCCAATGCTTCGAGTAGACGCACGATCGATTCGGCCAGCGTGTCTTCCATCGGCGAGGAATACAGCCCACGTGGCGGCGCGTGCGACACTCCAAACCGTTCATCGATTTGCGCGCAGACTTCTGCGGCGACCGCGTGGTCGAGTCGGAAGTAGATCGCCAGTAGCGGTTTCTCGCTCGACGCATCCGTCTCCATGGTGAAAGGCACCGGCACCGAAACGACAAGGTAGTGCTGGTCGTCATAAACGAATACTTCGTCGCCAAGAAGTCCTCGCTTACGACCTTGCGCCACAACGACGATGCCTGGCTCGTAGAGCACTGGGGTATGGCTAAGTGGTCGATCGGAGCGGAGGAAACGCACGTCCGGCAGCGACGTCAATGTGTAGCCCTCCGTCGTTGCAAGCTTGTGGAGCAGTGCGATCATGCGCTGACGAGAAGAAATGCCCATGTGGCTACTCTCCGGCGTTCAGTCTCAAGGCGCAAGCAAGACTCATAGGATCAGGCAAGATCGCCGCACCAAGGGCCATGGGCGGCGGCAAGTTCGGAACCTACATTGTTTCCTTACTTGACCGGGAGCTAATCCATGCCTCAGAAGACCTTCTTCATTACCGGCGTCAGCAGTGGCTTTGGCCTCGCGCTTGCTCGCGAGGCCCTTGCTGTCGGCCACAGGGTGATCGGTACCGTTCGTACCGACGAATCTCGTCGTGCCTTCGAGGCCCTAAACAGCGATCGCGCTCACGCGTTTCTGCTTGATATCACCCACATCGATGCAATCCAGGATGTTGTGGCCGATGCGGAGTCCAACTTCGGCCCAGTCGACGTCCTGGTGAACAACGCCGGGTATGGCCACGAAGGGATCTTTGAGGAATCTCCACTTGAGGAGATGCGGCGCCAGTTCGAGGTGAACGTCTTCGGCGCAGTGGCCATGGCTCACGCGTTTGTGCCGCGCTTTCGCAGGCGTCGCAATGGACACATCGTGAACATCACTTCTATGGGTGGCTTCATCACGATGCTGGGTATCGCTTACTACTGTGGCAGCAAGTTTGCGCTTGAGGGCATCAGCGAAGTGCTTGGCAAGGAGCTTAAGCCGTTCGGCGTACACGTGACTGCCGTCGCTCCGGGAAGCTTCAGGACCGAATGGGCTGGGAGATCGATGCAGCGATCGCCTAGAAGCATTTCCGACTATGACGAAGCATTTGATCCCATTCGTCTTGCCCGGCACGAGAAGAGCGGCAAACAGCTGGGGGATCCCGCGAAGGCAGCCCGGGCTATTCTGACCTTGATCGATCATCCCTCCCCACCCGCACACCTGCTGCTGGGAAGTGACGCGCTTTCCTTGGTACGAGACAAACTCGCCGCGATGGCCGAGGACATCCAGACTTGGGAGACGGTGACGCGGTCGACCGATGGGTAGATCCTAGTACCCTTGCGACTGATGAGGGTGGCGATGGTCAGTTCGCTGGCAATATCCATACACGCTTTTCTCCCGCGCCTCCCGGAGTGGCGCTCACGCGAGGAAATACGCCTCGCGATCTAGGTCGGCTAGCAGGCCTGGATGGGTCGGTCGCCACCCCAATCGTTCTTGGGTCAGCTGACTGGAGGCAGGATTGTCGTAGGCGGCAAAGGGGGCGAGCCAGCTGAAACGCAGGGCTGCCTCTCTGGGCGTCATGCTCGCCGCGGGAAGATTCAGGCGCCGCCCAATCACCTCAGCGATCTGGCGGAAGGGAACGCCCTCTTCGGCGACGCCGTGATAGCACGCGCCGGCTTGCCCCTCCTCCAGCGCCAGGCGCAGCAGGACCGCAGCATCGAGGCGATGGACGGCGCTCCACCGGTTCGCGCCGTCGCCGACGTAGCCCGCACTCTTGCGCTTCCGAGCAACGGCGATGAGCCTTGGGACGAGACCGTGATCACCATCGCCATGCACCGAGGGCGCGAGACGGATCACCGTTGCACGGACGCCACGTTCGGCCCAAGCCTTCACAGCCGCTTCGGTCTGCGAGCGCATCCAGCCCGGCGAGCGCGGGTCGGGCTCGTCGTCCTCCGTCGCCGTTCGCCCCTCAGCCATACCCATGGTGCCGAACACAGTCACCAGGGGCCTACCCGACCCCTTCAACGCCCCGGCCAGGGCGTCGATCGCGCGGCGGTCGGCGGTGGTGATCGCCGCGCCAAACCGGCCGACGATGCCGAACGGCGAGCCGCCGAGGATGACACCAAGCCGTCGCCCGAGCGGGATATCGCCCGGACCATGGATGAAGGCCAGGTGGATGACGCCGTCGGCACCCGCGGCCCCGGCGCTGAGGGTCTCAGGCTCGTGAAGGGATCCTGCATGGGCTTTCGCGCCAAGTTTTGCCAGCTTCTCGGCAGCGCTATCCGAACGCGCCAAGCCGGTGACCTGGTGGCCGGCGCCAATCAGCTCTTTGACAACCGCCTGACCTATAAAACCGGTTGCGCCGGTCACGAATACTCGCATGTCGATCTCCCAATGGCCTGGGGCAACGGTACCGGCAAGGGCAGAGACGATCTATAATTGAAAATCCATATTTGATTATCGAGCGTCCAATTGGATCCCTTGTCGCAAGTCATCAGCCTGCTGCGGCCACGCGAGTTGAGCTGGCGCATGATTGCGGTACGGGAGCCCTTGGCCATCCGCTTTCCGGCCGTGGAAGCGGTGGTGTTCGGGCAAATGATCGAAGGGACATGCACGCTCGAACGAGGCGAGGTCCAGCTGGAGCTGCGGCCCGGTGACTTCATGATGATGGCCCGCCCCCCTGAGTGGACCATGCGATCGGGTCCGGAGGTCGAGCCGGTCGACTTGAAGGTGCTGCTCGCCGATCCGAAAGCACTCCAAGGGGACGATCCCGCCAAGCCCGCTGCCCGTTTCCTTGCAGGCCATTTCCTATTCGCCGAGCCCAATGCGGATCAGATGGCAGGTCTGCTTTCACCGATCGTGCATGTCCGCGCGGCCGATGTGGCCGCTCAGCGGCTAGGACGGTTGCTGAGTCTTTTGGATGACGAGGCCACGGCGGACCGGCCAGGCCGTTCTTTGGCATTGGATCGCCTGCTGGAGGTGATCCTCGTCGAGTCACTGCGTCATCGCGCCAACCAGGTGGAAGGCATGCGGCCAGGCCTGTTGGCGGACCTGGCCGATCCGCGCATCAGCCGCGCACTGCGGGCGCTCCACAGGGAGCCGTCACACCCCTGGACAGTTGCCCAGCTAGCGCGGGAAGCGCACATGTCGCGTGCCGGGTTCGCTGCCCGGTTCGCCGAGATCGTGGGTGACTCGCCCATCGGTTATCTGTCGACTTGGCGCATGTCGCTAGCCAAGGCCGCCCTGGTCTCGGCCAAGCGTCCGATGATCGAAGTAGC
>Ga0187815_10000674_pt1 | contig 16310 bp, 14 predicted proteins | sample NC_S_5_FD_132962 | JGI IMG/M metagenome (GOLD analysis project Ga0187815, IMG submission 132962) | Wetland sediment microbial communities from Neuse River Estuary, North Carolina, USA - ASW-S_5 | ecosystem: Environmental > Aquatic > Freshwater > Wetlands > Sediment | place: USA: North Carolina...
GAAAAGTCATGCGAATCACCTACGAATCCACGCAACAACCAGAAACCACCTATCCTGCACGAAATAGGCGTGATCCCCATGTCATCCCCTGTTCATTGCGGAATCGCTGCCGGGACAGCCGGGACAGAAGGGCCATTGACTTGGCAGGGCACGCAGCCTAGCATGACGCGAGCAAGGAGGGGCAAGTTTGGAACGGGAAAATCTCCCGGGAGCGCGAAGGAGTTTGTTCACGATCGTCCTGCTGGGAGTGGTTTTCCTATTGGCACTCGAAGGAATCCGACCGACCGCCCCGCGACCCCGCACTGCACCGGCGAACCAGTTTTCCGCTGAACGCGCGCGCGACATCTTGTTCCAACTGGTTGGCGACGACCTTCCACATCCCATCGGCAGCCCGCAAAACGATGTCGTGCGCCAGCGCGTAGTCGATCAGTTCACGCGCCTGGGATATGAACCTCAGGTGCAAACAGCATTCGATTGCGACGAATACAGGACCTGCGGAACCGTCAAGAACGTGCTCGCGCGTCTGGAAGGAACCGAGCGCGGGGCGGCCGTTCTGGTTGCCGCGCATTACGATTCGGTTCCGGCAGGTCCAGGCGCGTCGGACGACGGAGCGGGAGCCGCAGGGGTACTGGAGATTGCGCGAGCAATGAAGGCAATGCCGGCGCCTCGGCACACGATCATTTTCATGGTCGATGATGGCGAAGAAGCTGGTCTGTTGGGCGCGCATGCGTTCGTGGACTGGCATCCGTGGGCCAAGGAAGTGCGGGCCGTGGTGAACCTCGAGGCGCGCGGCTCGTCGGGGCCGAGCTTATTGTTCGAGACGGGAAGCGCAAATGAATGGGCGATACGACTGTTCGCGGAGCGCGCGCGTCATCCGGTAACGGATTCGATTTTGTACACGGCCTACAAGCATCTGCCGAACGATACGGATATGACCGTCTTCAAGGCCGCGGGTTATCAAGGGCTGAATTTCGCTTTCCTGGCGAATGTGGTGCACTACCACACCCCACTCGACAGCTTCGAGAATGCAAGTCCGGCGAGCCTGCAGCACCAGGGCGATAACGCGCTCGCCGCAGTCGCTGCGCTCACGAATGCCGATATGGATTCACCGCCGCAGAGCGAAGCAGTTTACTTCGACGTTTTCGGGCATTGGGTGGCGCGCTGGCCGGCACGCTGGAGCCTGCTTGCGGCGTTCCTTGCATTTCTGCTGATCGCCGGGCAGGCGTACTGGCTGATCCGCATGCAGCGGCTGAGCGTACAGGAACTCGAGTGGGGACTTGCTGCGTGGATCATCGTGATCATTGTGACCGGCGCACTAGCCTGGATCATCGTGCGGGCGCTTGGAATCATGGGAAAACTTCCAGTGAACTGGATCGCGCACCCGCTGGCGCTCGAAATGGCGATGTGGCTGCTGGCGTTGACGGTGGTAGTTGGGCACTCGGTCGTATTTGCACGCCGCGCAGGTTTTTGGGGATTGTGGGCGGGCACGTGGGCATGGATGTCGGTGCTGGCCATCGTTTTGTGCTGGGTCGCGCCTGGAACCTGCTACATGCCGCTCGTCAGCTCGTGCGTTGCGGCGTTGGCGGGTTTGCCGTTCACATTGCATCGGGGCGGATACGAACAGGGAGCGGTGATGCTGGTGATCGCGGGGATTCCGGTGATCCTGCCTCTGATGGCGCTGGGGATCACTGGTTTCGAAGTGGCACTTATGCTTTACGCGGCGCTCGGGGTTGGCTACCTCGCGGCCGTGGCGGTTGTGGCAGCGATGCTGTTTGCGCCACTGCTTCCCGTCTGCGCGGACCTGCGATATGCGCGGGGATTCCGGCGTGCGGCGATTCTCTTCGTGCCGCCTGTAGCGACGCTGCTGGCCATTTTCGTCGCGTCTGTGGTACCAGTGTATTCGGCAAAGGCTCCTGAACGCGTGAATATCGAATACTGGATGGACGCGGATTCGGGACGCGGAGAATGGGTTGTGCTACCGGATTCGGGCCGCTTGCCGGAAGCGATACGTCTGGCGGCGGCATTTCACCGCGCGCCGAAGGGATTATTCCCGTGGGAGAGGCAGGCGGCTTTTGTGGCGGATGCGACGCGCCTTGGGTTGGCGGCGCCAACTTTTACGGTTCTGGAGTCGTCAGTGGAGGATGGGAAGCGGCTGTACCGGATGCTGCTGCGGTCGGAGCGCACCGCGCTCGACGCGATGGTGCTGTTTCCGCCAGATTCGGGAATCGAATCGGCGCGAATGGCGAGCTTCGAAGTTCCGGCCGAAAGCGAGCGCGTCCAACGGTATCTGAAAGGATGGACGCTGTACGATTGCGACACGATGCCTGCCAAAGGCGAGGAGCTAAGCTTCAGGCTACCGGTGGGAAAACCGGTCGAAGTGTACGTCATCGATAAAACTTTTCGGCTGCCGGACGAAGGGGATTTTCTGCTGAAGTCGCGGCCACTGACCGCAACACGATCACAGGACGGCGACGTCACGGTGGTCAGCCGGCGAATTCAACTGATTCCATAGCAAAACGAACGCTGCGCGCAGAAAACTCGGCTGGCCTGAAAGGCTCCTCATCCGCTATTTCAATCCTGCTTCGCCGAGCATGGCGAGGAATTGCTTGCGCGTGCGCATGTCGATCGATTCTGCCACCAGTTGGCCTTGGCGATCGTATACGAAGGTCTTGGGAATGCCATCGACCTGATACAAGTCGTTCACCTTTCGGCCCGGATCGAGTAGCACGGTGTAGGTGGCGTTGTGCGCTGCGATGAAGGTCTTGACCTTGTCTGCGTCCTCGTCGGAGATCGCCAGAATCACCAGGCCATGATCCCTGAATTCGTTGAACAAGACCTCGAGGTCGGGCATCTCCTTACGGCACGGAGGACACCAGGTCGCCCAGAAATTGACCAGCACAACTTTCCCGCGCAGATCGCGAAGGGTCCAGTTGTTCCCTTGCAAGTCGGCGAGCGTGAAGTTCGCATTTTGCCGCTGCTGATCATCGGCCTGGAGCTTGGCCAGGGCCTGGGAGAACTGAGGCGACTCCGAAGATGCTTGCATGTGCTCGTAGCGTACGAGCTGTGCCAGTTCGAGGTAAGGGTCGCCAGGCCGGCCATTTTCTGGTGGGACGGGATGTTCGTGAAGAGCATCGGCGAGCGCGGTGGTCACATCCTGCAAGGTATCGTGGCCAAAGTCACCCTCGGTGGAAAGGTTGGCGAGATCGTTGGCAAGGACCAGTTTGTGATCGCTCGGTGGCAGATGCCGGATTTGCAGAGCGAGCGCCTTGGTTGTGGTGGCGCGAACATCGTCAGGGTACGAACGCAAAACGTGGAGCTGCTGAACGATGGGCTTTTCTTCGTCGCTCCACACGATGTTGTCTTGCGCTCTAGAAATTGGCGAAACGAGGAGAAACGTTCCGGCGAGAAGGATGCAAATGATTCCAACACGAGTTCTCATAATTAAGGCTCCGGAAAAAGGTCTCCTGGCGGCCTTATCCTACACCCGTGGGACACAACACCATTGGACCATTGGCCGCTGATCCTGCCATTGATTCAAGCGAGAACGCGTCCGCGAAGCGGAGCCCCTGCGACCGGAGGACGTTTGCTGCGGGACGAAGCTTCCGGATACAATTGGGCGTTTGCGCAGTGCCCGCGATGCCTGACATTCTCCTGTACAACACGCTGACGAACCGGCTGGAGCCGCTTGACCCTGTCCACGCGGGTGAAGTGCGAATGTACACGTGCGGGCCGACCGTCTACGACTTCGCGCATATCGGAAATTTCCGCACGTTCGTCTTCCAGGACATCCTGCGGCGGTTTTTGCGCCAGCGCGGGTATCGCGTAATGCAGGTGATGAACCTGACGGACGTGGACGACCGCATCATCCAGAACGCGGCCGCAGCCAAGATCAGCATTCGCGAATATACCAAAAAATACGTTCAGGCCTTTCTGCAGGATATGGATGCGCTGCATCTGGAACCGCCGGAAGAGATGGTGCGCGCGACCGACCACGTCGACGACATGGTTGACCTGATCGAGCGCTTGCAACAAAAGGGCGTGACGTACCGCAGCGACGGCTCGATTTATTACAGCATCGCGAAATTCCCTCAGTACGGCCGGCTATCGAAAATTGATATGAGCGGAATCCAGGCAGGGGCGCGCGTCGACGTGGACCGGTACGAGAAGGCCGACGCGCGGGACTTCGCGCTGTGGAAGGCGCCCAAACCAGGCGAGCATTTTTGGGAGACGCGCATCGGTCCGGGACGGCCTGGCTGGCACATAGAGTGCTCGACTATGGCGATGAAATATCTAGGGGAGACGCTCGATATTCATACGGGTGGGATCGACCTTGCGTTTCCACATCACGAAAACGAGATCGCGCAAAGCGAGGCGGCGACCGGGCGGACGTTCGTTCGGCACTGGCTGCACGCCGAGCACCTGATCGTCGAGGGCGAGAAGATGTCGAAGTCGCTCGGCAACTTCTTTACGCTGCGAGACCTCTTTGCGAAAGGGCACAAGCCATCGAGTATTCGCTATCTGCTTTTGTCGGTTCCCTACCGGCGGCAACTGAATTTCACGGAAGAAGGGCTGACGCAGGCGGCAAATTCGACGGAACGGATGCGGAATTTCATGGCCCGGCTGAAAACGTCGAACTTCCCGGCTGGTTCGAACGAAGCGATGCGAGCACGAGCTGAAAGGGCCGAGCGGGATTTTGATGCTGGGCTTGCCGACGATTTGAATACGGCCGTGGCGCTAGCGGCGGTTTTTGACCTCATCCGGGACGCCAACAGCGCCATGGATCGCGGCGAGTTCTACGAGCAGGATGGGGTGCGAATCATCGCGACGATGGAGAAGTTCGACCAGATATTGAATCTTCTCGTGGATGACGACGAGGAGAAGCTGGCCAAGCTCGGCGTTGGCCGCTCAAAGCCCAAGATGGGCGGGGCGGAAATTGATGCGCTGATCGAGGAGCGCAACGCCGCGCGAAAACGGCGAGACTTCAAGCGCGCCGACGAGATCCGCCAGCAGCTTGCAGAGTCTGGTATCATTGTCGAGGATGTGAAGGACGGCAGCGTCCGCTGGAAGTACAAATGAGCATTTCTTCGCCATTCTGTTTTTCTGCGCACAATCAACCTTCGCATGATCGTCCCAATCTCTTCGGCGTCGATTAAGTCCACCTCCAGGCAGAGCAGTTGCGCGCGCATAGCGGCGAAGTCCGTTCGCGCGAGGATTCAAAATTTGAATCAGGAGGAAGGACATGCAAGCTATTGAGACGAAGTTGCCGCACCTGGTGACGGCACTGCCAGGCCCCAAGGCCGCGGAGATTGTGAAGCTGGACAGCGAAGTACTTTCACCGTCATACACGCGCGATTATCCGCTGGTGGCAAAAACGGGCCACGGCGCGATGGTCGAAGATGTGGACGGAAACACCTTTCTCGATTTCGCCGCAGGGATTGCGGTGGTCGCAACCGGACACTGCCATCCGGCAGTGGTTGCGGCGATCCAGAAGCAAGCGGCGGAACTGGTGCACATGTCGGGAACGGATTTCTATTATCCGAACCTGGTGGAACTCGCTGAGAAACTCGGGTCGCTTGTGCCGGGGAAGGAACCGAAGCGCGTTTACTTCGGCAATTCAGGCACGGAGGCGATCGAGGCCGCCATCAAGCTGGTGAAATATCACACGAAGCGAGACATGCTGGTTGCGTTCCACGGCGCATTTCACGGGCGGACAATCGGTGCGCTGTCGCTGACAGCGAGCCGGTCGGTCCAGCGCAAGGGATTCGGAACATTGCTGGCAGGGGTGTTCCACATGCCGTTTCCCGACACGTATCGCGGGACCTATGGTGTGCGGCCGGAATGCGCGTCGGAAGATTGCTTGAGTTACCTGGAGAACGAACTATTCCGTCGGCGCGTTGATCCCGAAGAAGTGGCGGGCATCTTCATCGAGCCGATTCAGGGTGAAGGCGGGTATTTGCCTGCGCCACCGGAGTTCTTGCAGGGGCTGCAGCGGATTTGCCGCAAGTACGGAATTCTGCTGGTGGCCGACGAAGTGCAGTCGGGTATGGGGCGAACTGGAAAATGGTGGGCGTGCGAGTATGCAGGAATCGAACCGGACATTTTGTGCACAGCCAAAGGAATCGCGTCGGGAATGCCGCTGAGCGCGATGATTGCGGGCCGGAGCGTGATGAATTGGACCCCGGGAGCGCATGCGTCGACGTTCGGCGGCAACCCCGTGTGCATCGCCGCGTCGCTGGCAACCATCAAGCTGCTCGAAACGCAGTACATCGCGAATGCTGCGCGCATAGGCGAGTTCATCATGAAACGCACGGCGGATTGGCGACAAAAACATAAGATCGTCGGCGATATTCGCGGCCGCGGGCTAATGATCGGAATCGAGTTCGTGCGCAACCAGCAAACGAAAGAGAAAGCGCCCGACCTGCGAAACCAAATCGTTCAAAAGGCGTTTCACAAAGGGCTTCTCGTACTTGGGTCGGGCGATACGACGCTGCGATTGTGCCCGCCGCTGTTGGTTGACGAGGAACAGGCGGATTTCACCATTCAAACGCTGGATGGTTTGATCAGCGACATCGAGCGGACGATATGAATAGCGATGAAAGCGGCCCCCTAAGCGCCCGCACAAACGGGCGGGTCTGAGACCCGCCTCTACATTCGCTTTGCAATTCGCAAAGAGAATCCTTGGTGCCGGAGGGCTGGAGCATCAAGCCCTCCGATTTATTTTGGGTGACATCGAATTGCGCCTTACGGATAATCTCGCTTTCATTTCGGCGTGCTAAGCGCGCTATGATGCGCGCGACTTCTCCTGGAGGTGCGGTTGGCGCGAATTCTGGACGTTGGCTGCGGACCGAAGAAGTACCCCGGTTCGATTGGTCTGGACATGAACCCGAACACGGCTGCCGACGTTCTTTGCCATCTCGATAAAGGCGGCTTGCCGTTTCGCGACAACTCATTCGACCAAATCCGCGCGGAACATGTGATCGAGCATGTCGCTGACGTCATCGCGACGATCGAAGAGTTTCATCGCGTGACGCGCCCTGGCGGCACCATTTTTCTGGCTACGCCGCATTACACGGACTACAGTTCCTTCCGCGACCCCACCCACCGGTGGCATCTGAATACCTACTCGTTCCTATATTTCTATCAAGGGGGGATGCACGGACGGGATATGTGGTACACGAAGGTGCGGATGAAAGAAATGCGGAATTACGTGTCGTTGCTGCGTCTGTGGCGCGCACTGGGATTCGAATTTGCGGTGAACCACAGCCGGATGTTCCGCCAATTTTGGGAGCATTATTTGAGCTTCATCATCCGAGGAAAATTGATGGAGTTTACGTTCGAGGTCATCAAATAAGGGGATGGCGCGGATCCTCGACATCGGTTGCGGGCGCAAGAAATATCCTGGCTCGATCGGCATTGACATGAGCTCGGCGGGGCAGGCGGACGTTCTGTGCGATTGGACGAAGACGCTGCCCTTTGCGGATAGCAGTTTCGAGCAAGTGCGGATGGTGCACATCATCGAAGAAGTCGACGACATTTTCAGGATGCTGGGCGAAGCGCATCGCGTGGCGAGACCTGGGGCGCGCGTGACTATCGTGACGCCGCACTACACAGACCACGCCTCGTATTGCAGCCCAGCGCACCGCTGGCATCTGTCGAGCTTCTCGTTTTGGTTCTTCAGTGACCAGCCAAAGGAGTACGACTACTATGCTCCGGCACAATACCGCGAGCGAAAGGTGCATGTGGAATTGTTGCGCGTCTGGCGAGCGCTGGGATTCCAGTTTTTCGTGAACCGGTTTCGAGCCTTCCGCAAATTCTGGGAATACTATCTGTCTTTCGTGATCCGGGGAAAGACGGTGGAATGGGAGCTGGAGGTTGTGAAATAGAGCGACTGTGGAAGTCGATTGGGAAGCGAAGCGATGATCGCGCGATTGGTGTTTGCGATTGTGAATTTCGCGGCGCGCAAGGGGCTGACTGAGCCGAACGAGGGCGATTCGGCGAAGCAGCAGGCGCGGCGGACGGGAATCCGCGGCGAAACCTATGCCTACTGGTATTTGCGGCGTCATGGATATGTGCTGGTGGCGCGAAATTACCGGTCGCCGGGCGTCAAAGGCGAGATCGATATGATCGGGTACGATGGGCAGGTACTTGCGTTTGTCGAGGTGAAGACGCGAGCGGCTGCGGAGGACGAGGAGAAGGCGAAACCAGGGGCACGCCTGGAAGATAGCATCAACCAGGACAAACGTCGAAACGTGACGCGGATGGCACGCCAATTCCTGCGCGCGCGGCGAATCGAATCGGCGCCATGCCAATTCGACGTGATGGCGATCGAGAATCACAAGGGTTCGCGGCCGAAGGTAAAGCTGTACAAGGGCGCGTTCACAGCGACGGCCGGGTAGTATTGTTGAAAGCTCGTTTTTGACAGGTTGGGTATCGGGCCGGCATCTGATAAGCCAAATGTAGTTTAGGAAAGCTGCCAGGCTTTCCGCCTGATTCTGGCGCGCATCATAGTAGAATAGTTGGATTCCTGATGCGCTTCGGCGCGTATCTTACAGGTCGACGAGGAGGAAACGTTTGCCGGAACTCCGCAAGGACCCGATTACTGGCCGGTGGGTGATCATCTCGACGGACCGGGCCAAGCGCCCCATGGATTTTGTGCGCGAAAGCGTGCAGATCAAGGGAAGCCCGAACTGTCCCTTCTGCCCGGGGAACGAGGGAAAGACCCCGCCGGAGATTCTCGCCTACGGAAGGAACGGAACCGGCAAAGACACGCCAGGATGGTCGCTGCGCGTGGTGCCCAACAAGTTCCCTGCCTTGGGCATCGAAGGAGGACTCGACCGGGAAGGCGAAGGGCTGTTCGATCGCATGAACGGCATTGGCGCGCACGAGGTGATCATCGAAACTCCCAATCACCAGTTGACGATGTCCACCTTGTCGGACAAGGCGCTCGAGGAGGTCCTGTGGGCCTACCGCGACCGCATGCTCGACCTGAAGAACGACCACCGTTTCCGTTATATTCTCCTGTTCAAGAATCACGGCGAGCCGGCCGGAGCTTCGCTGGAGCACACACACTCGCAATTGATTGCGCTGCCGATTGTACCCAAACGCGTGCGTGAGGAAGTGGATAACTCGAAGCGCTATTACGACGAAAAAGAGCGCTGCATCTTCTGCGACATGATCCGCCAGGAACTGGACACCGGCACGAGGATCATTCTGGAGAATGATTATTTCGTCGCGCTTTCCCCGTACGCGCCGCGGTTTCCGTTCGAGGCGTGGATCCTGCCGCGACAGCATAGCTCGGCATTCGAGAACATGCCGACGCCGTATTACGGGAATCTGGCGAGAGTACTACGCGATTTCCTGGGCCGCCTCGATACGACTCTTGGCTTCCCGTCGTATAACCACGTGCTCCACACCTCGCCGATCGGCGAAGAGATCAACGACCATTACCACTGGCACATTGAGATGATGCCCAAGCTGACGAAGGTCGCCGGTTTCGAGTGGGGTACCGGGTTCTACATCAACCCCACACCGCCAGAAGAAGCATCGCGATTCCTGCGCGAGGCGAAGCAGTAGCAAATCCTCTTGTTTGCGTAAGAGCATCTTGGCGACGGGTTTGACGCGCCCTGGCACATCCTAGTTTTTCGAGCATCGATAACAGACTCAGGATCGTCTAAAGGCTGTTGGTGGCGCTTCGTGCGCAGCGGCAGCTGTGAAATAATGTCTGCAACGTCGAGCAGGATCGACTGCGGGGCGTAGGGGAGTTTGGGATTGCTACATCTGAGTCGGCCAATCGCTGTTTATTACGAGCATCCGCGATGGTTTGAGCCGGTTTTTGCGGAACTCGACCGGCGCGCCATTCCGTACGTGCGGCTCGACGCCGGGCGGCATCATTTCGATCTTTCCCCGAATGGCGATCGCGAGTACTCCCTCGTTTTCAATCGCATGAGCCCTTCGGCGTGGACGCGAGGTAAATCCCACAGCATTTTCTACACGCTGAATTACTTGGCTCATCTGGAACAGATCGGGATGCGCGTGGTGAACGGGAGCGAAGCGTTTCGAGTGGAAACCTCGAAGGCGCTGCAGCTTTCGTTGTTGCAATCGCTCGGACTTCCCTACCCGCGGTCGCGAGTGATCAATCATGGTCTGGAAGCGCCGGGGGCAGCGCGCGGACTGCGGTTTCCTATTGTCGTGAAGCCGAACGTCGGCGGGAGCGGCGCGGGCATCGTGCGCTTCGACAGCCTGGAACAACTCGAAGCCGCGGCGGAAAAAGGCGCGATTTCGCTTGGCCTCGATTCGACCGGGATAGTCCAGGAATACATACTGGCGCGCGGCGACCACATCGTGCGCGTCGAGACCCTCGGCTACAAATACCTGTACGGAATCAGAGTTTTCACGTCGGGCGAGACATTCGATCTTTGCCCGGCGGATATTTGCAGAATGAATGACGGCGCGAAACTGGAGACCGCGTGCGTTATCGAAGGTGCGAAGAGCGGGTTGCGCGTCGAGAGCTATCAGCCGCCGCCGGAGATCATCGCGAATATCGAACGAATCTTCGCCGCGGCGAAAATCGAGGTGGGCGGAGCCGAGTACATAGTGGATGACCGCGACGGCCAGCTCTATTTCTACGATGTGAATGCGCTGTCGAATTTCGTACCCGATGGGCCGCGCGTGGTGGGCTTCAATCCGTTCGAGCGGCTGGTGGATTATCTCGTGCAGGAGGCGCGCTAATGCGCTACGGGTACTGGCTTCCGGTGTTCGGCGGATGGCTGCGCAACGTGGACGACGAGCACATGGAGCCGACGTGGGCTTACGTTTCGCGTTTGGCGCGCCGCAGCGAACAAATCGGATTCGATCTGACGCTGATTGCCGAGCTAAACCTGAACGATATCAAGGGCGTTGACGCACCTTCCCTGGACGCGTGGTCGACAACAGCGGCACTGGCAGCGGTGACGGAATCACTGGAACTGATGGTTGCCGTTCGCCCCACTTTTCATTCGCCAGCATTGCTGGCCAAGCAGGCGGCGAACATCGACCACATCAGCGGGGGAAGGCTTTCGTTAAACGTGGTTTCGTCGTGGTGGGCCGAAGAGGCGAAAAAATACGGCGTTCAGTTCGACCAGCATGATGACCGGTACGCGCGCACGTCGGAATGGCTGGATGTGGTTGACGCCGCGTGGAAACACGACCACTTTTCCTACGTGGGGAAATATTATCAGGTGCAAGATCTCGTCCTGCAGCCCAAGCCTGTTTCGAAGCCACGTCCGGTGATCTATGCAGGCGGTGAATCGGAAGCGGCGAAGGAACTCGTTTCGCAGAAATGCGATGCCTACGTGATGCATGGCGATCCGCCCGCGCACGTGGGCGCCAAAATTCGGGGCATGTCGGAACGAAGAGCCCGAAAGAATCTGGACCGCATGAAGTTTGGGGTGGCGGCGTACGCGATTGTGCGCGACGGCGAGGCAGAAGCACAGGAAGAGCTTCGGCGCATTACCGACGTAAAGCAGAACGCGGCAGGATACAAGAACTACCAGCAATGGCTGGCGAACACGCAGCTCGAAAATCGCGTTTCGCTCGAAGAGTATTCGGTATCGAACCGCGGCTTGCGCTCGGGACTCGTGGGAACTCCGCAGCAAGTTGCTGATCGCATTGGTGAATTCGAGCGGGCGGGAGTGGATTTTCTGCTACTGCAGTTCAGCCCGCAACTGGAAGAGATGGAACGCTTCTCGGATTCGGTCATTCGACCGCGAGAGAAGCGGGCCGCGAGCGAGGCAAGTTCGAGGCAAAGTTCGCTGAGGCCATCCGCGCAAAGCGCTACGACGGACTAGCCCAGCGCCGGTAGATTTTAGACCCGCATTTTTTGCGGGAATCAGACGAGAACTTCGGGGACTTCCATGCGGCCAGTGCGGAAAACGGACTGGAACGCGTCCACCACCCTGGGATCCCAATCCTTGCCCGCGCCTTTCACGAGGATGTCGCGCGCGTCGAAAGGCGTGATGGCCTTGCGATAAGGACGGTCGCTCACCATCGCGTCATACGCATCGGCGACGCTGATGATGCGCGCTTCGAGGGGGATGTCTTCGCCCTTTGTCGGGCGGTACCCGCTGCCGTCAAAGCGATCGTGATGGCTCAGGATGATGGGCAGGACGCGGCGCAGCGTTCCACCGACAGGTTTGAGCTTGGCCATGCCTTTATTGAGGTGCGACTGCATCTCAAAGATTTCGTCATCACTTAACTTCGCGGCTTTGTACAGAATCTGGCGGCTGACTTCGAGTTTGCCGATGTCGTGGAGAAGCGCGGCGGCGCGAATGTCTTCGATACGATCCTCGGACAGACGCATTTCACGGGCGATGCGCGCCGCGTATACGGACGTGCGATAGGAGTGGTTCTGCGTGTATTTATCGTTCGAAATGACGCCGCAAAGAATTTGCAGCACGCCGTAGTAAGTTTCGCGAAGCTCGACGAGGCTTTGCTGCTTGCGCTCATAAAGCGTGCCCATGGCATAGGCGGTGATCAGCAAAAAGCCGCTCCAGATGGCGATGTCGGACCAAGCCATGAATTGCCGTGCGGCGGCATCCATCGCTCCGGCAAAGATGCCCGGGTTCATCAGGTGCAGCCAGCAGACGATCAACACAGATGCGAGGGCGGTCTGCACCGCGCGCGAGCGGCCGAAGTAATAAGCGGCGAACAGGGTCGGAAGGTCATAGAATGAGAGAACGAGTTTCTGGCCCGCCACGAAGAAGTTGACAATTGCCGCAAAGGCGATGATGGAGAGGATCAACAACAGTTCTTTGTTGATTCTCATTACGCTTTCGAGCCAGTTGCCCTTCATGGAACCTCTGCGGCGGGTGCGATCCGCGCCAGCGCTCCTTCGCTCGCGCAAACAGCATTGTAGCAATCCGAAGCGGCACTGCCCGGGCGTCAAGCCAGGTCATTGTTCAAACTGCTAACGCGCGAGAACGCCGCCAAGAACTGAGCGCACTGGACAACGCACCACCGCCGATTTTCGGCCTTCGGATTCGGGCCACAGGGTGTTACTTTGTTGCTTCCCGATGTGCGAATGAGAGGTGAACGGCGATGACTTGGGGACGAAGGCGCGCAATTGTCATTGCGGTGTTAATCGTTGCCATAGTGTTGTTTTTCTGGGTGGCATGGAAGCCCGCGCGACTGACGGCCAATTCCGTTCTGGTGATCGACGCGGTGGGCGAGATCAACGAGCAGCGGCCGTTCGATCTGGTCAGCGCGCTGAATGGCAGCACCGTCCCCGTGCTGCACGATTATCTCGACGCCATCGACTCTGCGACGACGGACTCGCGGATTACGGGGATTGTCGTCCGCATCGCCCCGCTGCAGACCGGATGGGGAAAGCTGCAGGAGATCCGGTCGCATCTGGTATCGTTTCAGAAGAGCGGGAAGCCGAGCATTTGTTACTTGGGATACGACGGCATCGGGAATCCCGAATACTACCTGGCGACCGGGTGCAGCCAGATTTGGCTCGTACCGACAGCGCCGGTCAGCATTCGGGGGATGATGGCCGAAGCGTTATTCTTGCGCGGAACATTCGACAAGCTGAAGATTGTTCCCGAGTACTACCACATTGCCGAGTACAAGACGGCGAGCAATACCTACACCGAGAAGAAGTTCACGCCAGCGCACAAGGAAGAAGTTGAGTCGCTGCTGCACAACGTCTACAACCAGTACATCAGCGAGTGCGCCAAGGCGCGCGGGATGACCCCCGCGAAGTTCCAACAGCTTGTCGAGCAGGGACCCTTACTGACCCACGAAGCGGTCCAGGACCGCGTGGTCGACCGGCTGGCATACTGGGACCAAGTGCAGGACTACTTCAAGCGCGGGCGGCATGGCGGATGGAATCCGATCTCGCTGGGACGCTATCGAGCTTTTATCACCTCCATTGGCGGTGAGAATGTTGCGGTCGTGCAAGCGACGGGGCTGATCGTTTCGGGCGATTCGCAGGATAGCCCGACGGGTGGGTTCATCATGGGCGGAGACAGCGTTGCGTCGGATATACGCGCGGCGCGAGAGAATTCGAGCATCAAGGCGATCGTCCTGCGTGTGGATTCGGGCGGAGGGTCGGTGGTGGGAAGCGAAGTGATCCGCCGCGAAGTGGAACTGGCCAACGGGGTCAAGCCAGTAGTGGTTTCGATGTCCGATGTGGCGGCGTCCGGTGGATATTGGATCGCGACGCCGGCGCGAAAGATTGTGGCCGACCCGGACACGATTACCGGGTCGATCGGGGTGCTGATCGGGAAATTCAATATTGCTGGCTTTTTCGGGCTGCTGGGGATGAGCACGGATTCGGTGTCGACCAGCGACAACGCCAGCTTGTTCTCCGCCCAGCAGAATTTCACGCCGGCGCAGCGCCAGCTGATTCAAAAGTCGCTGCAGGACACGTATGCCGAATTCACACAGGGCGTTGCGCAAGGGCGGCACATGCCCGTGGCCGCCGTCGACAGGATCGGGAAAGGACGCGTGTGGTCGGGAGCACAGGCCAAGGAACTCGGCCTCGTGGATGAGCTAGGCGGGTTAGATCGCGCCATCGAAGTCGCCAAGCAGCTCGCGCACATTCCGGCGAGCGCATCAGTTCACATCGTGCGTTTCCCGCAAGAAAAGACATTCTGGCAATTGCTCTTCGAGCGCGAGCGGAGCATGAACGAATCCGGGTCAGTGGAGTCGGTCGAAGCAGCGCTGCGCCGAATCCTGGACGAGGCTGGAACCGTTCAGGCGCGCATGCCGTACGAGTTGCGCATTCGCTGAGGCCCGCAGCAGCTTCAGCACGTGGAAGTTGCATAACAGAGCTTCGGTTGTGCAGTAGATCGATGAGTTTCGCGCCGACAGAGCTACTCTCGGGCGATGGAGGCGCGGGTGGGAATCGAACCCACGCATAAAGGTTTTGCAGACCTCTCCCTTACCGCTTGGGTACCGCGCCAGAGCAATCCGTAGAGTTAGTATACCGAAAGTTCTCATAATTTAAGCAGGGCTGCGATGGGCCTGAGCGCAATCTCGAACGGGCTGCGATGCAAGGCGACCGAAGCTAGTACGGAGGTACCGTTGCGGGCGCAACGGCGAGCGGCTAAATTCGGCGTAGCTGAACTCAGGGGCATCAGGCGAGGCTTAGCCGCATGTCCAGCCTCATCGCGGCGCAGACCCATTGCGACGAACTCGAGCGCCTCCGGCGCGAGGCCGCCGCAGCATTGCTGGAGGCGAAGAAAATCCGCCGGACACGCGATGTGTCAATCGATGAAGACGAGGAACTGACGCGGCGGAGCCATCGGAAAATCAACGCGCTGATCAAGCATCTGCTCAGCGGGCACGACGGCAGTCCGTGCCCTGCGGGGGACCGTCCGATTGTCAAAACCTCAGTGCTCAGGGACGCTTCGCTGGTCAGAAGCTGAGCCTACCGGAAGCGATTGCGCCGACCCAGAATTTTGAAAATATTTTGAAGGCGGAACTCGGGCAATGTGTCCCGGTTAGAAATTACCATATCCTTTATTTTCATAGGGTTGCGGCGATTTCTAATGTAGGGTGTCCCGGTTAGAAAACCATAGTCAGGGAGCACAAGGCAGGAAGCGGGCGTCGCGAAGTGGTTGAGCCCGAGTGGCATTCGTTCGGCCTCCTTTCCTTGCGCTGAGTGCCGCTAAGCGCGAACAGAATGTTACCATATTTGTATATTTAGTTAACAGTAAATCTAACAGTTCGAGGACGAAAGCAAGATTCGAGAGGCGAAACGAAAAGCTGGCGGGAGAAGCGCACGTGGCCCGAGCCTGCGCGGCACTGTATCTCGATTTATGTAATTGCTCCGAGGAAGGCATGAACAGGCCGGCAGTGCGCGGAAAAGAAAAAGGGCCGTCCGAGGTGATGGGGACGGCCCTTTCTGAAGCTAGGTCTGGGTTGAATTAGTAGTCGATGCTCAAGTCAAGCTGCAAGCGGCGAGGACTGTTGCCCTGCTGGTTTCGGCCGCAGCGGAGCACGAGCCTCTCTTAGAAATCCGCGCCTTTTTCATCAACCATCTTGAGAGTGTCAAACTCGTTGTGAAGGTTGAGGCCCTTCAATTTGCAGACGAATTCGAGGCCTTTCTCCTGGGCCGACGCTACGTCAGCGCCGCTGCTTGTCTTTTTGGGAAACAGAAACACGGTGCTGTTGGTCCTGCCGTCGGGACTCTTGTTCGCTCGAACCGAGATTGGTGTTACCTTTTGCTTCGATTGCTTCCCCGCGAGAGAGGACGCGGATTTCAACTGATCCTCGGTGAGATTTTGAAAGGGAGTCATATCCGGGCCGAAGACGATGATTTCGTA
>Ga0187815_10000675_pt1 | contig 16302 bp, 18 predicted proteins | sample NC_S_5_FD_132962 | JGI IMG/M metagenome (GOLD analysis project Ga0187815, IMG submission 132962) | Wetland sediment microbial communities from Neuse River Estuary, North Carolina, USA - ASW-S_5 | ecosystem: Environmental > Aquatic > Freshwater > Wetlands > Sediment | place: USA: North Carolina...
GTCAAAGCTCACCCATTGAACACCAAGAGGTTAGCAAACCAAGTGTGAATGCATTCCACCACTAATTCGTAATCAGTAGGTCCGCGGTTCGAACCCGCGCGTCGGCACCAGTTTTCTGACTGCTTCGCGGACGCTTTCTGACTGAAAGTTCTCGTTTCAAGCCGGATCCCACGCGTGCATAAGTCAATGCATGACGCGCAGCGTCTTCCCTTATTTGTGACATAAGTACGCCGGTCGACGACGCCGATCAAAAGCGGACGGCGGACAAGGCACCTCCGCCCCGTTCGCGATCTGCCATTGCGCAGACAATTTCACCAAGGCCGGGGCGGACTGTGTTTGTGCCGTGACTTGTGGCCAATGTAGCAGCGAAACAGATCAAATTCCGTCCAGCAACAGACGTTGTGGAATCCACCGTCGCGCATGGCGCGCATGACGATTTCGGGCGGCACGTAATTGACGATCGTTTCCCAATGATAGCGCATCAGCGTGCGGGCCCGCGGATCGCGGGTCGCCAGCAACGAAAGCAGCGGCACGACACCGCCGATATAGGCCGACGCCACCGCGCGGTTGAACTTCTTCCGCGGCGCGCTGATCTCCAGCAGGACAATCGTGCCATCCGAATTCAGGACCCGGCTCGCCTCACGAAACGCCGCCTCGAGATCGGCGATGTGCCGAAGGGCGTAGCCCATGGTCACGAAGTCGGCGATTCCAGGCGCCAGCGGCAACGCCTCGGCGGTGCCCTGGACAAGCGGAATGCCGAGATTCTTGCGAGCGATCGCCAGCATGGCTTCGCTGACGTCGACGCCGATCACCGACCGGCGATCCCCGGTGATGGACACCGCTTCCCGCGCCAACAAGCCGGTGCCAACCGCCACATCGACAACATGCTGGCCCGGACGCAATCCTGCCCATCGCAAGCACGTGCGGCGGTACCACGCGCCCGAGCCGAGAGAGAAAAGGCGGTTGACCGGGTCATAGTGCTGCGCCGTGCGGTTGAATAGATCGCGCACGAAGGACAGCCGCCGCAACGGATCGGCATAGTAGTCGGCGATCAGGGTATCCGATTGCTCGGCTTCTGGGCGCTCCAGGCTATTGGCCATGACGGCTCGACTGTGGCTTAATCTGTCGTCCATTGGGGGACAGCGGAACCGGGATCATTACTCTGCGTCCTGCCCGTCGGCAAAGGAAAGGTCTTTCGGATCTTGACACCGGTTGAACAACAAGAGCGGACGCTGACGCCGCCTGATTGCGACGTGCTCGTCGTCGGCGGCGGTCCCGCTGGCGCGACGATCGCGGCGCTGTTGGCGGAGCGCGGCCGCCGTGTGGTCGTCGTCGAGAAGGATCGGCATCCCCGTTTCCACATCGGCGAATCGCTGTTGCCGCTCAATCTGCCGCTGTTTGATCGCCTGGGCGTGCGCGACAAGATTGAGCAGAGCGCTATCCACAAATACGGCGTCGAATTCGTCTCGGCGTACCATGGAAAAACCGTCACCTATGATTTTGCGGGCGCTTGGGACAAACGCTTCCCCTATTCATTCCAGGTCCGGCGCTCGGCGTTCGATCACATACTGGTGAAGAATGCCGCGGCCAAAGGCGCCGAGATCATCGAAGATTGCCGCGTCACCGCGATCACCTTTCCCGACAACGACCACCCGCGCATCGAGGCGCGCGACGGCAACGGCCGCGTGCGGAATTGGACGGCCGCGTTCGTGGTCGACGCCTCGGGCCGCGACACGCTGCTGGCGACGCAGCTGGGCTTCAAGGAGCGCAATCCTAAGAACAACAGCGCGGCGATCTTCGGCCATTTCACCGGTGCCCGCCGGCTGCCTGGAAAGGCCGAGGGCAATATCAGCATCGTCTGGTTTGCCAACGGCTGGTTCTGGTTCATCCCGCTTTCCGACGGCACGACCAGCGTCGGCGCGGTCGGTCCGTCGCAGTTCTTCAAGAATCGTGGAACCGACCTCAACAGTTTTTTCATGAGCGTGGTTGAATCGTGCCCCGAAATTGCCGATCGGCTGAAGGGCGCGACGTTGACCGGCCCGGTTACGGGAACCGGTAATTATTCCTACGGCACAACGCGGACCAGCGGTCGCAACTTCATCCTGGTGGGCGATGCCTGCTCGTTCATCGACCCGGTGTTCTCGACCGGTGTCTATCTCGCGATGACGACGGCATTTTGGGGCGCTGACGCGATCGACGCCTGCTTGCGCCAGCCTCGGTATGCGCCACGCATTCTCCGACGTTACGATGCGGCAACCCGCAACGCTTTGGGCGCGTTCACCTGGTTCATCTATCGCATCCGCGAGCCTGCGATGCGCAACCTGTTCATGTCGCCGCGCAACTGGTTCCGGATGGAAGAAGCGGTTTTGTCGTTGCTGGCGGGCGATATTTTTGCAAGCCGGGCGGTCCGCGCGCGGCTCTACCTGTTCAGGATAATCTATTACATCACGAAGCTGGCGCATTTGCGCCATCGCATTCCGGTCTGGCGCAAACGGTGGCCTGACCGGCGGGCGGAGGTTGCCGGTTAGGTGCCGTAACCATGCAGGCACGTTAGCGTGAAGGCATGACCGAAACTCACCTCGTTTTGATTCCCAGCTACAACACCGGCGCAAAGCTTTTCGACACGGTCGCCGACGCGCGACGCCATTGGCAATCCGTTTGGGTCGTCATCGACGGGAGCACGGACGGAACCGGCGAAGCGCTGAGCAAGCTCAGCGAGCCGCAGCACGGATTGCGGGTCATCTGCCGGCACCAGAACGGCGGCAAGGGCGCCGCCGTGCTCGACGGCCTGCGCGCCGCGGCGGCGGACGGTTTCACCCACGTCCTCATCATGGATGCCGACGGCCAGCATCCAGCATCATCGATCCCGGAATTCATGGCAGCATCGCGCCAGAATCCCAACGCGATGATCCTCGGCGTGCCGGTTTTCGACCGCAGCGCGCCTCGGCTTCGCGTCATTGGACGGCGCGTGTCAAACGCCTGGACGAAGGTTGAGACGCTGGGCGCGGTCGGCGATTCACTATTCGGATTCCGGGTCTATCCGATTGCTTCCTTGAAGGCCGTGATGGAATCGAGCCGCTGGATGCGCCGGTTCGATTTCGACGTCGAGGCGGCGGTGCGCTTAAGCTGGCGCGGCGTGCCGGCAATCAATCGAGCGGCACCGGTACGCTATTTCCGTACCGACGAGGGCGGCATCTCGCATTTTCGCTACGGACGCGACAACCTCGTTCTCGCCGCCATGCACGCGCGGCTCATGGGCAGCTTCCTCGGCCAGCTGCCTTGGCTGGCGGTACAGCGGGTCAGATCATCCCGCCATTGATCGAAATCAGCTGGCCGGAGATATAGCCGGCACGATCGGACGCCAGGAAGGCGACGAGGTCGGCCACTTCCTCGGGCCGCCCGGCCCGCTTCATCGGCACCAGCCGCTTGATCGCCTCCGGCGGAAAGACGCCCGCGATGGCCGGCGATTCGATGATCCCAGGCGCGACAGTATTGACCGTGACACCGCGGCTGGCGAGCTCCAGCGCCAGCGATCGTGCCGCACCGTGTAGGCCGGCCTTCGCCGCCGCATAGTTAGTTTGCCCGCGATTGCCCGTGATGGCAGCGACCGAGGAAATATTGAGAATCCGCCCCCAGCGCGTGTGAATCATCGGCAACAGCAGCGGTTGGGTGACGTTGAAGAAGCCGTTGAGCGACACGTCGATGACCCGCGACCACTGCTCGGGGCTCATGCCCGGCATGACGGCGTCTTCGTGAATTCCGGCGTTATTCACCAGAATCTGCACCGCACCGGCGTCGAGCAATCGCTCTAGCGTGCTGCGGGTCTCGGCCGCATCGGTGACGTCGAAACGGACAATTTCGGCCGAGCCGTTTGCCGCGATAATCTCGGCCACGACCCGCTCGGCGCGCGCCGGCTGGCCGTGCGCATGTACGTAAACATGGTGTCCCGCCGCAGCCAACGTGCGCACAATTGCCGCGCCGATGGTGCCGCTGCCGCCAGTGACCAGCGCCCGAATCATCCGGTCACACCGAAAAGAACGGTGGCGCGGCCGCTGACGAGTGCGATGCCGTCGCTCGCAAGCGCAAACTGATAGGTTGCACCCTGCGCGTCACCCATCAGGCGCTCGGCATCGATAATGAGGTCGCCGGCGACGTCATCGAGACGCGATACCCGGAGACGCACGTCGCGCACACTGGCGAGGTAGCCGTGCGCTGGCGGATTGCCGCCACCAGCAACGAGCCGGCCGTGAACCGCCATCGCCTGCGCCGCGATTTCGACGCCGCAAACCGCACCCAGGCCGCCATCCGCCCGTCGCAGAGGATTGTCCGCGTTCCAGCATCGGCGCGACAGGCAACGCACCGACACGGCATTCCAACTCATCACGGCGTCGAGCAGGCACATGGCACCCGCATGCGGGATCATGGCGGCAATCTGCTGCCGATCGACGAGCGTCATCCCGGCACTCGCTCCGAACCGCCGACGCCGAACGCAACGTCGGCCTGGGTCGGCGTGAAATCGAGTGCCAACGTCATATCCGCCAGATAATCGAGTGTGACCGCGGCCTTCGTCCGGAACGCGAGCGCCGCAAGCAGCGGCAGGCTCCGTGCGGCCGGCGTGCTCTGCCGCAATGCTTCGAGACTGGCCGACGGCATGATCGAGACCGCACCCGATCTTGGCCGCAGCCGCAGCTCGATGTCCGCCAGCGCCGCACCGGACGGCTCCGATGCCAACACGAGCGCCACCGCCAAAGCCCCGCCAATCGGCCGGGCATCGCAGAGGGGCGCGGGATATTGCACGTCATAAGCGACAAGCGCGACCGGACGCCGCTCGACGATCGCCTGCACGGCCGCCTCGAGCAGGCCGGCGGCGAAACTGTCATCATGACAGCAAAGGCTGCTCGATGGCGCACGTGATTCGGTGGCGATGCCCCAGTAACCCGCGGGCGTGTTATGCACCGAGTTGTGAAATCGCGTCGGCGACAGCTCGCGATTAGGCGCCGCCAGAACGCTCAGGATTTCGTGGATTGTTTCGCCGTCACCACCGGAAGAGGTGAACACCGTTGCCGTCGCAGCCGGATCGCGCCCGGCGGCGGTAAACGCCTCGGCTCCGACGGCGAGGGCAAGCCGGACGGTCTGCACCGCGCGTCGGCGCTCATTGGCCGGTAGCAGCGGGCTCGGCGGCACACGGGTCGGCGCCGGGATATGCGCTTGCACGCCTGCCAACACCGGCAGGCTTTCTGTCCACCCATCAAGACCCGGACCACACAATCCGACGCCTTCGATATAAACGCGCATCATGCCGCCCGCACGAGAACCAGGCTGCAATTCGCCCCGCCGAATCCGAACGAGTTGCTGATGACCCGGTTGAGGCGCGCCTGGCGACCTTCGCGCACATACTGGCTTTTGAAGGCCGGATCGACGGCGCGCGTATGCGGGCTACCGGGTAAGAAATCGTGTTGAATGCCCAGCGCGCAGAAGACGGCCTCGATCGCGCCGGACGCGCCAAGCGTGTGTCCGGCGAACCCCTTGGTCGAGCTGCATGGCGTCGCCGCGCCGAAGAGGTCGAACACGGCATGGTCTTCGGCCGCGTCGCCAACAGGCGTCGCGGTGCCGTGGAGATTGATGTAGTCGATGGCCAACGGATCGAGGCCGGCGGCCGCGAGCGCCCGCTCCATCGCTAGCCGTGCGCCGATGCCATCCGGATGCGGCGACGACATGTGATAGGCATCGGAGCTTTCACCGACGCCGGCGAGGAGTATTGTATCCGCCCCGTGCCGGTCGCTTGGCCGCTCCATGAGCGCAAAGCTCGCCGCTTCCCCGATGGAAATACCGCAGCGACCAGCATCGAACGGCCTGCACGGCTCGTCCGCCATCACACCGAGCGCGTGGAAACCAAACAGCGTGGTGGCGCAGAGTGTGTCGGCGCCGCCGACAACTGCCGCGTCGCAAACGCCCGCGGCGATCATCCGGGCGGCACTGCCGAAGACCTTCGCCGTCGCGGCACAGGCCGTCGACATGACGAAAGCCGGCCCTGCGAGGCCCAGGGCAGCCCTGACGAAGCGCGCGAGAGAATAGGTGTTGTGCGTTCGCACGTAATCGAATTCGGGCGGCAATCGTCCGGTCGCCGGATCGCGGCGGCGGTACGCGGTTTCCGTCTGTAGCAGGCCGGACGTGCTCGTGCCGACAAACACCCCGATACGGTCGCTGCCATAGCGCTCCCGCGCTGCCGCCACCGAGTCGGCGAAGCCGTCTTGCTGGAGCGCCATTGCGGCCAGCCGATTGTTGCGGCAGTCGAAGCCGGCCATTTCGCCATCGAGGGAATGAACGTCGAGGTCGGCAATCTCGCCGACACATGTCGGGAACGGGAGGGCATCAAATGTGCAGGGAGCAAGAGCGCTACGCCCGGCGCGCAACGCGTCGATGGTCCGCGCCCGGCCGGCGCCCAGGCTGGTTACGACGGAAAAATCGCTTAGCGCCAGCGGCGACATCGCAGAATCGGAACGCGCGGTACCGCTCACGACACGGTCTCCGTCACCGCGTGAGCGGATTCGTCGAGGCTCAAGAGCTGACGCCGCACTTGTGCGGCTGCGCGTTCGATGTAGCGGCTGTAAAGCACGTCGAACCGTTCGCACTCGGCGGCCCGCGGGCCGCCGCCCCCGCCGCTTGTCGTTGCGTGCACGCGCGCCCCACCCCGCTGCTGCCGCGCCATCTCGTACACCGTGGCAAAATGGCGCAAATTCGCGCGCAGGTCGATATAGCGCGGCGCGTCGAAGATGCGAAAAAAACGTGGGCGATACGGCCCCCAAAACGGATTGTCGTAGAAAATCAGCCGCAGCCGGTCAATGTCGTAAATCTCGTTGTCCCGGATCGCCGGCGCGACAATCGCCAGCGCGCCGGGCGTCGTGGGAAGCGCATCAGCCTCGATGAGCGCGCATCGCGCGACCTCGTCTTCATAGACGGCTTGCGCGTCATGAATCGGCAGATCGTTCGTCCGTAACACGAGATCGACGAACTCGTTTTTCGGCACTGGAAATTTGAATGCAGCGAATGCGAAAAATTGGCCGGTCGGCCACGGCGCCCAGATGTTTGCGACGGCCAGGGCGTTATGCGCCACGTGCGAGCAATTGTTGTTGAGGATATTCCAACGGAACACGCGGGCGCCCTTGCGATAGGGCGCGTTGAGGTCGTTGAGGAAATCGACAATCGTCGCCATCCGCCGGCGATCCAACGGAACACGAGCACGATAGGTGTCACGGCCGAAGCGGACGGCATAATCGGTCGCGACGGAGATTTCGTACATGTAATCGCGCTCCGACATCCCGCGCGGCTTGTCGCGAAACAGGTGATCGTGGAATTGGACGCCATCGAGCACGCCGACCGCCTTGGCGTGATCCTGGGTCCGTTCATAGGTATCGCGCGTTAGCCGCTCGCCGGGCTTGAGCGCACCGCGCCACACGAAATCGCGCCCCTCCGCCGCGACCCAATTTGCGTTTTTGTAATGCGAGTTGACGCTGATTCCGACGCCGTGGCGTGCCGGCGACGCGCCGGAATCGCAGAGCTTGAGCACCGGATAGCCAGCCTGCCGGTCGCAGCACACGCCGCTCAGATAGAGCAGCGAGTGACCGCCCATGCCGCTGCGGAATTGCACGCCGAACCCCGGCTTCTTGCGGATCTCGGACAGCGCGCAAAGCTCGGCATAATAGGGGTAGAGGCGCGCGTAGTGCGCGTCGTCGGCCGCGGCCTCGGCGCTGTCCGCGCGAGCGCCGGCGCGGCGCGCGAGCGCGCTATGGCCGAAGCGCATGGTCGTCGCCCCCTGTTCCATGCTTGTCGTTCTCATGATATTCGCCGGACTGTCGCGGCGTCCAGTTCGTGCGGTTGCGTTTTCACCGAACGTCGCTGCCTTTCGTCGCAAACGGCACGACATCGAGTGCGAGCCGCCAGAGCGCAAGCCATGTGTCCCAGTCGTGACCGCCGTCCGTCGTCACGATGCGTTCCGTCGGAAGCTGTTCGGCAAGCAGCCGGTGTCCCTGGGCAAAACGGTCGCGGCGGCCATAGCCGAGATAAAGCGCAGGGCTTGCCGGCCGTCGAGCGAGGAAATCCCGCAACCAATCGAGTACCCGTTGTTCCGACGCCGTCGCGGATTGGAGAGCCGAACGCGACGCCAGGCCGCCCGCGTCGGCGAGTTCGGCGACGGTACCCTGCGTGCCGAGAAATGGCGCGAGAAGAACCACGCCTTCGACATGCGCGGCGTGGACGCTCGCGTAGAGCAATGCGCCCATACCGCCCAATGAAATCCCCAGGAGCCAAAGCCGCTTGTAACCTTGCGCCAACGCCGGCGCGATGACACGGCGATGCAGGACGTCATCGATGGTGCCGTCGAGATAAAGGTCGAGGGCGGGACGCGCGGCGATGACATCGACCGGCAAGCCCCGCTCGTGCATGGCAGCCACCATCCCGCGGTCTGCGAACTCGCTGGCCTCGATCCCGGCGCCGGGCAGCATGACGAGCAGAACGCGGTTGCCATTTCCGTTCGGCGCGTTATGGCGGAGACAGGTGATCACGCTCGTCCCCCTGCGCAAACGCTTTGTCGTCCAGCGCGCCGGCCGGCGCCGCTTGGGCAACCACGCGCCGTGTGCTGATTGCAGCGGCAAAGAACAGACTCAAGAATGTGCCGACGGCAACCGTCGCACCGATGTCGTGCAAGACGGGAATATGTGACAGCGACATCAGGCCATAAGCCGACACGGTGCACAGATTCGCGAGCACGATCGAGGCGACCGACCGGCCCCGCATCTCCGCATCGTGTTCGGCCCGTTCGAAGAAGAGGCAGTAATTCGAACCGACGGCGACAATGAGCAAGAAGCCGACCACCTCGAAAATCGAGACCTTGCCGCCGTCCAAGGTGAGGAGCGCCGCCGTCACGATCACCGACGCGGCGAGCGGCGCCGCCACGGCGATAACGCGCGCCAGCGACCGCAATCCGAGCAACAACAACGCCAAGATGGCGAGGCTGCCGATCGAGGCCAGGAGCACGGCTTCGTTCTGGAAGGTTTGCAGGAGAAGCTCGGATTCATGATTGAGATCGACGAACGACACGTCCGGCAACCGCGCGGCTGTAATTGCGGCGGCCACGGCAGCCGGATCGGTAACGGCGTGAAGCGGCGCGATCACATTCCAATGGTCACCGCTGCGAACCAGCATCGAGTCGAGCCGAAGTTTGAGCGCCGGCGGCAAACTCGCCGACGTCAGCAGCGGCGCCGTCTTTGCGGCAGCGACGTCGCGGAAGAACGGATCGAAAGTATCCGGGCGAAACGGCATGCCGACACGAGCCTGTTCGAAGCGCGTGTGAAGCGTTTCCAGGCCCGGCAGCACCGCCTGCCGCTCCCGCTGCGTTTTATCGGCGGGCAAAACCTGGCTTGGGACATCGAAGTCGCCAAGCCGCTGCTGTGCCACGAGCTGACGCAACGTCGCCGCCAACGCCTCGCTTTCTTCAAGCGCCTGTTGCTCGCCGACGGTCCTGAAGACCGCGAAGTACCGGAGATCCGGCACGCCGAGATCGCGCCGCAGCGCTTGATCAAGCGCCTGGTCGGCAGCTGGGATCGGGCTCAAGTCGGAAAGGTCCTCGTCCCAGAAGCCGCCGCGATGCGACGCGAGCGCGACGGCGGCCGCGAGGGCGATGAACGCGATCCCGAGCCGTAACGGCCGCCGGTTGCGGATGAGCACAAGCAAAGGCCGTGCAAGGATACCCGCACCCGTTGCGAAGAACGCCGATGGCGCGAGATACGGCAGGACAAACCGGGTGACGCCGACCGCAACGATCAGGCCGACAATCGAGAACAACCCGAGTTGCGCAAAGCCGACGAAACCCGAAAACAGCATGGCGCTAAAGCCGACGATCGATGTCAAAGCGCCGAGACGCAATGTCGGCCAAATGCGCGCGAGCGTATCGCGGGCGGAATCGCCGCGTGCAGTCTGCGTGAAAAGATAGATCGCATAATCGACCGATTCGCCGATCAGGGTCACGCCGAAGCCAAGGGTGACGCCGTGGATGAAGCCGAAGTCCAGCGATACGGCGGCGACGGCGGCTAGCGCACCGCTCGCGACCGGCAAGAGGCCGAGCAGAAGAACCCGGGGCGAGCGATAGGCAAATGCGAGAAGGCTCGCGGCGGCAGCAGTCGCGAGCAGCGATAGCCGCGTGGCGTCACGCTTGGTCGTGTCGCGCGTGCGGACAGCGAATACGCCGGGCCCGCTTTCCAGCAGCCGCACCGTTTCGGCGCCCGGCACAGCATGACGGACATTCTCAAAGGCGTCGTGGATCATCGTCAAAGCGCGCTGCTGCGCATCGATGTCGAATCCCGCCGAGCGCGTATGGATCAGCAGAAGCGCGCGACTGCTGTCGTCCGAAAACCAAACACCGTCGCGGTTATGCGGGCCTTTGGCGCCACCGAGCTGACGCAGCAACGTCAGCAGTTCGCCCGTCGGATCACTTGGCAGGCTCATCTGGATGAACGTGCCTAAATCTGAACTGAGCAATCCGAGATCGTGCACCAACGCCGCGTGCAGCCCCGCGACCGTGAAGCGATCCGCGGTCACGTCGATGCTGAGCAGATAGCGATTGCGCCAGACGAAATCCCGCGTGCCGGCAAACGATTTGTCGTCGCCGTTCGCCACCGCGACGAACGCATCGCTCGAACGCAGGCGTTCGGTCATAGCCCCGCTCAGGGCGGCGAGCGTTTTTGGCGGCGCCCCTTCGATCGCTAGCAGAATAAGATGCGACGCAGCGCCGTTGCTCACCTGTTCGGTGAGCGCTTGTTGCGCGAGTGACGCCGAACGCGGCAAGAAGGCCGCCATATCGGTTCGGAGCGGCGTCCGAACCACGACGACGGCGGCGACGATCACCAACAACAGCCAGACGCCGAACGCGACGCGTCTAGCGGGCATTGCTCACGTCTTCGACGATGCTCATTTCGGAATGATCGCCGTCGCTGCTTTCGGTTGCGATGGCCTCAATCCGATCTCCGCTGCCCTGAATCCGGATCCATTTGACGAAGCGCACCAGGTCCGCGTCTTTGGATTGCAGCAGAAGCTGCCAATCCGCGGCGCTGCCAGTCAGCTGCACGGTGTAGAAGCGATCGAGCGTCGGCAGATCGCCGGCAAGCGTGGCGCGAATCCCTTCGACCAAGCCACCAATCTGCGGATAGTCGGCCAGCGAGAATGTATGGACTTGGCCATCCGGGCCGCCGGTCATGACGATCTTGTCGCCGTCGAGGACAAACCGCTCTGATACGGGCGTAACCGTAATTTTCTGGATACGATCGGGGGCGACATAGCCCAGCGTACCGGAGGTCTGCAGCGGTGCGCTTAGCATGTGCATGGTCTTCCACTCAGTGAACTGCGCGGACGCCGACTTGACCTGGGCCAGCTCTTGCATCAATTGCGGCAAGCCCCAATCGTCGGCGGCGGTTGCCGATCCTGCCGCGGCAACTGGCGTGGCGGCGGCAAGCCAAACGCAAGGCGCGACCCGGAGCCAAAATCCAACCCGGCTCAAGCCCATGTCACGCCCAGAAGTCGTAAAAATTGAACCAGTTGAACGGTGCCGCGCGGCAGTAATGCTCGAGCCGCGCGACGTAACGGCGCATGGTGCTCTCGAGCCACGCCTCGCTGTCCTGCGGCCGCGATTCCGATAAATCGGCGAGCGTTTCGAAAAACACTTCATAGGTCCGGCCGCCGCGATACAGGCCGATCATCATCACGATCGGCCGTTGTAGCAACATCGCGACGCGGAACGGTCCTTGCGGAAACGCCGCCGGTGCGCCGAGAAACGGATAGCGGACGAGATCCTTGCCATCAAAATTGCGGTCCGCCAAAAGCCCGACGAAATGGCCGCGTCGCAAACGTTCCGCGACAGCGATCAATGAATCCAGCCTGCCGAGGCCGATCACCTCCGTCTCAAGCTGGGGATTGATCGCCGCAAGGGCCGCGCGGATTTTCCGCGCGTTCTCCTCATACATGAGGAGGCTGATCGGTAGGTCGCGGCGACGGCGGCGACCGACCGCCCGCGCCACCTCGAAGCTGCCGAAGTGTGCGCCAAACAGCACGCAACCGTTACCGCGACGCTCGATCTCATGCACGATCTCTTCGCCGTGCACGCGGATATCGAACTGGTCGCTTTGTTCGTTGAGGAGAAACACGCGGTCAAGCACACAGGACGCAAAGCTCAGATAATGGCGAAACACGTCCGTCACTCGCGGGCGACGGTCGAGAACCCGCGCAAGATATTGTCGGGAGCTTCGCGCCGCCGCGGCGGAGGATGCGAGGAAATAGAGGCAAATCGGGTAGAGGAACCATCGCGCTGTCCGCCGCCCCAGGCGCAATGCAATCCAAACGCCGAGCTTGATCAATGGCAGAGCGCCCCGCTCCGCGCGAACCGTCCATTCCTGCGCAAGCGAATCTTCGGTCATGGCAGTGCCGACTCAATCTCGAGCGTGCCGGCCGCTGCCACGGTATCACCTTCAGTCAAGCGGCATTCAAATTTGATCGCACCGTCGGCGAGAGGTTGCCAGCGCACCTGTAGACTTTCACCCGGCCGAACGGGTTTGAAGAACTTCGCCGCACGAATCACTGTCTCGCCGCTGCTACCGGCCGCCTCGACAACAGCCTTCACGACCTCGTCAAGCAGCAATGCGCCGGGAATGATCGGATTGGACGGAAAGTGTCCTTCGGCGGTCGGATGATCCTTCGCAAAGCGCACCTCGACCGACTGCCACATCGCTATGCGTCCCGGCTGCGGCTGACGAGTTGCAACAGCGTTTCGCGCGGCAATTTACCCAACGCATTACGCGGCAATTCGTCGACGAGCACGAGCGGCCGCGGCAGAAACGCGGAGTCGAGGCGCTCGCGCAGCGCCCGCAAAACGGCCTCTGACCGTAACCCTGGCGCCACCGCCACCGCCATCAACCGCATGACGTGCTGACCATCCGGCTCGGGCATGAAAAAGGCGCCGTCCTTCACGCCCTCGATGCCAAGCAGCAGATGGTTGAGATGCGCCAGCGAGGTCCGTTTGCCGGCAACGTCCACCAGATCGGCCGACCGGCCGCCCAGCCGAAATGCCGCCGGTCCGGTCCGCTCGATCGTGTCGTGCAACAAGACCGTGCCCTGGACCGGCGAGCCGCTGGCCCAGGTGCCGCGCGCGTCCTGGCTCAGGCGCACGCCGTCGAGGCATTGCCATTGTGGTTCATGCACGGACCGGCGCGTAGCGATCTGGCCAGCCTCGGTGCAGCCATATATCTCGACCAGCGGCGCCCGGAAGCAGTTCTCCGCCTGTGCCGCAAGCTCGACGGATAGTGGGGCCGTCGCCGAAAGAACGAGATCAACCGGCGGCATTCCGTCGGGCTCGGCCACGAGCGCCCGGAGATGCACCGGCGTCGTGACCAGGATGCGCGGCCGCGCGGCCGCTTCGATTGCGGCGCAAATATCGCCGGGATAGAGCGGCCGCCCGGCATCGACGATCAAGCCGTGCTGGAGACCCAGCAGGATCGTCGATTCCAGACCGTAACTGTGCTGATGCGGCACGGTGCCGATCAGGATCGCGCGGCCAAGTCGCGGCATTCCGAGACGATGGCCCGCGGCCTGCGCGCTGCGGACGAGCGTTCCCCAGGATTTCGGCACGGCCTTCGGGCGGCCCGTCGATCCCGACGTGAAAAGAACCACCGCCGGCTGGCCGCCCGGCAGCATCGGTATGTCCGCCATCGCGCCGTCATCCTCGAACCAATCGGGATAAACGACGCTCGGAAACGGCGGGCGCAACGTATCGGTCAGCGCATAAAGATCGGGATAATCGGCGGCCAAGGTCTTGAGCACGCCCGGCGCATCGCTTGGCGGCAGCAAGCTGATCTGCTGTCGACACAGGGCGGCGGCAAAGCCGACCATGAAGCGATACCGGTCGGTACACAGATTGAGGACGTATTTGTGCACCGGCAATCGGGCCGCAAGCGATGCCACATCACGCAGGAACCGCGCCCGATCAATCGGTTGTTGTGCGCGAACGGCCACGATGTCGTTGTTGCCGGCGTGGCGCGCGATCGGATAAGCGCCTTCAACGGCGACTGGTGTCGCACCGTCCCGAGCGATTTCGAGGCGATCGCGCGACATCACGGCAAACTCGCCGGCTCCGCGCGTGGCTTCCTGGCCTCGGCGACCATGTCAAAGATTTCCGCCAGAGAATGGCGTGGTGGATTCTGCAGACAATGAAGACGGCACAAATATTCGGCCGCATACATCGCCACCACCATCGGAATATCGAGGACGTTGACGAAAAACGACCAGATCACCAGCGGCGCAAACAGGAAGAGCGTTATCGACGTCGTGAGTTGGGCAGCAAAAAAGCAGCACCATGCGATAGTCACGCGCCGCGTATAGACGGCCAGCTCGTCCGGGACCGCGCCGTGCAGCTTGCGCGCCATTGCCGTGATAAGAGGCTCGCGACCCGGTCGCAATGTCAGACCGAACGTCAGGAGCAAACCGCCATAGATTGCCCAGTGGGTGAACGCCGAGGCCGTCACAAACCCGGTCCTGAACAGCGCCCCCACACTCAGCAGTGACGCAAAATGGATGTGGCTGGTTTCGACGATTACGACGTGAAACACGATGGGAACGATGGCCACCGCCGTAATTGCCAAGAGTCGGGCGCGCGTCGCCGCCGCAATCGCCATCTACGATCCCCGGCTACGCTGGATAAACTCATTGAGGCTGCGCAAAGAGCTGAAGATTTGCGCGTTGTTTTTATCATCGGCACGCAATTTAACGCCGTATTGCTGTGATACGACCAGCGCGATCTCCAGCATGTCGATTGAATCCAATCCGAGCCCCTCGCCGTAAAGTGGCGCCTGTGGGTCGATTTCCGCAGCGGCCACGTCGAGATTGAGGGTTTTGACAATCAGGCGCGCCAAGTCCGCTTCGTGCGTGCTTTGCGTATTGATGTCGTTCATGACAAGTGATTTTCGCTTCAACGGCCACAAGCCGGGGCGTTCAGCGGCAACCCCAGCCCTATTGACCGGAACTTTTGTCCGACGTCGATGACCCCTGCTTCGCCGTTGACGAGCCCTGGCTTCCACTGAACTTCGCGGTGGCTGCCGCCGTACCGGTTTTGATGGCTTCCCAAGTCATAATCGCCCCCTCCTTGATCCCCTCGCCAATTTGTGCCGCACCGTCGCCGATGCGATCGGCGCCGGACTTGAACTGCTGCGCGACACCGCTTGACGTCGGCTGCGACGCCGACGTCTGCGCAACCGCGGGAAAGTCGTTTCCCACTAGGAAGACCGAGATGGCCACGATGACCAAGGATGTCGCGCGTCGCCCCAATATCTTCCCCAGGTTTCTCATCAATTCGGCGAGAAATCGTAGACGATTATCCATCGTTTAGCCGGACCCTACAATTAGCGATTGCGGAAATCTCAATTCGATCGGTGTTTCCACTGGAACCGATCTGACTTGGCGACAAGCCTGTGATTCTGCCCTGCATGAATGCACCGGGCGCTTCCATCCGGAGGAGCTGGGTCTTAATTGGCGGCCTGCGTCGTGATCTTACCTTGCGACCAGTCGACAAGCGTTTGTGCGCATTGTTCGCCAACCTGCTGCGTCAGGTCCTCGATATCAAGGAAGCCGGCTCCGCCAATCCCTGCACCCCCGGAATAGGCCTTGCGGACTTTGAACTCGCCGATCGCTTTGCCGCTCGCGTCCATGAGATGGACTTGAGCGGTCACGTGCTCGCGACCGGCACCCATGCCGACCAGCCAACGCAATGCCGCGTCGCCTTTGTCGACTTTGGTCAGCGTGGCGTCGACGTAGATCATCTTGGTCTTGGTCGCGTTCGGATCAGCCGGTCCGTCACTCACGTTGGAAAAACCGTTCAACTCACCGAGCCGCCGGATGAAAGCCTTTTGGAAGAATGGGCCGAGGTAAGCGAACTCGGAATCGCTGACCTTTACCGACGTCAAGTCCACGGCTCCATAGGTCTGGGTAGGTGCCTGTGCCGATTCCGGTGTCACGGTCACGGTCGTACAGCCAGTCGCCATCAATGCGGCCAAAAGAATCGCCAATTTTCGCATGTTCTCCCCCGAAAAAGCTTCGCTGCCTCGTACCGAATTTCCAGGCTCGACTCCGTGCAACATCGAGCGGTATCGGTTTCGCGAACAGCGAAAGCAGTATTCAGCACCAACACGCGGGCGGCGTCATCAGTCAATTCGGCGGCCTCATGCAATGGTATTCGCCACACAACCTTCAGCTGCGTGGCCGCGTAATCAA
>Ga0187815_10000677_pt1 | contig 16295 bp, 15 predicted proteins | sample NC_S_5_FD_132962 | JGI IMG/M metagenome (GOLD analysis project Ga0187815, IMG submission 132962) | Wetland sediment microbial communities from Neuse River Estuary, North Carolina, USA - ASW-S_5 | ecosystem: Environmental > Aquatic > Freshwater > Wetlands > Sediment | place: USA: North Carolina...
CCCCACCTTCCAGCACCGCGGCGCGGGCATCCGCATGCGGATAGAGGCCATGCCGGAAATCGATCGACGCCATGTGCGCCAGCGCAATGCCGGGCAGCGCGCCCAGCGACCCGGCGTCGACGCAGAGGCCGTTGCCGAGATGGCGCACGTTGTCGGCAGTCACCCCGAACCCGCCGCTGGAAAGAAACGAGTCCGCGCTGTTGAACAGGCCGGCCGGACCACCGTTGAGCCAGAGTACGACGAGGGTCGGTTGTTCAGGCGCGTCGCGGGTCTCCGCCAGGAGGGGGCGGCTTCCCAGCGCGAGCGCCCCCGCGATGGCTGCGCCCGCCTTGAGTACCGTGCGTCGCGAGATGGGGTGGTCGCTCATCGGATGTCTCCGGTCGTGCCTGTGTCGTGGGTGGCGTGCGCTGCATCGGGGCAGCCAGCGCATCGTTGCCGCGGAGCCGCCGCTCGGCCAGAATCAGCCTAGTGGTGTCTGCATATCGACAGGAGGCCATGTTGTGTCGCATTCCAGACAGCGCTCCGCTTCAACCCCGGCGTGGCCGGCGACCGCGCTGACCCGGGACTATCCGAAGGGCTGCCTGATACCGCGGCATCGGCACAAACGCGGACAGCTCATCTACGCCGCGTCGGGGGTGATGCAGGTGACGACCCCCGAGGGCATCTGGATCGTGCCGCCGCAGCGTTCGTTGTGGGTGCCTGCCGCGATGCCGCACGAGATCCGCATGGAAGGCCATGTCGCGATACGCACGTTGTATCTGGACCGGGCCGCGGGGGCGCTGCTGGGCGACCATTGCAGGATCCTGGCGATCACGGATCTGCTCCGCGAACTCATCCTGGCGATGGTCGGCGCCTACGGGGCCAGGGACGCGCAACGCATGCACATGATGCTGCCGCTGCTGTTGCACGAACTGCATGGCGCCGACGAGTCGGCCATTCACATTCCCACGCCGTCCGATCCCCGGTTGAGGAAGGTGTGCGGCCGCCTGCTGGCCGACCCGTCACGGGCCGAGACGCTCGACCAGCTGGCGCAACAGGTTGGCGCGAGCAGTCGAACCCTGGCGCGGCTCTTCGAGAGCGAATTGAAGATGAGCTTTGCGCGTTGGCGGCAGCACGTGCGGCTGGCCCGCGCGTTGAGCCGGTTGAATGCGGGCGCTTCGATCAAGAGCGTGGCGCGTGACGCCGGCTACGCCAGTTGCAGCGCCTTCTGCGTCATGTTCCATCGGATCATGGGCATCACGCCCACCGGCTACGGCAGGCGGATGGCCGGCTGAGCCGCGGGATCGCCGCCTGGTCCAGCTGCGCCGATCCGCGCACGACGACGCGTGACCGCGCGCGACGCCGGCGGCGATCATTCCGCAACGGCCGCGGAATGATCGTGCCGCCGTGGCCTACAAGCCGATCGCGGCTTCCGCCTTCACGTACGGCAGGCCATGCGCCTCGGCCACCGGCGCGCAGGTCACCTTGCCTTCGCACACGTTTAGGCCGTTGCGCAGGTGCATGTCCTGCGCCAGCGCCTTCTTCCAGCCGTGGTTGGCCAGCGCCAGCGCGAACGGAAGGGTGACGTTGTTGAGCGCGAAGGTGGAGGTGCGCGCCACCGCGCCCGGCATGTTGGCGACGCAGTAGTGCACCACGCCTTCCACCACGTAGGTCGGGTCGGCGTGCGTGGTGGCGTGCGAAGTTTCCACGCAGCCGCCCTGGTCGATGGCGACGTCGACGATCACCGAGCCCGGTTTCATGGTCTTCAGCATGTCGCGGGTGACCAGCTTCGGCGCGGCGGCGCCGGGGATCAGCACGGTACCGATCAGCAGGTCGGCGCGGCGCACCAGCTCCTCGATGGCGGCGCGGGTGGAGAACACGGTGGAGATCGCGGTGCCGAACTGCGCGGCGAGGCGCTTCAGCGCGTCGGCCGAGCGATCCACCACGGTAACCTTGGCGCCCATGCCCACGGCGATGGTCGCCGCGTGGGTGCCGGACACGCCGCCGCCGAGGATCACCACTTCCGCCGCCGACACGCCGGGCACGCCGCCCAGCAGCACGCCGCGGCCGCCCTGCGCCTTCTCCAGCGAATGCGCACCCACCTGCGGAGCGAGGCGCCCGGCCACTTCGGACATCGGCGTCAGCAGCGGCAGCGTGCCGTTCGGGGCGGTCACGGTCTCGTAGGCGATGCAGATGGCGCCGGAGTCGATCAGGTCCCTGGTCTGCTCCAGGTCGGGAGCGAGGTGCAGGTAGGTGAACAGGATCTGGCCCTTGCGGAGCTTCTTGCGCTCCACCGCCAGCGGCTCCTTCACCTTCACGATCATGTCGGCTTCGGCAAAGATCGGGTCCGGACCGTTCGCGATGGTGGCGCCCGCCGCCACGTAGTCGGCGTCGCTGATGCCCGCGCCCAGGCCGGCGCCGGTTTCCACCACCACCGGGTGGCCGTGGTGCACCAGTTCCTGCACGGACGAGGGGATGAGGCCCACGCGGTACTCGTGGTTCTTGATTTCTTTCGGCACACCGATGCGCATGGCTACGGATCTCTTGCTGGGAAGACGGAGTGGCAGGCCGGCCGGGATACACGCCGATGGTGCGGCAGTATGATCGCCGCGCCGCGCAATTTCTCGCCGATTTCATTCGTGATCCAGCACATCTGTAGAATGTTTGGCGATGAAATGACTGGTTGGTTGAAACAGCATGCCAAAGCCTGATCCGGCCCTCGACGAGCGCGATCGCGCGATCCTCCGGCTGCTGCAGCAGGACGGTCGCCTGACCAACCTGGAGCTTGCCCAGCAGATCAACCTCTCGCCCTCGGCCTGCCTGCGCCGGGTAAAGCTGCTGGAGGAGCGCGGGCTGATCGCGCGCTACGTGATGCTGCTCGACGAGCGCGCCGTGGGCCTGCCGGGCACCGCCTTCGTGCTGGTGACCCTGGACCAGCAGGGCCGCGCCGCGCTCGACGCGTTCGAGGCGGCGATCCAGCGCCACCCGGAAGTCACCGAATGCTGCCTGCTCGCCGGAGCAGCCGACTATATGGTGCGCGTGGCCTACGCCGACGCCGCCGACTTCGAGCGCATCCACACCGACATCCTTACCCAGCTGCCTGGTGTGGTGCGCGTGCAGTCCACGCTGGCGCTGCGCACGGTGAAGCGCACCACGGAGTTGCCGGTGTAATTCCCGCTGCGTATGGCTTGACTCTGGACCTTGATCAAAGGTCTAGACTTGTTCCATGAACACGCAAACCGCACCCCTGACCATCGGTGCCGTCGCCAAGCGCGCCGGCGTGGCCATCGACACCATCCGCTATTACGAGCGCGAAGGCCTGTTGCCCGAGCCACTGCGGCGCGCCTCCGGCTACCGCAGCTACGGCGACAGCGCCGTCATGCAGCTGCGCTTCATCCGCCGCGCCAAGGATCTGGGTTTCACGCTGGAGGAAATCCGCGAGCTGCTGGCGTTGTCGGCGGATCGCCAGCGCGGGGTGAAGGCGGTGAAGCGGCGCGCCGAGCAGCGGTTGGCGGCGATCGAGCAGCGCATCGCCGAGCTGCAGCGGGTGCGCGACGGGCTGGCGCAGCTGGTGGCCTCGTGCCCCGGCCACGGCAAGCCGGAGGAATGCCCGATCCTGCGTGCGCTGAGCGGCGAGGAGGTGCGCCCGTGAGCGGCCAGGGCGGTTGCTGCACGCCGGTGCCCGCGGGCATGGACGCCGTGGCGCGCGACCCGGTATGCGGCATGGCGGTGGACCCGGCCCGTGCGCAGCACCACAGCGTGCACGAAGGTCGCGACGTGTATTTCTGCTGCGCCGGCTGCAAGGCGAAATTCGACGCCGAGCCGGCGCGTTACCTGGCCGGCGATCAGCCCGCGGCCGGCGGTTGTTGCGGATCGAAGACGGCGTCGCTGGCGCTGCAGGTGCAGGCGGCGACGCTTGGCCATCACGGTCATGAGCATCATGGCCACGCGCAGCAAGCCGGCATGGCGAAGGACCCGGTCTGCGGCATGACGGTGGATCCGCAAGCCACCGCGCACCATGCCGAGCACGCCGGCCATGCCTACCACTTCTGCTCGGCGCGCTGCCGCGAGAAATTCGTGGCCGATCCTGCGGCCTATCCCGGCGAGCGCCCGCCCGCGCCGCCGGCACCCGCCGGAACGATCTACACCTGCCCGATGCACCCCGAGGTGCAGCAGGTCGGCCCCGGCGAGTGCCCGAAGTGCGGCATGGCGCTGGAGCCGATGATGCCCTCGCCGGACGAGGACGATGGCGGCGAGCTGCGCGCGATGGCGCGTCGCTTCTGGATGCTTTGTGCGTTGAGCTTTCCGGTACTGCTGCTGGCGATGGGTCCGCACCTGTTCGGCTGGCGTCTGCCGGTGCCCTGGGGCGGTGTCGCCGGCTGGATCGAAGCCGTGTTGTCCTCCGTGGTGGTGCTGTGGGGCGGTGCGCCGTTCTTCGCGCGCGGCTGGCGCTCGCTCAGACCCTGGTCGCCCAACATGTACACCTTGATCGCGCTGGGCACCGGCGTGGCCTGGGTGTACAGCGCGGTGGCCTTCCTCATGCCCGGCCTGTTCCCAGCGGGCTTCCGCGACATGCAGGGCCGCGTGGGCGTGTATTTCGAGTCGGCGGCGATCATCGTCACCCTGGTGACGCTGGGCGACTTCCTCGAACTGCGCGCGCGCCGGCGCACCGGCTCGGCGCTGAAGGCGCTGCTCGGGCTGGCGCCGAAAACCGCGCGGCGCATCGCCGCCGGCGGCGGCGAGGCCGACGTGCCGCTGGACGAGGTGCAGGTCGGCGACAGGCTGCGCGTGCGCCCCGGCGAGAAGGTGCCGGTGGATGGCGTGGTGCTGGAAGGCGCGAGCCACGTGGACGAATCCATGCTGACCGGCGAGCCGATGCCGGTGGCCAAGGGCAAGGGCGACAAACTGGCCGGCGGCACCTTGAACCGCGACGGCGCACTGGTGATGCGCACCGAGAAGGTGGGCGGTGAAACCCTGCTGGCGCAGATCGTGGGCCTGGTGGCGCAGGCGCAGCGCAGCAAGGCGCCGCTGCAGCGCATGGCCGACAAGGTGGCCACGTGGTTCGTACCCGCGGTGGCGGCCGTGGCCGTGCTGGCCTTCGTGGCCTGGGCCGTGTTCGGGCCGTCGCCGCAGCTGGCACACGCGCTGATCGCGGCGGTGTCGGTGCTGATCATCGCGTGTCCCTGCGCGCTGGGCCTGGCCACGCCGATCTCGATCATGGTGGCCAGCGGGCGCGGCGCGCAGCACGGCGTGCTGTTCCGCGACGCCGCCGCGATCGAGGCGCTGCAGGGCATCGATACCCTGGTGGTGGACAAGACCGGCACGCTTACCGAAGGCCGGCCCGCGCTCACCGAGGTGGTGGCGCTGGGCGGGCAGCCGCGCGAACGCTTGCTGGCGCTGGCCGCGGCGCTGGAGCGTCCCAGCGAGCACCCGCTGGCGCATGCCATTGTCGACGCCGCCGATGCCGAAGGCGTGACCGCGCTTGCGGCCACCGGATTCCGTGCGCTTGCCGGTCGCGGCGTGGTGGCCACGGTAGAAGGTGCCGTGGTGGCGCTGGGCAACGCGAAGCTGCTGCAGGAGCTGGATATCGCGCCGGGCGACGAGGCAAACGCCCGCGCCGAGGCCCTGCGCGGGCAGGGCGCCACCGTGATGTACCTGGCGGTCGACGGCGCGCCCGTCGCCTTGCTGGCGGTGGCCGATCGCGTCAAGCCGGAGGCGCCGCAGGCCGTGGCGGCGCTCAAGGCGGCGGGCCTGCGCGTGGTGATGCTCACCGGCGACAACGCCACCACGGCGCGGGCGGTGGCCGGCGGGCTGGGCATAGCCGAGGTACACGCGGAAGTCTCGCCCGCCGACAAGGCGGCGGCGGTGAATGTGCTGCGCGGCGAAGGGTGCAAGGTGGCGATGGCCGGCGACGGCGTCAACGACGCGCCCGCGCTGGCCGCCGCCGACGTGGGCATCGCGATGGGCAACGGCAGCGACGTGGCGATGGAAAGCGCGCAGGTGACCCTGGTGAAGGGCGAGCTGGGTGCGATCCTGCGCGCCCGCAAGCTGTCGCAGGCCACGGTGCGCAACATCCGCCAGAACCTGTTCTTCGCCTTCGTCTACAACGGCATCGGCGTGCCGCTGGCCGCGGGCGTGCTGTATCCCGCGTTCGGCATCGTGCTGTCGCCGATGATCGCGGCGCTGGCGATGAGCCTCAGCTCGGTATCGGTGGTATCGAACGCGCTGCGCCTGCGCACGGCGCGTCTGTGATGTTTGTCACCAGCGATCGCTGACGTTCGGGCCTGCCGCGAACGGAGCCGTCGGAGGAGCATCTCCCTGCACCCAGTCGCGGGTCGAAGGAGATGTCCCATGAGCACGATTGCCCTGTTCCGCAATGCCCTTGATCGCTATGCGCTTCCGCTGATACTGGCGCTGTTTTCCAGCGCCTCCATCGGCTTCGGCCTGGTCTGGTCGCTGCACGCCGTCGTCCATCCGCTGGCTTGAGGAGGCGACCATGAACGCTGTCGATGATCTGCGCAGCACGCTGGAGCGGCATGCGCCGCTGCTGGCGGGACTGCTGGTGCTGCTGCTGTCCGCCCGGGCCCTGAAGAAGATGTTCTGGACCTTGTTCGGCATGTACATGGCCCTGCACTACAGCGGTATCCATCCGTTCGGTTGAGGGCCGCCGCCGGTGCGCCGGTAGCCGGGAGGCTCTAAGCTGCGCCTCTCCGCAGCGCACGAAGTCCGAGCATGTCCCGCACCCTCGCCGAATGGCTGGCCTACCAGGAGCACGTCCACCCGCGCAGCATCGCGCTGGGCCTGGAGCGCGTGCGGGGCGTGTGGCAGCGGATGGGCGCGGTGGCGCCGGCGCGGCGGGTCATCACCGTGGGCGGCACCAACGGCAAGGGTTCCACCGTGGCGCTGCTGGAGGCGATGGCGCAGGGCGCGGGACTGCGCGTGGGCGCGTTCACCTCGCCGCACCTGCTCGCCTACAACGAGCGCGTACGCATCGAGGGCCGCGACGCGGACGATGCGGCGCTGGTGGCCAGCTTCGAGCGCATCGAGGCTGCGCGCGGCGATACGCCGCTGACCTATTTCGAGTACGGCACGCTGGCCGCGCTGGATCTGTTCGCGCGGGCGGAGCTCGACCTGGCGATCCTGGAAGTGGGCCTGGGCGGCCGCCTGGACGCGGTGAACATCGTCGATGCCGACGTGGCCGTGGTCACCACGGTGGACCTCGACCACATGGACTGGCTGGGCCCGGACCGCGACAGCATCGGTCGCGAGAAGGCCGGCATCGCCCGCGCCGGGCGGCCGGCGATCGTGGGCGAGCCCGATCCGCCGCAGGGCCTGCTCGACGCGCTGGCTGCCAGTGGCGCGCGGGTCGAACGCGCCGGCATCGATTTCTCCGCCGAGCGGCATGCGGACGGCTGGCGCTGGCGGCATCGCGACGGTACCGCGATGGACTTGCCGGCACCCGCACTGGCGGCGCCGGTGCAATACGCCAACGCCGCGGCGGCGATCGCCGCGCTGCACGCGCTCTGGATCGAGGGTGGGCCGCCGGCGCCGCAGGACGCCTATGCCGCGGTCTGCCGGGGCCTGCGCCATGCGCACGTGGCGGCGCGCCTGCAATCGCTGGGCGGCGACCCGCTGCTGGTGGTGGACGTGGGCCACAACCCGCAGGCCGCGCGCGCACTGGCCGCATGGCTGGATGCGCAATCCCCGGCCCGCACCCACGCGGTGTACGGCGCGCTGGCGGACAAGGATGTAGCCGGCGTGATCGCCGCGCTGGGCCAGCGCATCGACCACTGGCACCTCGCCGGCCTGGACGGCGCCAGCCCGCGCGGCCTCGCGGCGGATTCGCTGGCCGGGGTGTTGAAGCAGGCCTTGCCGCAGGCGCGCAGCGACCGGCACGCCGATGTCGCCGCGGCGCTGGCGGCGGCGCGCGCGATGGCGCGGCCGGGCGAGCGCATCCTTGCCTTCGGTTCGTTCTTCGTGGCCGCGGCGGTGATCGCTGAACGCGGCCATTGAGCGGCGGTCGGCGCGCGGAGCGGGGCAGGTATAATCGCCGGATTGCGGGCCGTGCCGGCCGCCTCGGAGCGAACTCTTGAAAACACGTCTGCTGGGGGCTGCCGTCCTGATAGCCCTGCTCGTCATCTTCGTGCCGATGTTCTTCTCCAGCAATCCGCCGCCGGCTGCCGTCGGCGACCAGTCCGTGAGCCTGGCGATACCGCCGCCGCAGGACAGCAACCTGCAGACGCGCACCATGAGCCTGAGCCCGGGTGCGCCGGCCACGGCCGGCAGCGCCGCCGCGCCGGCGCCGGCCGCCACGGCAGCAACTCCCGCGCAGGGCGGCCAGCTCGCCACGGTAAACATTGCCTCGCGCCGCCCCACCGACGTCGGCACCGACGCGGCGGCGCCCAAGGCACAGCCGCCCGCCGGACCGGTGATGGGTTCCGGCGCGTCGCCATCGCAGCCGGTGATTCCGCTGCAGGGGCAGGGCGGCACCGTCACCGCGGCGCCGACCAGCAAGGCGTCGCCGCCGGTGGCCGCGGTTCCGGCTGCGACGCCCGGCGCGGCCCCGGTGGCCGCACCGACGGCGGCATCCGCGTCCGCCGGCCACGCGCTGTATGTGCTCAACCTCAGTGCCTACGCCAACGCGAACAGCGTGGATCACCTGGTGCGCCGCGTGCGCTCGCTGGGTTACCCGGTGCTCACCCGCGTCATCACCCAGGCCGGCAAGCAGCTCACCCTGGTGACTGCAGGCCCGTTCGATTCACGCACCGGCGCCGAAGCGGCGCGGCTGAAGATCACCCAGACCATCCCGGGCGTGCCGGCGAAGCTGGTGGAGGGCTTGGGGCACGCCGACTCCAACATCGCCTCGACGCCGGTCAAGGCGACCGCCACGACGAGTGCCGCGACCGCCGCCGCGTCGCCGCGCGCCGGCGGCTATGCCGTGCAGTTGGCTGCGCTGGGCAACCAGGCCGACGCGGATGCGCTGCGCGACAAGCTGCGTGCCGGCGGCTTCGACGGCTTCGTGGATACGGTGAGCGTGGGCGGCAAGCGGCTGTGGCGCGTGCGCGCCGGACCGCAGACCCAGCGCGCCGACGCCGAGCGCGTGCGCGACCAGATCAAGGCGAAGTTCGGCATCGGCGGCAACGTGGTCAACGTCCCCTGATCGGCACACTGGCGCGGACCCGGGCATGAACTGGATCGACTACACGATACTCGGCGTGCTGGGCCTGTCGGTGCTGGTCGGCTTGTGGCGCGGCCTGGTGTCCGAGGTGCTGGCGCTGGTGATCTGGATCGCCGCGTTCTGGGCGGCCTGGCTGCTCGGGCCGGCGGTGTCCGCGCGACTGGAGGTGATCAGCCACCCCGCGCTGCGCGTGGCCGCGGGTTACGCGCTGTGCTTCGTGCTGGTGCTGGTGCTGGGCGCCCTGCTGCGTTTCCTGATACACCGGCTGCTGGTGAGCACCGGCCTGTCGGGCACGGATCGCCTGCTCGGCATGGTGTTCGGACTGGCGCGCGGCATGCTGCTGGTGTGTCTGCTGGTGTTCCTCTGCCAGTTCACCACGTTTGCCCGCGAGCCGTCCTGGCGGGCGTCGATGCTGCTGCCGCCGTTCCAGAGCGCCACGATCTGGCTTGGCCAGCAGGTGCCGCCAAGCGTGCGCGAGCATTTCCATCCCGCCGCAATGTCGGAATCGCTGCGCGGGAAACTCGATCCGGCGGCGATGTCGAACGCCGTGCGCGAGCACCTGGACCCGGCGGCGATATCCGATGCGCTGCATGGCGGGCTGGGCTCCGCGGGCTCGCCCGGGGCATTGCGCAAGCAGCCGCCAGCCACCATCTCCACGCCAGGCGCGGCGCCCGCGCCGGCCGCCTCCGTTTCTCCCTCGAATCACCCGTAGCAGGCCATCCATCATGTGCGGAATCATCGGCATCGTCGGTACCACCGAAGTGGCATCGGCGCTTTACGACGGCCTCACGGTGCTGCAGCACCGCGGCCAGGACGCGGCCGGCATCGCCACGGTGGACGGCGCGCGGCTGCGCCTGCACAAGGGCAACGGCCTGGTGCGCGACGTGTTCAACCAGCATGCGATGAACCGGCTGCGCGGCCGCATCGGCATCGGCCACTGCCGCTACCCCACCGCGGGTTCCGAGGGCGCCGAGGAGGCGCAGCCTTTCTACGTCAACTCGCCCTACGGCATCGCCTTCGCGCACAACGGCAACCTGGTGAACACCGAGGCGCTGCGCAAGGAGATGTTCGAGGACGACCGCCGCCATATCAACACCGATTCGGATTCCGAGGTGCTGCTGAACGTGCTGGCGCACGAGCTGCAGATCCAGGAGCGGATGGCACTGACGCCGGACCACATCTTCAAGGCCGTGGCCGCGGTGCACGCGCGGGCGCGCGGCGGCTACGCCTGCATCGCCCTGGTGCTCGGCTATGGCCTGCTGGCCTTCCGCGATCCGCACGGCATCCGCCCGCTGGTGCTGGGCGAGCGCGTCACCCCGGAAGGGCGCGAGTATGCGGTCGCGTCGGAGTCGGTGGCGTTCGACGTGCTCGGCTTCAAGCGGCTGCGCGACCTGGCGCCCGGCGAGGCGGTGTTCATCACCGACGATGGCCAGCTGCACACGCGCCACTGCGCGGACGGTGCGGTGCATGCGCCGTGCATCTTCGAATACGTGTACCTGGCGCGGCCCGACTCCATGATCGAGAACGTGTCGGTATACAAGGCGCGCCTGCGCATGGGCCAGAAGCTGGCCGAGAAGATCCTGCGCGAGCGCCCCGACCACGGCATCGATGCGGTGATCCCGATTCCCGACACTGCGCGCACCGCCGCCAGCGCGCTCGCCGAGGCGCTTGGTGTGCCGTTCCGCGAAGGCTTCGTCAAGAACCGCTACGTGGGCCGCACCTTCATCATGCCGGGGCAGGGCGACCGCGTGAAATCGGTGCGCCGCAAGCTCAACGCGATCGACCTGGAGTTCCGCAAGAAGAACGTGCTGCTGGTGGACGACTCCATCGTGCGCGGCACCACCTCGCGGCAGATCATCCAGATGGCGCGCGACGCCGGCGCCAAGAACGTGTACTTCGCCTCCGCCGCACCGCCGGTGCGCTACCCCAACGTGTACGGCATCGACATGCCCTCGGCCACCGAACTGGTTGCCGCCGGCAAGACCGAGGCCGAGGTACAGCAGATGCTGGGTGCCGACTGGCTGATCTACCAGGAACTGAAGGACCTGGTGTCGGCGGTGCAGGACGGCAACGAGGCGCTGAAGCACTTCGACGCCTCCTGCTTCAACGGCGAGTACGTCACCGGCCTCGACCGCCACTACCTCGAACAGATCGAGATGCTGCGCTCGGACGACGCCAAGGCCGCGCGCCGCAGCGCGTGATGCAGTAGACCGGCTTGCTGCGCCCGGGAGGGCTCGATGCGAGGCAAACCGCCAACTCGCAGCTCATGGGGCAAACCGGAAGCGTTCCGCGACCTGGCTGTTTTCCTTGTCGTTCTCGGAGCCCTGGTTGCCTTCGATTCGCAGACCTTGAATACCGGGCTGGCGCTGGGGCAGGTAGGTCTGCTGGCAGTCGGCTCGCTTGTTCTGTTGTGGCGCGCATGGAAGCACAGGGGCGAAGGCAGGGTCTTTCTTGGGCAGCATGCGGCGCTTCCGCGCAGTTGGAAAAGGTGGGTGATGGGTGAAAGCGACGATGATCGCTCCCCTTAGCGTGTGCGCCGCGGATGGCTCGGCGGCGGGCATGGTCAACCTCCACGCCGCCGCCAGGACCTGCCTCGATGCCACCGATCCGGCCGAGAAGCTGCGCCTTACCCATGCCGCCTGGGCCGCCCTGCAGTCGGGCGAGCTGCGTCCCGACCCAGCCGCTGCGCCACCCGAGCCCATCGGCGCTCCGGGCCGTCCCGCGAAACCGCAACTGGTCAGCGCCCGCCAGGTGCCGCAACGCGGCCTCGGCACAGCCGAGGGCCGCGCGGCGCTGGTGCACGCGGTGGCGCACATCGAGTTCAATGCGATCAACCTCGCCTGGGACGCGGTGTACCGCTTCCGCGGCATGCCCGATGCCTACTACCGCGACTGGGCCAGCTGCGCCAGCGACGAGGCGCGCCATTTCGCGCTGCTCTCTGCACGGCTGGCCGAGCTGGGCCACGCCTACGGCGACTTCGATGCCCACGACGGCCTGTGGGAGATGGCCGGGAAGACCGCGCACTCCGACACCGCGCGCATGGCGCTGGTGCCACGGGTGCTGGAGGCGCGCGGGCTGGACGTGACGCCGGGCATGATCGCGCGCCTGCGCCACGCCGGCGACGAAGCCACCATCGCCGTGCTGGAAGTAATCCTGCGCGAGGAAGTGGCCCATGTCGCCGCCGGCACGCGCTGGTACCGCTGGTGCTGCGATCGCGACGGCATCGACCCCTTCGAGCATTTCTTCAGCCTGCTGCGCGACTATCTTGGCGTCAGCCTGCGCGGCCCCTTCAACCGATCCGCCCGACTGGAAGCCGGCTTCGTCGAGGCGGAGTTGGACCGGCTGGCGGCACTGGCCTTGGCGGGCTGACGGGCTGCTCCGAAGAATTTCGAAGGCACAATGGCTTGCCCACGCATTCCTGGCGTTGCTGCTGTTGGCATGCATCGCCGGTGCGCTGGCGCCTGACAATGACATCCATCGTGGCACCATTCCACGTGCCGAAACAGTGGAGAGCCGATCCGCGGACACCGGATGCTCATCTTGCTGAATGGTCGCCGGCGCGCGGTTTGACAGAGGCATCCCGGCTCATGAGGATGAAGGTGCGTCACCCAGACGGCGCTCCCTCCGCGACGGCTTTGGCCGTTCCATCTCCGGCATCTTGCGGCGCTTCAGTCCGATGCGATCCCCCTGACTGACACGCTTGCCGTCGCGCTCCCATCCCCTGAGGAGAAGACGACATGAAACAGGTCATTCCTTTCATCCTGCCGGCCATGTTGATGGCTTTCGGCAGCGTGCAGGCGCAGGCGGCTCCCGCACAGCAATCCGCACCGTCGCAACCGCAACAGGCATCACAGCCTGCGCAAGCTCAACCAGCGCCGACGCCGGCGTCGGCCGAGCAGACAGCGAGTTGCGGCGGCACGGTGAACAAGGCGCTCACCGCCATGGACAAGGGCGATTTCAACGGTGCGACGCAGTCGTTCGATCCCAATGGCAAGCCGAGCAGCGACAAGCTGCAGCAGGCTTGGGGCGCGCTGACGCAGCAATACGGCAACGCCAAGTCGATCGGCGGCGCGGGCAAGGGCCAGGTCAAGGGCCAGCTGGTGCAGGGCTACACCGTCGTGCTGGTCCCGATGCAGTTCGACAAGGGGCAGGTCGGCGCGCAGGCCGCCTGTGGCGTGAACGGGCAGCTGGTGATGCTGCGGTTCGGCCGCATGCCGAACGCACCGGGCGCGAAGTCGTGACAGCGGATGCACCCGCGTGCCGGTTCGCGAGGTGCATCGCGGAAACAAGAAAGCCGCCCTCCCGGGCGGCTTTTCCGTTCCTGGCATCGGTGGACCCAGGCGTTTGAATCTTGGTCGGGGAGACAGGATTTGAACCTGCGACTTCTACGTCCCGAACGTAGCGCTCTACCAGGCTGAGCTACACCCCGCGGGAGCCGCACATCTTAATGACGGCCGGGGAGCTTGGCAACAGTTTCCGTGCTGCCCCGAAGCCACCACGGCGACCGCGGCTGGCGGATGGCCATCTGTTAATCTTGACGGCTGTCGCGTGGCGATTCGACCGGCGGCACATCCTCCCCGTACACAGAGGTTTCCATGGCGCTTACCCCGGCCCGCACCATGCCCGGCGTACTCGAACTGTTGCCGCTGGACCAGATCGCGTTCCAGCGCATGCTCGACACGATCCGCCGCAACTACGAGCGCTTCGGCTTCCTGCCGGTGGAGACGCCGGCGATCGAGTATGCCGACGTGCTGCTGACCAAGACCGGCGGCGAGACCGAGCGGCAGGTGTATTTCGTGCAGTCGACCGGCGCGATGGAGCAGGGCGAGAAACCGGACCTCGCGCTGCGCTTCGACCTCACCGTACCGCTGGCGCGCTACGTGGCCGAGCATGAGCGCGGGCTGAGCTTTCCGTTCCGCCGCTACCAGATGCAGAAGGTATACCGCGGCGAGCGCGCCCAGCGGGGCCGTTTCCGCGAGTTCTACCAGTGCGACATCGACGTGATCGGCAAGGACAGCCTGTCGATCCGCTACGACGCCGAGCTGCCGGCGGTGATCTACAGCGTGTTCCGCGAGCTGGCGATCGGGCCGTTCACCATCCAGCTCAACAACCGCAGGCTGCTGCGCGGCTATTTCGAGAGCCTGGGCGTGGCCGACCCCGAGCAGCAGATGCTGGTGCTGCGCGAGGTGGACAAGCTGGACAAGCGCGGCGCCGACCACGTGCGCCACACGCTCACCGGCGAGGGGTTCGGCCTGGCGCCGGCGGTGGTGGAGAAGATCCTCGTTTTCGTGCAGGTGCGCTCCACGTCGCTGCAGGATGCCTTCGACAAGCTCGACGCGCTGGGCCCCGGTCCCGAGGCGATGGAACAGGGGCGGGCCGAGCTGAAGGAAGTGCTGGGCCTGATCCGCGATTTCGGCGTGCCGGAATCGCACTTCGCGCTCAACCTCTCGATCGCCCGCGGGCTGGACTACTACACCGGCACGGTCTACGAGACCACGCTCAACGAGCACCCGCAGATCGGCTCGATCTGCTCGGGTGGCCGCTACGAGAACCTCGCCGGCCAGTACACCAAGTCGCATCTGCCCGGCGTGGGCATCTCGATCGGCCTCAGCCGTCTTTACTGGCAATTGCGCGAAGCCGGCCTGGTGCATGGCGCGCAGAGCACGGTGGACGTGCTGGTGACCCAGATGGACGAAGCGCGGCTGCCGGTCTACCTCGCGCTGGCCGGGGAGCTGCGCGCTGCCGGCATTGCCACCGAAGTGGTGCTGGAAGGCGGCAAGCTGGGCAAGCAGCTCAAGTACGCCGACCGCGCCGGCATCCGCTTCGCCGTGGTGCTGGGCGAGGACGAGCTGGCCAAGGGCGTGGTCGCGGTGAAGGATCTGCGCCGCGGCGACCAGTACGAGGTGGCGCGCGCGGAGCTCGTCAAGACGTTGCGGGTGGAACTGGAGCAGGCGGCGGCGATGGGCTGAGGCGGTTCTCGGCGCGTCAACCTGCCTTCGCCGGGATGACGGAAAAGCCAGGATTCCCCTGGTCGTACGGACATGTTGGAGCACTTGTGAGCGAAACCATTCTTCTCGACGGCAGCAGCCTTACCCGGGCGCAACTGGTGGCGGTGGCCCGCGGCGGCGCCAAGGTGGCGCTGGACGCAAAGCAGCTGCAGCATGTCCGGCGAGCAGCCGATTTCCTCGCCGACAAGGTCAACTGCGGCGAACCCACCTATGGCGTCACCACCGGTTTCGGCAGCAACGCCGACAAGCTCCTGGGCGCCCATCGCGTACGCGACGAGCTGCCGGGCAGCCGCATCGAGACGCCGGAAGGCACGCTGCTGGAAGAGCTTCAGCACAACCTGATCACCACCCATGCCGTGTGCGTCGGCAAGCCGTTCGGCGCAGACGTGGTGCGGGCAATGCTGCTGATCCGCATCAATACGCTGATGCGCGGGCATTCCGGCATCCGCGTGCAGACGCTGGAGGCCCTGGCCGCGATGCTCAACGCCGGCGTGGTGCCGGTGGTGCCGGAGAAGGGTTCGGTGGGCGCCAGCGGCGACCTTGCGCCACTCTCGCACCTGGCCATCGTGCTGCTGGGCGGCGGCGAGGCGTTTTTCGCCGGTGAGCGCCTGCCGGGCGCCGAGGCGCTGCAGCGCGCCGGACTCGCGCCGGTGCGGCTGTCGTTCAAGGAGGGCCTGGCGCTCAACAACGGCACGGCGCAGATGCTGGCCACCGGCGCCCTGGCCCTGCACGACCTCGAACGCCTGCTGGACGCCGCCGACCTTGCCGCGGCGATGACGCTGGACGCCTTCGCGGGCCGCAGCGGGGCACTGCGCCCGGAAGTCCACGCCTTGCGTCCGCATCCGGGCCAGGCGGCGGTGGCCGCCCACCTGCGCGAACTGCTGCAGGGTTCGACGCTGATCGACATCCCCTATCACCTGGTGCCGCACTTCCGGCCGTGGACAGCCGAGGCGTGGAGCGAAGCCGACGACCAGGCGCTCAGCTTTGACATCGGCTGGAACTGGGTGCCGGCCAACCAGCGCCACGGCCGCGAGGCGTTCTATGCCCGCTTCCTGCCGTTCAAGGGCGGCAAGAAGCACCAGCCGCAGGACGCCTACTGCCTGCGCTGCATGCCGCAGGTGCATGGGGCG